>BNJV01000039.1_pt1 | contig 146939 bp, 178 predicted proteins | sample 8540591 | NCBI WGS metagenome assembly BNJV01 (sample SAMD00202457, study PRJDB9452) | human saliva metagenome | host: Homo sapiens
CCTCCAGGACCGGGGAACCCACCGCGAGGGCCTCGCCGGCAACGCGCACGTTCTCGCCCAGCTTCGGGGCGACGCGGATCTCCACCGTCTCGGGCGCCTGCGCGATGCCCGCCGCGTGATCCGTCTGCTCGACCTTCACGACGGTATCCGCGCCAGCCGGGACGGGGGCGCCCGTCATGATGCGCCACGCCTGCCCCTTCTCAAGGCGATTCTCGCGGGTGTCGCCCGCCGGAATATCACCGGCGACGGGCAGTGTCCACGGTCCCTCGCCCTCCAGGTCCTCGCGACGCACCGCAAACCCGTCCATCGCGGAATTCGTGAACGGTGGCAGTGGGATCAACGAGCTGATGTCGACGGCCAGGCGGCGACCCAGGCACTCCTCGACGGGAAGCGTCTCGTGGGGGAGAACGTGGCTGAGTGCCAGTGCCTCAATCAGCTCGCGATGCTGCGCAGTAGACAGGGTGGGATCGTGCATGTGTCCAGTGTAGGGCCAGGTGGCGTGGGGGAGACGTGTGGGGATGTTTGCTTTGCGCGCGATGGATGAGGAGTGGGCTGGGTTGGGTGGTTGCAGCTCGTTTCAACGGCCTGGATATGGGAGGCTGGGGGATTTGCGCCATCCAAGGGCTCGACACGCCGGCGACACGCCGTGACGGGGCTTCTAATGCTGCCAAACCCCCACGTGCGCCTTCGTGGGTGACGCGTCGGGCGCAATATCCTGAGTCTGTGCCGTGTGGAGGGATGGTGGCTGCATAATTCTCGCTTGACCACGCTGATTGGGCTCCGGTGCCTGTCTCGTTTCTCTCAACGACGAGGCCGGGGCCGCATGATGCCGTTCGGGCTCGGTTTTTCGAGGGGCGAACACAGGGCAAATCGCGGTAGGGTTGCGCCATGTCTGTCGAGTTCGTTTCCGCCTCTCAGGCGGCAGATGCAGCTGCGTGTGACGCGCCGCTGCGGCTCGTCGACACCTTCGGGCGCGTCGCCCGAGACCTGCGCGTCTCGCTCACCGACCGCTGCAACCTGCGCTGCTCCTACTGCATGCCCCCCGAAGGCCTGGACTGGCTGCCCACCGAGGAAACCCTGACGGACGACGAGGTCGTGCGCCTCGTGCGCGTTGGCGTCGAGCGGCTCGGGATCCGCCAGGTCCGCTTCACCGGCGGGGAACCTCTCCTGCGCCGAGGCCTCGAGGGGATCATCGAAGCGTGCTCCCACCTGCGCACCGACGAGGGAAAGCCGCTGGACCTGGCCCTCACGACGAACGCGCTCGGCCTGGCCAAGCGCGCCCAGGGCCTGAAGGATGCGGGCCTGAACCGCGTCAACATTTCGCTTGATTCTCTGGACCCCGAGCACTTCGCGGCGATCACCCGCCGCGACCGCCTCGGCGACGTCCTGGAGGGCATCGAGGCCGCCGCCCGCGCGGGGCTGAGCCCCATCAAGGTCAACGCCCTCGTCCTGCGCGGCATGAACGAGGCCGACCTGCCCGACCTGGTCGACTACTGCCTGGACCGGGGCATCGAGCTGCGCGTCATCGAGCAGATGCCGATCGGCCCGCCGGACACGTGGGATCGCCAGAACATCATGACGGCCGACGAGATCCTGCACATCATGGGTACTCGCCACACGCTGACCCCCGCGCCCGCGAGGATCCCGCATTCGCCGGCGGGACGCTGGATCGTCGACGGTGACCCGACGAAGCGCCTCGGAGTTATCGCCTCCGTGTCCGACCCCTTCTGCAGCGCGTGCGACCGCACCCGCCTGACCTCGGACGGCATGGTGCGTTCCTGCCTGTTCTCCACCGAGGAGACCTCGCTGCGCGACCTGCTGCGGGGCGGTGGGGACGACGCGCAGATCGCCGCCCGATGGGCCGACGCGATGTGGGCGAAGCCGGCCGCACACGGGCTCAATATCGACACCTTTGCTCGCGCGTCGCGCACCATGAGCCGTATTGGTGGGTAACCTCCCACTAATTTCGTGATGCCGATGTTTTCTAACAGCGGTAAATTGCTTGTTTGTTCACGGGAAGAACGTCCCTGGCAGGAGGACTTTTCCCAACGTTTCCAAGGGTGATGTACGTCCCAATGAGTTCGTGTGGGTTACGTCATTTCAATTGGTAGCCTCCGTGTTAAAGAATGTCCGGCGCATGCCCGCGCCCGGACGTCCCTTCCGACACGAGGAGAGCCATGAGCGCGACCGAACCCCGCGGCCAAGAAGAGCCGCTACCTGCTCACTGACTGGAACCCCAACGACGAGTCCAAGTGGGACTCGAAGCTCGCGTGGCGCACGCTGTGGATCACGACCTACTCGCTGATCCTGGCCTTCTGCGTGTGGTTCCTGCCCAGCGCGATCGCGCCCAAGCTGACGCTTCTTGGCTTCAATCTGGACAAGTCGCAGCTGTACTGGCTGACCGCCCTGCCCGGCCTCGCGGCCGGCATCCTGCGCCTCATCTACATGTTCCTGCCCCCGCTCATCGGCACCCGCAAGCTCGTGGGCATCACCTCCCTGCTGTGCATCCTGCCCATGGCGGGCTGGTTCTACGTCGTCCAGGACAACACAACCCCCTACTGGGTCCTGCTGACCCTGGCCTTCATGTGTGGCATCGGCGGCGGCTCGTTCTCCGGCTACATGCCCTCCACCGGCTACTTCTTCCCCAAGCGCCTGTCCGGCACGGCCCTCGGCCTGCAGGGCGGCATCGGTAACCTCGGTATGTCCGTCATCCAGCTGGTCGGCCCCATCCTCATGGGCTTTGGCCTGTTCGGCATGACCTGGCTGGCCCCGCAGACGCAGGCCAGCGGCGACCACGCGGGTGAGCAGCATCTGGGTCTACAACGCTGCGGTCTTCTTCATTCCGTGGTGCCTCGTCGCCGCGATCCTCGCCTTCATCTGGCTGCGTGACGTTCCCGTCAAGGCCAACATCAAGCAGCAGCTGGACATCTTCTCCAACCCCAACACCTGGTACATGACCATCCTCTACGTCATGACCTTCGGTCTGTTCTCCGGCTTCTCCGCCGTCTTCGCTCTCCTCATCAACAACCAGTTCGGCGGCGAGTCCTCCCTCGGCCTGCAGTGTCAGGGCGCGACCTACGCCTTCCTCGGCCCCCTCATCGGCTCGATCATCCGCATGTCCTGGGGCATCTTCTGCGACCGCATGGGCGGCGCCATCTGGACCTTCATCTCCGGCGTCGGCATGGCGATCACCCTGGGCGGCATCGCCTGGGTCCTGTACAACCCCACCGGTATGGACGGACTTCTACATCTTCCTGGCGCTCATGCTCGCCATGTTCCTGTTCTCCGGCTTCGGTAACGCCGGTACCTTCAAGCAGATGCCGATGATCATGCCGGCCCGCCAGGCTGGCGGCGCCATCGGCTTCACCTCCGCCATCGCATCCCTCGGCCCCTTCCTCGTCGGCGTCGCCCTCTCCGCGGTCGGCACCGGCGGCGCCTGGGCCTTCTTCCTGGGCTGCGCCATCTTCTGCGCCCTGTGCTCGGTCCTGTGCTGGATCATGTACGCGCGCAAGAACGCCCCGTTCCCCGGCTGATCCACCCGGCACTGCGTGGTGCCGAACGGACCTGCCACTGCCTCGTCAATCGACTCTTAGGAGCACCCCATGACGAATCTCGAATCCGATATGACCTTCCCGACCTACGGCGGCGAGGTCAAGCCCGCGACCGGCGCGACCCCTGTTCGCGCTCGGCTCGTGGCTGCGTCGCGGCAAGGCGTCCGCCGACGCGCGCCAGCTCTTCCTCGAGGGCGGCCGCGACGGCGACTCCTTCTACCGCGACCGCTGGAGCTACGACAAGATCGTGCGCTCCACCCACGGCGTGAACTGCACGGGCTCGTGCTCGTGGAAGATCTACGTCAAGGACGGCGTCATCACCTGGGAAACCCAGCAGACTGACTACCCGTCGACCGGCGCTGACATGCCCGAGTACGAGCCCCGCGGCTGCCCGCGTGGCGCGGCGTTCTCGTGGTACGAGTACTCGCCGACCCGTATCAAGTACCCCTACGTGCGCGGCGTCCTGCTCGACATGTTCCGCGAGGCCAAGAAGCGCCTCGGGCGATCCCGGTCGACGCGTGGGCCGCGGTCGTTGAGGACCCGGAGAAGGCGCGCGCCTACAAGTCGCAGCGTGGCCGCGGCGGCATGGTCCGCGTGTCGTGGGAAGAGGCGATGGAGATCGTCGCCGCCGCCTACGTGCACACGATCAAGCAGTACGGCCCCGGACCGCATCGCCGGCTTCTCGGTCATCCCCGCCATGTCGATGATCTCCTACGGTGCGGGCGCCCGCTTCCACGAGCTCATCGGCGCCACCATGCTGTCCTTCTACGACTGGTACGCGGACCTGCCCCCGGCCTCGCCTCAGGTGTTCGGCGACCAGACCGACGTGCCCGAGGCCGGCGACTGGTTCAACTCGCAGTACCTCATCATGTGGGGCACGAACCTGCCGCTGACCCGTACCCCCGACGCTCACTTCATGGCCGAGGCCCGCTACCACGGCCAGAAGGTCATCGTCGTGTCCCCGGACTTCGCGGACAACACGAAAGTTCGCGGACGACTGGTTGCGCGTCCAGCCCGGCACGGACGGTGCCCTGGCCCAGGCCATGGGTCACGTCATCCTCAAGGAATTCCACGTCGGCAAGCGCGAGCCCATGTTCCTCGATTACATGAAGCGCTACACCGACTCCCCGTTCCTGGTGGAGATCGGCGAGGTCGGCGAGGGTGCCCACGAGGGCATCGACCCCGACGACGCTGGTCCCCGGCAAGTTCCTGACGGCCGCCAAGATGCCCGAGGGCACGACCGAGCGCACCGAGAACAACGAGTTCCGTCCCCTCGTGATCGAGGCCGACGGCACGGTCAAGGATCCGGGCGGCACGCTCGCCGATCGCTTCGGCGAGGAGGGCGCTGGCCACTGGAACCTCAACCTGGATGGCGTCGAGCCCGTCATGTCCATCATGGACACGGACGAGTGGGAAGCCGCCCTGATCGCCCTGCCGCGCTTCGACCTGCCCGCGGCCCCCGGCCAGGCCTCGGTCGGCGGCGGCTACGTCAAGCGTGGCGTGCCCGCGCGCCGCGTCAACGGCCGCCTCGTGACGACCGTGTTCGACATCATGCTGGCCCACTACGCGGTTGAGCGCGAGGGCCTGCCGGGCCAGTGGCCCACCGACTACATGGACGCCTCCACGCCGGGCACCCCCGCGTGGCAGGAGGAGTTCACGTCGGTTCCCGCCGGAGCCGCCATCAAGATCGGTCGCGAGTTCGCGCAGAACGCGGTCGAGACCGAGGGCCGTTCCATGATCCTCATGGGTGCCGGCACGAACCACTACTACCACTCCGACCAGATGTACCGGACGTTCCTGGCGCTCACGGAAATGTGTGGCACCCAGGGTCGCAACGGCGGCGGCTGGGCCCACTACGTGGGTCAGGAGAAGGTCCGCCCGATCATGGGTTGGGGCTCCTTCACCTTCGCCCTGGACTGGGCGCGCCCGCCGCGCCAGATGATCTCCACCGGCTGGTACTACATGACCACCGACCAGTGGCGCTACGACGGGGCCCCGGCCTCGGCCATGGCGAACCCGATCAAGTCCTCGCACCTGGACGGCAAGCAGCTGGTCGACACGCTCGTCGAGTCGGTTCAGCGCGGCTGGATGCCCTGCTACCCGACGTTCTCCAAGGGCTCGACCCAGCTGGGTCGCGAGGCCGCCGAGGCCGGCATGGCTCCGGCGCAGTACGTGTCCCAGGAGCTGCGTGAGGGCCGCCTCCAGTTCGCGATCGAGGACCCGGACGCCCACCACAACGTCCCGAAGATCCTCGCGAACTGGCGTACGAACCTGCTCGGCTCGTCCGCGAAGGGCACCGAGTTCTTCCTGCGCCACATGCTGGGCACCGGCAACGAGGTCAACGCCGAGGAGCTGGCAGAGGGCAACCGCCCCGCGTCCGTCAACTGGCGTGACGCTCACCCCGGCAAGCTCGACCTCATGTGGGTCGCGGACTTCCGTAACACCTCGACGACGCTGCACTCCGACGTCGTGCTGCCGGCCGCCACGTGGTACGAGAAGCACGACCTGTCCTCCACGGACATGCACCCCTTCATGCACTGCTTCGACGAGGCCGTGAACCCGCCGTGGGAGGCACGCACCGACTTCGAGGTGTTCCAGACGCTGGCACACCTCGTGGGACGCCTGGCCGCAGACCACCTGGGAACGCAGACGGACGTCGTCGCCGTCCCGCTGGGTCACGACTCCCCGGACGCCATGACCATGGCGGATGGCGTCGTTCCCGAGCAGACGTGGACGCCCGGCAAGACCATGCCGAAGCTGGTTGCGATCGAGCGCGACTACACGCAGGTCGGCTACAAGTACGACCGCATCGGACCGCTCGTGCCCAAGGCTGGCCTGGCCTCCAAGGGCGTGGCGTACAACATGCAGGAGGCGTACGAGCAGCTCGGCGACCTCAACGGCCGCGCCCCCATGGACGGCAACGCCGGCGAGGGCATGCCGCTGTGCGACACCGCCATCAAGGCGGCGAACATGGCGCTGCGCTTCTCGGGCACCACGAACGGCTCGCTGGCCGTTCAGGGCTTCCGCACGCTGGAAAAGCGCGTCGGCAACGAGATGGCGTTCCTGGCCGAAGGTGACGAAGGAAAAGAAGATCACCTACCAGGACACCGTCCTGCAGCCGCGGTCCGTCATCACCAGCCCCGAGTGGTCGGGCTCCGAGCACGGCGGGACGCCGCTACAGCGCCTTCGTGCAGAACGTCGAGTGCCGCAAGCCGTGGCACACGCTCACGGGCCGCCCGCAGTTCTACGTCGACCACGACTGGATGATGGACATGGGCGAGTCCCTGCCGATCTTCCGTCCGCCGCTCGACCTGGCGCACATCTACGGTGAGCGCCCCGTCGGCGACCACCGTCCCGGTCAGCCGGGTCAGGCCGAGGTCGCGGTGCGCTACCTGACGATCCACAACAAGTGGGCCATCCACTCCCAGTACTACGACAACCCGTACATGCTGACGCTGGGTCGTGGTGGCCAGACGGTGTGGATGAGCCCGCAGGACGCCGAGAAGATCGGCGTGCGCGACAACGAGTGGATCGAGGCGAAGAACCGTAACGGCACCGTGTCGGCTCGCGCCGTTGTCTCCCACCGCATCCCGGAGGGCACGGTGTTCATGCACCACGCCCAGGATCGCCAGATCAACACCCCGCTGAACGAGGAGTCCGGCAAGCGCGGCGGTACGCACAACTCGCTGACCCGAATCTTCATTAAGCCGACCCACCTGGCCGGCGGATACGCGCAGTTCGCCTACGCGTTCAACTACTACGGTCCCACCGGCAATAACCGCGACGAGGTCACGGTTATCCGCCGCCGCTCCCAGGAGGTGCAGTTCTGATGAAGGTCATGGCTCAGATCGCGATGGTGATGAACCTCGACAAGTGCATCGGCTGCCACACCTGTTCGGTCACCTGTAAGCAGGTGTGGACGAACCGCGAGGGCACCGAGTACATCTGGTTCAACAACGTCGAAACCCGTCCCGGCGTGGGCTACCCCCGCGGCTGGGAGGACCAGAAGAAGTGGAAGGGTGGCTGGAAGCGCACCGCCACGGGCCGCCTCGTTCCCCGTCAGGGCGGACGCGTCGCCTCGCTCGCGAAGATCTTCGCGAACCCGACGCAGCCGACCATGAAGGACTACTACGAGCCGTGGACGTACGAGTACGACAAGCTGCTCCAGGCGCCCGCGAACTCCCGCGCGATCCCGACGGCCCGCGCGAAGTCCACGATCACGGGCGAGCACATCGACAAGCCCGAGTGGGGCCCGAACTGGGACGATGACCTCGGTGGCTCCATGGAGACCCTGGATCAGGACCCGGTCCTGCACCAGATGAACCTCCAGGTCGCCAAGACCATCGAGGACGCGTACATGTTCTACCTGCCTCGCATCTGCGAGCACTGCCTGAACCCGACCTGCGTGTCGGCGTGCCCCTCGGGCGCGATGTACAAGCGCACCGAGGACGGCATCGTCCTCGTCGACCAGGATCAGTGCCGCGGCTGGCGCATGTGCGTGTCCGCCTGCCCCTACAAGAAGGTCTACTTCAACCACAACACGGGCAAGGCCGAGAAGTGCACGCTGTGCTACCCGCGCCTCGAGGTCGGCCAGCCGACCATCTGCTCGGAGACCTGCGTGGGTCGCCTGCGCTACATGGGCGTGCTGCTCTACGACGCGGACCGCGTCACCTGGGCCGCCTCCCAGGAGGACGAGCGCGACCTGTACCGCGCCCAGCGCGAGATCCTGCTCGACCCGAACGACCCGCAGGTGGTCGCCCAGGCCCAGGCCAACGGCGTTCCCCACTCGTGGATCACGGCCGCCCAGCAGTCCCCGATCTGGAAGCTCATCACCGAGTACGAGGTCGCCCTGCCGCTGCACCCCGAGTTCCGCACCCTGCCGATGGTCTGGTACGTGCCGCCGCTGTCCCCGGTCGTCGACCAGGTGACCGCGTCCGGCAGCGACGGCGAGGACCACAAGGTCCTGCTGTCCGCCATCTCGCAGATGCGCATCCCGCTGGAGTACCTGGCCGGCCTGTTCACGGCCGGAGACACGGCTCCCGTGGAGCTGGCGCTGCGTCGCCTCGCCGCGATGCGCTCCTACATGCGCGACGTCTTCGTCGACAACCCGACGAACGAGGAGATCCCGGCCTCCGTGGGCATGACCCCGGAGAAGGTCAAGGAGATGTACCGACTGCTGTCGATCGCCAAGTACGACGACCGCTTCGTCATCCCGACCGCCCACCCCGAGATGCCGCGCGGCATCAAGGAACTCGAGGGCTGCCCGGTGTCCTACGACGTCGAGGCCTTCCACGGCCTGGCCCCCGCCACGTCGAACCGCCCGATGGGTGGCTCGTCGCCGGAGGGACGCCAGATGCTCCCCCTTGAGGTCGTTCGATGAGTACTTTCGTCGGCATTCCGCGCATTCCTACGGCCGCTCCGGACACGGAGATGGATCCGCAGGACGCGCGCGGCGTGCGCATGGCGGTCTCGGTCCTCCTGGACTACCCGGGGGATGACTTCGAGACCAAGCTGGACGCGGTCGAGGAGGCTCTGGCGGACCTGCCGGAGCCGGCCTCGGCGTCCCTGGCCTCGTTCGTGAGCTACGCTCGCGCCGCTGGGCCTGCGCGCCATGCAGACCACCTACGTGGAGACGTTCGACCAGCGCCGACGCTGCGCGCTCGGCCTGACGTACTACACGCACGGCGACACCCGCGGACGCGGCCAGGCCATCCTGGCGTTCAAGGAGATCCTGCGCCGCGCCGGTTTCGAGATGGAACGCGAGGAGCTGCCCGATCACCTGCCGGTGGTCCTGGAGTTCGCGGCCTTCGACGAGACCGGCACGGCCGAGGGCCTGCTGCGCTCCAACCGCGAGGGTATCGAGGTGATCCGCACGGCGCTGCGCGCCGCGGACTCCCCGTACGCGCCGCTGCTGGACGCGCTGGTCGCGACGCTGCCCGAGCCGGACGAAAAGACCATTGAGGGCTTCCGTAAGCTCATTAGCCAGGGGCCGCCCACCGAGCTGGTGGGCGTGGGCGATCTGTCTGCGACGCCCTTCCCGACTTCCGAAACAACGATGGGACGGTAACGTTCATGGAATCCGCACTTTTGCATGCCGCGTCTGCAGCCGAGACGCAGTCGCTGTCCTTCCTGGACATTGCCCTGTGGGTGGTCCTGCCCTACGTGTCCTTCGCGATCCTCATCGTGGGCCTCGCGTGGCGCTACAAGACGGACCAGTACGGCTGGACGTCTCGTTCCTCGCAGTGGAATGAGCCGACCATCCTGCGCTGAGCCTCGCCGCTGTTCCACTTCGGCGTCCTCTTCGTGTTCATGGGCCACATCCTCGGCCTCGTGATCCCGAAGACCTGGACCGAGGCGGTCGGCGTGCCCCAGCACGTCTACCACCTGATGGCGACGATCCCCGGCACGATCGCCGGAATCATGACGATCGTCGGCCTCGCGATGCTGATCTACCGCCGCCTGGTGTACAAGTCGGTGCGCGTGGCGACGACCCGCATGGATATCGTCACCTACGTCATGCTGACCATCCCGGTGCTCCTGGGCGGCGCGGCGACGCTGCTCAACCAGGTGCTCGGCGGGCACGAGGGCTACGACTACCGCGAGACGATCTCCGTCTGGTTCCGCTCGATCTTCTACCTGCACCCGCAGGCGCACCTGATGGTCGACGTGCCCCTCAGCTTCAAGCTGCACATCGTCGCCGGGCCTGCTGCTGTTCTGCATCTGGCCGTTCACCCGCCTCGTGCACGCGGTGAGCGCGCCGGTCGGCTACGTGGCGCGTCCCCCGGTGGTCTACCGGTCGCGCGACGAGCGCCGCGACGCACCAGCTGACGCGCGGCGGCATGTCTGACTGATCGATGGTCGTGCCCGCCGCGGTCCTGCCCAAGGGGCGAGGCCGTGGCCGGGTGATCGGCGGGACCGGGGGCGAGCGATGCTCGCCCCCGCGTCTTTATCGGGGGTTCCCGCGTTCTCACCTGTGTGAATGAACCGATAGACCCCGCGTAATGCGACCGACTGTTGGTATTGGCCGTGCGGGGGGCAGTCTGCGATGGGTAGAATAAAGCGCACTTTGTTAGTAACGTAACAGCTTTAAATGCCGTATGGAGATGCCTCGACAGGTGCATTTCCGCTGATTATGAGGGAGAGAGGACTACGTCGATGAGTGATACCTCCCGTGCTCGGCCCTCTGGCTGAAACACTCGCCGCAATGGCGGCGTTGACCCCCGCGCAGCACGCGCTCTTGGAGCGCATCTCGCACCACGCGACGCCCCGTGACCGTGGCGGAGCTGGCCCAGGAAGCCGACTTGCACGTGTCGAGCGTGCGCGAGACCCTCGAGGGCCTGTTTCGCGCTCGGCCTCGTGGAAAAGCAGCAGCTTCCCTCGTCCGGGGCCGTGGCCGACCCGCGCTGGGCTATTCGACGATGACCCCGGCGGACCCCTCGTTTGCGGCGCAGATGCTGCACCAGCTCACCTCGTCGCTGCTGGCTTGGCTGCGCGTTGACGCGGCTGACCCGGCGGCCTCGGTGCGTGAGATCGGCTCGCGCTGGGCGGACGCCGCCCTCGAGACGATGGCGGTGCCTGATCACAGCCATACGCGAACCGTCGCCGCCCGTGCGCGACACCTTCAACATCGCGTCGCACCTGGGCAAGGTGCGCCTGTTTCATGAACGCCATGGGCTTTTGCGTCCGTCCCGCACGACACCGATCCCGATGGCGGTCGTGCTGACGGCCTGCCCGTTCACTGAGCCGGGCACCCCCGGACGACCTGGCGCTCGAGCTGCGTCGCGGCATCGTCGAGCGCGTGTTCGAGCGGACGGCGACCGGATTTGCCACCTGGTCACTGGAGGCGGATCCTTCCGATCCCGCTTCGCCTGACGGTCTATATTCGACGGCTCGATGAGGCGAACCCGAAGCCGCTGTCGACGACCCTTCACTTCTTTCGGTGGCGCGGCTGAGGCGGCCGGTGGGATACGTGCGCGAACTGCCCTCCGCTGAGACTCCCGCGACTCTGGGTGAACTCATCGATCAGCTCAGCTCGGAGAGCCCTGAGCTGGCGCGAATCCTCGCTGTGTCGAGCTACCTGGTCAACGAGCGCTCCGCTCGTCCCGGACGCTGAGCTCGCGCCCGGCGCGCGCGTCGACGTGCTGCCTCCGTTCGCCGGCGGGTGAGATTTTTTAGTCATTTGTGTAGGGGCGGTCAGGGTTGTGAAACAATCCTGACCGCTCCCTCGTAAGATGAACGGGAAGGCACTCCCGTCCCTGGAGGATCCCATGTCAGCTGAGATTGCAACCGGCATCACCGATGAGCCGCTGGATACTGGCGCGCTGATTGATAGCGCACGTCGGGATACGTGTGGTGCCGTGGCGTCCTTTATTGGGGTGGTGCGTAACCATGACGGCGGGAGAGCGTGGATGCGATCGAGTATTCGTCGCACCCCGTCGTCGCAGCAGATTTCTGCGGGACATCGTCATGGAAATTTGAGGATCGTCCCGGGCGTGCATTGCATTGTCGCGTGGCACCGCGTGGGGCACCTGGAGATCGGCGAGGATGCGATGGTCGTCGCCGTCGCTGCGGAGCATCGCGCGCAGGCATTCCGCGCGGTCGAGGCCATTGTCGAGGAAGTGAAGGCGAAGCTCCCGATCTGGAAGAAGCAGGAATTGACCGACGGTTCGCACAACTGGTCGGGCCTGTGAGATGACGATCGGCGATCCCTTTTTCCCGTCATGCGGCCGTCTCGGGACGCACCGTCGCGCTTCCGCTGATCAATCAGCCCGTCCCGTACGAGGCCGGGGATCCTGCGCTGGAGCGTTTCCGTCGCAATTGGCTGGTGTCCGGTATTGGCGAGGCCGGTCAGGCGCGCCTGGCAGCCGCGCGCGTGCTCGTGGTGGGCGCGGGCGGCCTCGGCTCCCCCGTCCTCCTGTACCCTGACGGCGGCGGGCGTCGGCACGATCGGCATCTGCGACTCCGACGTGGTCGAGGTGTCGAACCTTCAGCGTCAGCTCCTGCACGGCGAGGGCGACGTGGGGATCCGAAGCCGGACTCCGCGGTGCGTCACCTGAGTGGACTGAACTCCTCTGTGCACTTTGAGCGCTACGGGCACGTGACTCGCGAGTGGCTGGACGAGCATGGCCGTGAGTGGGACCTGATCGTCGAGTGTACGGATAGCTTTGACTCGAAGTACCTGGTCGCGGACTACTGCGCGGATTCTGGCGTCCCGCTCGTGTGGGGCACGGTCGTGTCGATGGCCTTCCAGGTGAGCGTCTTCTGGTCCCAGGCGCCGGCCCCCGTGCCGTCGCTGACGCTGCGGAGCCTGCACCCGGTCAAGCCTGCCCCCGGGACGACGCCGGCCTCGCCGAAGGTTGGCGTGCTCGGCCCCGTGGTCGGCCAGGCGGGCACCGCGATGGCGACGGAGGCTATCAAGCTGCTGGTGGGCTTCGGTGAGCCGCTGATCGGGCGCGTCCTCATGATGGATGCGGCGACGCAGCGTGCCGACGTGCTGACCTTCGCGCCCGTGGAACTGAGTCCCGTGGCCGCCCCGCGCGCTGACGTTGCCGCGATCGTCGTCGGCGGCGGTGGGGGAGAGCGCCTGGGTGGCGTCTCCAAGCCGGATTTGACGCTGGGTGGCGTGCGCCTTATCGACCGCGTGTGCGGGGTCTTTGCTGGAGGCGTGCGGCGCGGGCTGCGTGGCCGTCGTGCCGCCCGCCGTGCGTGTCCCGGATGGTGTTCGACGAACGCTCGAGGATCCGCCGAGCGGCGGCCCACTGGCCGGTATCGACGCGGGCTTGCGCGCGCTGAGCGTCGGCGACGATGTCCTCGTCGTGGTTGTGTCCGTCGACGCTCCCGGGCGTGGGCGCTTTTCTGCCCGCCCTCCTCGAACCCGCGTTGGGTGAGGGGCAGTGACGGGCGCATCGCGGTCGGCGGCGATCCCGGAGCCTTTCGATCAGTACCTCATGGGCGTCTATCGCGCGGGCGCGCTGCGCCGCGTCCTCGACGAGGCCGTGGCTTCCCCTCGGGCTCCGTGCGCGGCGTGGGCGTGCGCCGGGTGCTGCGCGCCCTCGAGGTCGAGCGAGTGAGCGTGAGCGCCGACGCGTGCCGGGACATCGACACCCCCGAGGATGCGGCCTGGTGGGAGGCCGCCCTGAGCAAACTAACTTTGTTTGTAATACCTCCGAGGGTGTAGACTTTAGCTAGTAAGCGTCCAACGCCCTATCCCACTCAAGGTGCGCTCATGAATCTTCGTCACGGACAAACTGTGGCAGCGACTTGGACTGACCGTGTTGTCAGGAATTCTCGTTGCGTCCTTCGCTCCCGCTACTGCTGCCGCCCCTGCAGGTGGTCAGGAAATGCATGGCGACACGGAGGCTGCCGACCTCTCCCAGACAAATACGGACTCCAGCGTCGCCGCCCCGGTCGCGTCCCAGGACCGTGCGGCCTCGGACGGCGCTGATGCGTCCGATGCCTCCGACTCCGCCGAATCCGCAGATTCAGCCGACGAGGCCACGGCCTCGTCCGAGGAAGAAAGCGCGGACGGCGTCGACGCGCAGGTCTACACCTTCCCCGGCACGGACGGTCCCCACCCGCATTCATGTTCTCTCGACGTCGGGTTCTGCGGACGCCATCCTGCTCGAGTCTCGAGGCGTCTTCGCCATGATCGACGGCTCGGAGGGCGTGGGTGCGCCCGACGGCAAGGATCCGCGCTACCCGCTGCGCGACGGCGTGGTCCCTGGCTGGGCGGGGGATACCGACCGGGTTCTCGGTTACATGTCCAACCACGGCGTCACCTCCTCGAACCTTGCGTTTCTACCTGGGCACGCACGCCCACTCCGACCACATCGACAACGCGGACGATATCATCAGGAAGTTCCGCCCGAAAGTTATTCTCAGCCCCGAGTATTCCGACGCGTGGATCACGGATAAGTCACGTCTGTGGGACAACCAGTGGGTCTACGACAACATGATGGCGGCCGCGCGATGGGCTCAGGGCGCGTATGGCGCGTCGATCGTGCAGAACGTCAAGGACTACAACACTCACATCACGCTGGGTGATATGGATGTCCAGATTATCCCCACGGATCCGGCTGAAAAACTACAAGAAGACCGGTGTTCGCGACGCGAAACCTCATCGCATATACCGCGAAGGTGAGTGCATTCGGGCATTCCGCCTACCTGGCCGCCGACCTCGAGGCCGATGGTGGCTACGAGGACCGCATCGCACCGATCGTTGGGCATGTCGACATGCTCAAGGCTGGTCACCACGGCCTGCCGACCTCAAACTCTCCGGCCTTCATGAAGGCATTGAGCCCCTCCATGATCGCCCAGACAGGGCCGGAATGGTACATCCCCGACAATCTGACCCAGAGCGTCATTCACGGCGACTCGTCCTGGGTGCCGCTGATGGATCTGTGGTCCAGTGCGCATATTCCCTCGCTCATCGCTACTTTCGGGTCCTCCGGCATTACATACAACGATCTGTCCGCCGTCTCCTGGGGGCATGAGTACGGCCAAGAAAGTCCGCGCGCCTGGTGGTTCAAGGGTGGTCGACCTGCGGCCACGACCGGCTGGTGGAAGGGGACGAGTGGGTCCTGGTACTACTTCGCGGGCAAGCCCTCCGCCGAGGCCAGCACCTGGGTGTATGACGGCGGTCAGTGGTACTGGATGGACGCCACCGGCGCGATGGCGACCGGTTGGATTCATGACGGAAAAGCGTGGTACTACCTGGATTCCGCGGGACATCCGGCAGGGTGACGGATGGAGTCTTATTGACGGCTCGTGGTACTACCTGAACGGCGGGCGCGCTGCCCTCGGCTGGTTCAACGACGCGGGTTCCTGGTACTACCTGAATGGCGCGACCGGCGCGATGGTCACCGGATGGAAGCAGATTGGTGGGGCCTGGTACTACCTGAACTCGTCGGGTGCAATGGTCACCGGCTGGATGAATGGCGGCGGCACCTGGTACTACCTGACCGGCAGTGGAGCGATGGTGACCGGATGGCTTTACGACAACGGCTCCTGGTACTACCTGGATGCAGCGACTGGCGCGATGGCAATCGGATGGTTCCAGGACGGGACCGCCTGGTACTACAGCAGTTCCTCCGGCGCTATGATGACCGGCTGGCTGAACGGTGGGAGTGCGTGGTACTACCTGACTGGCAGCGGTGCCATGGCGACGGGCTGGATCCTGGATCATGGTGCTTGGTACTACATGAACGGCACAGGTGCCATGGTCACCGGCACGCAGGAGATCGACGGTCGATTGTCGACCTTCTCTCCGTCGGGACGCTGGGTCGGCTACGCCTCCTGATCGAGGCCTCGGCGATTATCCTCACGAAGCGCCGCCCGCCGCGTATCGATGCAGGTGGGCGGCGCCGCGGCCTCGTTCCTGGTGTTCGGGGCGGCGGCCCACCCGCGAGACCGCCACACGCGAGCCTGCCCTCATACTTTCGCATGCAATTCTATGTCAACCTTTTTGGGTTTTGAAATGGGAGCGTTGGCATTTCAACGTTTTCTCGGTGCCTAAGATAATTTAGGGAAGCCAAATTGCATGCGACACTGGGGAGAGGGGGAAGGGAGAAGTCTAGGTTCTAGTGGTGGTTGCAACGGATCTTGGTGAAGGAGTTCGTTGTGGCTGGTGTTGGTCGTGTTTTCAGGGGTTTGAGTCACCCTCCCGTCGTGAGGCGTGTCAGGCTCGGCATCGGGAGTATGTCCGGGCTCTGCTGATGGTTTGAACTTCACGCAGGCAGCTCATGCTGTTGGGGTCTCGAAGCGGACAGGCAAGGTCTGGCGTAATGGCCGGACTCGCTCAAGTGGACGGTGTGAGCGAGCCAGTATCGCTCCTCAGGCCCATTGGTACCGTCTGTACATGAAATGCCAACCGCATCGGATCAGTAAACGGTTCTTGTCGCTCAAGGAACGCATGCTCATCTTCGGATGGCGCGTTGAAGGGCTCTCTATTCGTGATATCGCTCGACAGTTAGGGCGTTCGCCCTCGACTGTGAGCCGGGAGCTCAGACGCAATGGGATTACATCCACGTGCTACAACCCCTACATCGCTCACATGCGAGCAGGCAAACGTCTCACACGTCCTAAAGCACGCAAATGCGCCAATCCTCGCTTGTGGGGCATCATCTGGGACAAGCTTCAGCGCAGATGGAGCCCAGAACAGATTTGCGCATACTTGCGCATGCGTTTCCCGCATAATCAGAGCATGAACCCGTGCGTGGAGACGATCTACCAGTCCATCTTCGTCCAAGCCAAAGGCACACTCCGCAAAGAGATCGCTTCCCTCATGCGCCAAGGACGCGCTCGCAGGCGCCCAGCCGCATACTCTCGCCAGGTACGACCACGATTCAAGGACCCCATGGTGATGATCAGCGAACGGCCCGCCAGTGTGGAAGACCGGGCGCTCCTGGCCACTGGGAAGGCGACTTGATCATCGGAGCCAAAGGACAATCCGCGGTCGGTACGCTCGTGGAACGCTCGACCCGGTACACGCTGCTGCTCTACTTGCCCAATGGACATACAGCTACTGAAGTCCAAGATGCCATTATCGACAAGCTCGCAGACGTGCCCCATTCCTTGCGCCTGTCACTGACCTGGGACCAGGGAAGCGAGCTGGCCCAACACCGCAAGATCGGTTCACAGCTGGGCCTTGACGTGTACTTCTGTGACCCACACTCACCCTGGCAACGCGGCACCAACGAGAACACAAACGGGCTCCTGCGCCAATACATGCCCAAAGGAACCGATCTGTCACTCCTGACCGAAGCAGACCTGGACGCCATCGCCGACCAACTCAACGACCGTCCACGCAAAACGCTAAACTGGGATACACCCAAGCAGCGACTTGAGCTGCTGCTCAGGCATAACACGTGTTGCAACCACCCCTAGAATCTGCCAAGCCAGGGGACGGGAGGTTAGCGCTGCTCGTCGAGCTGGTGGAAGATCGCGGGTGAGCAGGGGCGTGACCACCTCGAGGGTGTCGAGCGCGCCGCCGCGCGAGCCTGGAGAGGAGATGATGAGCGCGCCCGAGGAGTCGCGCGCCGTCACGCCGACGACCTCGCGGGACAGGCCCGACAGCGGAGTGTTGCTCAGGCCGTGGGCACGGATCTGCTCGGCGATGCCGGGGATCTCGACCTCGATGATCGAGCGGACGACCTCGGGCGCGTAGTTGCCCACGCCGAAACCCGAGCCGCCCAGGACCAGGATGAAGCGGGCGCCGGCCTCGAGCGCGTCGCGAATCTCCGTCTCGAGGATGTCGGCGCTCTCGGGGATCGCCGCGACCGTCACGGGACCCAGGCCGGCCTCGGCCAGCGCCGCCGTGCAGGCGGGGGTCGCCCGATCCTCCTTCGTGCCGCGCTGGATGCGGTCCGAATAGGTGATGACGTGGGCGCTGATCTGGCTGAGGTCGTAGTCGACAGGCTTGGGCATGGTGTCCTCCGGTGGCGAATGTGTATAAGTGTGATCCTAGTCCCTTCCTGCTGTGGGAGGGTGGGCCTGAGGGCGGGCGTGGCGTGAGGTGATTTTGTGTGCGTCGCCCGAGGGAAAAGAGGCTCTGGGCGTCTGGGTGCGCTGATGCGCGATCGAGAGCGGCCTGCGGATGGCAGCTAACCCCGTTTTATGATGGGTCGAAAACAAGTTAAATGACGTGTCATAGTTTCCCCGGAAATTAAAACGCAAAAGTAACAATTTGGGATGCGCTCTTGCGAAGCGTTGCGCGCTTGCATGCTCGCCCTTGTTAGATTTAACGCGTTCGATTCCCTCTCAAAAGGAGATATCGAGTGCGTTCCCTCCGCATCCTCCCCGCCATCGGCGCCGCCGCCCTGGCACTCGCCGCCTGCGCGGGCGGCTCCACCCCCGCCGACTCCACGGCCTCGGCCGAGGCGACGCAGCCCGCCGAGACCACCGTCCTCAACGTCTACGCCGCCGCCTCCCTCACCGAGACCTTCGGCGAGCTCGAAGAGATCTTCGAGGAAGCCAACCCCGGCGTGGACGTGCGCTTCAACTTCGCGGGATCCCAGGACCTCGTGACCCAGCTCGGCGAGGGCGCGGACGTCGACGTCCTGGCCACCGCCAACGAATCCACCATGAAGAAGGCCGCCGACGCCTCGCAGGTCGACGCGCAGACCATCTTCGTCACCAACACCCTCACCCTCATCACGACGCCCGGCAACCCGGCGGGCGTGACCGGCCTCGACTCCTCGCTCGACGGCGTCAAGCTGGTCGATCTGCGCGCCCGAGGTCCCCTGCGGCAAGCTCACCAAGACCCTCACCGAAAAGCTCGGCGTCACCCTGAACCCCGTCTCCGAGGAGCAGGCCGTCACCGACGTGCGCGGCAAGGTCTCCTCCGGCCAGGCCGACGCCGGCATCGTCTATAAGACCGACGCCCTCGCCGAGGGCGACGCCGTCGAGACCGTCGCCATCCAGGGCGCCGACGAGGCCGTCAACAAGTACCCGATCGCCCTCGTGAGCGCCTCGACCAAGAAGGACCTCGGGCCAGAAGTGGATCGACCTGGTCCTGTCCGCCGACGGGGCCAGAAGATCCTCGAAGATGCGGGCTTCACGCCCGCCGCGAAGTAACATCGACGCGTGAAGTCACGCAGGACGCCCGCCGTCAGCCCCCTGCCCGTCTGGGCGGGGGCCTCGGCGCGCTCGCCCCTGTGCTTCCTGATCCCTGCCCCTGGCCTTCATGCTGGGGCGCGTCAACTGGGCCACCCTCGGCACGACCCTCGCGACGCCCGGAGGCCTCGCGCGCCCTCGGGCCTCTCGCTGCGCACGTGCTGCATCGCCCTCGGCGTGGACCTCCTCCTCGGCGTCCCCGCGGCCCTCGTGCTGTCCCGCTCGTGGCGGGGCGTGCGCGCCGCCCGTATCCTCGTCGCCCTGCCGCTCTCGCTGCCGCCCGTCGTCGCCGGCATCGCGCTGCTCGCGGCCTTCGGCAGGCGCTCGACCCTCGGCGCGCTCCTCGGCGGCGTCGGCCTCGACATCGCCTTCACGACCACCGCCGTCGTCATCGCGCAGGTCTTCGTCTCCCTGCCCTTCCTCATCGTCACCCTCGAGTCCGCGCTGCGCGCCCGCGAGCAGGGGACTCGACGAGATGGCCTCCTCCCTGGGGGCCTCGCCCTCGCGCGTGTTCTGGCAGATCACCCTGCCCACGGTCCTGCCCGGCCTCGGGCGCGGCGCCGCCCTGGCGCTGGCCCGCTGCCTCGGCGAGTTTGGCGCGACCCTCACCTTCGCGGGGTCCATGCAGGGCGTGACCCGCACGATGCCCCTCCAGATCTACCTGGCCCGCGAGTCCGACGCGGACCTGGCCCTCGCGCTCGGTGTCGTCCTCCTCGGCGTCGCCGCCGCTCGTCGTCGCGCTCACGGAAACCCCGTGGGGACGCCTCGCCTCGCTCCTTCGATCGACGAGGCCCGGGCTGGCCTCCGCTTCCGCTGATTCGTCCGCTCGCTCCTCCGGAGGCCCCCGCCGCGCTCGCGAGCCAGGCCGGGCGAGGGCGCGGCCGTGCGCGTCGCCGGAACCGTGGCGCGCGCGGATGGGACGTGGACGCGGAGCTGCGCCCCGGCCTCGTCACCGCCGTCGTCGGCCACAACGGCGCCGGGAAAGTCCACGCTCGCCCAGGTGATCGCCGGGACCCTGCGCGTGGATAGTGGGGACCGTCAGCATCGGCGAGCGCGTCGTCGACGATGCCGCCACGTTTCGTGCCCGCGCGCCGCCGCGGCGTCGCCCTGGTCTCCCAGGCACCCCGCATCTTCACCCACATGAGCGTGCTGTCCAACGTCGCCTTCCCCCTGCGCGTGCGCGGGGTGGGGCGCGCCGAGGCTCGGGCCGCCGCCCTCGAACAGCTGCGAGCCGTGGGGATCGCCGACCTCGCGAACAAGTGCGCCTCCGACCTGTCGGGCGGCCAGGCGGCCCGCGTCGCGATCGCACGCGCCCTCGTCTTCCGCCCCGAGGTCCTCATCCTCGACGAGCCCACGGCCGCCCTCGACGTCGAGGCCACCGCCCAGGTCTCCGCCGTCCTGCGCGAGCGCCTGGCGGGCGCCGGCATCACGACCCTGCTGGTCTCCCACGACATCGCCGAGGTGCTCTCCCTCGCCTCCCACATGATCGTCATGGGGGAGGGGCGCATCGTTGAGGAGGGCGAACCCGCCCGCGTGCTCGCCTCGCCTGCGTCGGTGTTCGCGGCCCGATTGGCCGGGCTCAACATCGTGAGTGGGCCTCCTGTGGCGCGCCCCGGCATGGTCGGCGTGCGCGTCGGCGACGGGGCGCTGTGGGCGGCTTCCGACAGCGTTGCCCCTGGCGAGGAGCCGGCACGCGTCGCCCTCACCTTCCCGCCCGAGGCCGTGGCCCTGTCCCGCGAGGAAGCCCACGCCTCGCCGCGTTCCGTCCTGCCCGGCGTCGTCGCGGGCATCGACGTCGACGGCTCCCTCGTGAGCGTGCGCGTCGCGCTCGCGGAGGGCGTGTCGGTGACCGCTCGCGTCACCGCCGCCGCCTGGTCCGACCTGGGCCTTGGCGTCGGCGAGAGCCTGTGGGTGAGCGTCAAGGCCACTCAGGTCCGAGCGATCCTCGTTCCTGCCGCCTGATCGTTTCCCTCCCCAAATGTCGCACGTAATTCCTATGTAAACCTTTCAGAAATTGAAATGGGAACGTTGGTATTCTGCGGAATTCTAGGGCCCTTAGAAAAGTGAGGGTAGCCAAATTACGTGCGACATTGAGTGGGGTAGGGCTGCCCGTTGTGGGCGGCGCTCCTACCGTCTCCCCGGTCGAATTTTTGTCACGCTTCATATGTTGTAATTCTTGTTTTTCGCATGAGCGGGATCCGCACCCCCAAAATGCGGAACACAGCCTATTTTCGCGGTTATTCTGCGGTTTTAATCGCCGCGTACCAGCAGTCGGTGGACAGCTTTGACTCTGCGTGAGGGGTTTCCTAAGTTGTGATGAGAACCCAGGAGGTACCTCATGACAACACAGGGTCACCACGAGGCAAACGCGCCCCTATCAGCTCGGCATCGACGTCGGCTCGACGACGGTCAAGGCCGTCGTTTTGGATGGAAATCGCCGTCTTTTCTCCGACTACCGACGCCACAACGCAGACGTGCGCGCATCCCTGGGAGCCCTCCTCGCCGACGTCGAGCGCGCCCTGCCCGGCGCCCGTGTCCACGCGGCCATCACCGGCTCCGGCGGCCTAACGACCGCCCGCGCCATGGGTATCCCCTTCGTCCAGGAGGTCATCGCCGGCACCGAGGCCACCCAGCGCCTCCACCCCGAGGTCGACGTTGTCATCGAGCTGGGCGGCGAGGACGCCAAGCTCACCTACCTGCACCCCACCCCCGAGCAGCGCATGAACGGCACCTGCGCGGGCGGAACTGGCGCGTTCATCGACCAGATGGCGACCCTCCTGCACACGGACGCGGCGGGCCTGGGCGAGATGGCGACCCGCCACACCCAGCTCTACCCGATCGCCTCGCGCTGCGGCGTCTTCGCCAAGTCCGACATCCAGCCCCTCATCAACCAGGGCGCCGCCCACGAGGACCCTGGCCGCCTCCATCTTCAACGCCGTCGCCACCCAGACCATCGCCGGCCTGGCGTGCGGGCGCCCGATCCGCGGAACCGTCATGTTCCTCGGCGGCCCCTGCACTTCCCTGCCCGCCCTGCGCGAGGCCTACAAGGCCCCTCCTGCCCAAGGCCGACTCCTTCGTCACCCCCCGACGACGCCCAGCTGTACGTCGCGATCGGCGCGGCCCTCCTCGCCGAGAAGGAGGCCGCCAAGAAAGGCGCGCCAGGCCGAGGAATCGGGCGCCACCTCCGTCGACGCCCGCGGCGACAAGCTCACGACCCTCATGGAGCGCCCTCGCCGCCGCGCCCCGTGCAGGTCGAGTCCCCGCGCATGGACCCGCTCTTCGCCACCCCCGAGGATCGGGAGGAGTTCATCGCCCGCCACAGCCTCGACGTCATCCCCAAGGCCAGCCTCGACGAGGCCGAGGGCCGCTGCTGGCTCGGCATCGACGCGGGCTCCACGACGATCAAGGCCGTCGTCATCGACTCCCAGGACCGCATCGTCTTCACCCACTACGCCTCCAACGAGGGCGACCCCGTGGCCGCGGCCGTCGACATCGTGCGCGCCGTGCGCGCGCGCTGCCCGAGGGCTGCGAGATCGGCCGCTCGTGCGCGACCGGCTACGGCGAGGGCCTCGTCAAGTCCGCCCTCACCATGGACGAGGGCGAGATCGAGACGATGGCGCACTACCGCGCCGCCGAGTTCATCTGCCCCGGCGTCACCTCCGTCATCGACATCGGCGGCCAGGACATGAAGTACCTGCGCATCCGCGACCACGCGGTGGACTCCATCTCCGTCAACGAGGCCTGCTCCTCGGGCTGCGGCTCCTTCCTGCAGACCTTCGCGCAGACGATGGGCACCGACGTGCGCTCCTTCGCCCGCATGGCCATGGAATCCGAATCTCCCGTGGACCTGGGCACCCGCTGCACGGTGTTCATGAACTCCTCCGTCAAGCAGGCGCAGAAGGAAGGCGCGGACGTGCGCGACATCAGCGCCGGCCTGTCCTACTCCGTCGTGCGTAACGCCCTCTACAAGGTCATCAAGCTCAAGGAGCCCTCGGACCTGGGTGAGCGCGTCGTCGTCCAGGGCGGCACCTTCCTCAACGACTCGGTGCTGCGCGCCTTCGAGCTGCTCACCGGCCGCGAGGTCGTGCGCCCCGACATCGCCGGCCTCATGGGTGCGTACGGCGCCGCCCTGACCGCGCGCATGCACGACACGGGGGAGGGGACCTCGTCCCTCGCGACGATCGAGGCCCTGGAGGGCTTCGGCGTCGACACCACGCGCAAGACCTGCCGCCTGTGCCAAAACCACTGCCAGATGACCATCTCGACGTTCTCCAACGGCGAGCGCCACGTGTCGGGCAACCGCTGCGAGCGCGGCGCCTCCCTGGAGCGCGTCCCCAAGAAGTCGGACCTGCCCAACCTCTACGACTGGAAGTACAAGCGGATCTTCGGATACCGCCGCCTCACCGAGAAAGAAGGCGTTCCGCGGCGACATCGGCATCCCGCGCGTGCTCGGCATGTACGAGAACTACCCGTTCTGGTTCACGATGCTCACCGCGCTGGGCTTCCGCGTCATGATCTCGGGCCGCTCCAACCACGACCTCTTCGAGACCGGCATGGAGTCCATCCCCTCGGAGAACGTGTGCTACCCGGCCAAGCTCGTCCACGGGCACATCGAGTCCCTGCTGGACAAGGGCATCACGACGATCTTCTACCCCTGCGTCGACTTCGAGCAGAAGCTCACCGAGTCCGAAAACTCCTTCAACTGCCCCATCGTGGCGACCTACCCCGAGGTCATCCGCAACAACATGGAGCGCCTCTTGGAGCCGGGCACGCAGTTCATCAGCCCCTTCGTCAACTTCGGCAACCGCGAGTACCTGCCCGCCCACCTGTCCAAGACCTTCAAGGAATACGGCTACGACATCCCCGTCGAGGAGATGAAGGCCGCCCTGGACAAGGCCTGGGAGGAGGACGCCGCCGTCAAGGCCGAGATCCGCGCGAAGGGCGTCGAAACCATCGAGTGGATGCGTGAGCACGGCGTGCGCGGCATCGTGCTCGCGGGCCGCCCCTACCACCTCGACCCCGAGATCAACCACGGCATCCCCGAGGTCATCGTGGGCCTGGGCATGGCCGTCCTCACCGAGGACTCCATCGTCGACGCGCGCCTCGAGCGCCCCCTGCGCGTCCTCGACCAGTGGTCCTACCACTCGCGCCTCTACGAGGCCGCCGCCCGCGTCGGCGACGAGCCCGACCTCGAGATGGTCCAGCTCAACTCCTTCGGCTGCGGCGTCGACGCGATCACCGCCGACCAGGTCCAGGAGATCCTCGAAGGCCGCGGCGACGTGCACACCGTCCTCAAGATCGACGAGGTCTCCAACCTGGGCGCCGCGAAGATCCGCCTGCGCTCCCTCGACGCGGCGATCACCGAGCGCGCATCCCTCACCTCGGCGATCGACGAGGCCGGGGCCGGGGACGGCGAAAATGCGCGGATCGGGGCGGAACTGGCCCCCGCCTCGTCCGTGGGCCTGGTGTCGGGTTCCGTCGACACCGCGACCCTGCGCGACCCCTCCGGGCGATGCCGCCCGCGAGGAGGAGGCCGGGCACATCAAGCCGCGCGCCGTCTTCACCGAGGAGATGCGCGAGGCCGGATACGAGATCCTCGCCCCCCAGATGTCCCCGATCCACTTCCGCTTCCTCACCCCGCTGTTCGCGACCGCGGGCCTGAAAGGTGCGCGTGCTCGAGCACACGAGCCGCACCTCCATGGAGGTCGGCCTGAAATACGTCAACAACGACTCGTGCTACCCGGCGATCGTCGTCATCGGCCAGCTCCTCGACGAGTTCATCTCCGGGCGCGCCGACCCCGACCGTACGGCCGTGGGCATCACGCAGACGGGCGGCATGTGCCGCGCCAGCAACTACGCGGCCCTGCTGCGCAAGGGCCTGCGCGACGCCGGATACCCGCAGGTCCCCGTCATCGCCCTGTCCGTCCAGGGCATCGAGGACAACCCCGGCTTCCACCTCGGCATCCCGCACATCCACAAGGCCATCCAGGCCTTCGTCATCGGCGACGCCATCCAGTCGATGCTGCTGCGCGTGCGCCCCTACGAGGCCACCCCCGGCTCCGCGATGGACCTGTACCGCACGTGGGACGGCTACGTCCAGGAGTGGATCACCTCGGGACGCGTAGCGGCCCTCGGCGGACGCGTCTCCTACGGGAAGATCATCCGCGAGTGCGTGCGCGCCTTTGACGCCCTGCCCCTGCGCGACATCCCGCGCAAGCCGCGCGTCGGCCTGGTCGGCGAGATCCTCGTGAAGTTCCACCCCGACGCCAACAACCACGCCGTCGACGTCATCGAGGCCGAGGGCTGCGAGGCCGAACTGCCCGGCCTCATGCAGTTCTTCCACAACTCCGTGGCCACCGCCGCGTGGGACAAGGAGAACCTGGGCATCGAGGGCAAGCAGCGCTACATCATGCCGATCGTTTTGTGGGCGCTCAAGAAGTACGAGAAGCCCGTGCACCGCGCGTTTGCGGCGACGAACGGCAAGTTCGAGGCGCACCGGCCCATCGAAGAGATGATCGAGCGCTCCCAGGACATCGCCCGCCTGGGCAACCAGGCCGGCGAAGGCTGGTACCTGACCGCCGAAATGGTCGACATGATCGAACACGGCTGCCCGAACATCATCTGCGCCCAGCCGTTTGCGTGCCTGCCTAACCACGTTGTCGGCAAGGGCATGTTCCGCGCGCTGCGCACCCGCTACCCGCAGGCCAACATCGTGGCCGTCGACTACGACCCGGGTGCCTCCGAGGTCAACCAGCTCAATCGCATCAAGCTCATGCTGGCCACCGCCCTGCAGGACCCGCAGGCGCGTGACGGTGACGTGCTGCAGCTCGTGGATGCCGAAGAACCGGCGTCATGCGGTGGGTCCGGCTCTGTCATGCTCGGCATGCCGACGATCCCGAGCAGGCGGGCGGCCTTCCGCTGACCCAGCCGTGACGCCGAGAGGGGGACGGAGCTCGCAGGCTCCGTCCCCCTTCGCGTGTGCACCTCCTCGTGCGCACTGTCCCCGGCCTCGTCCGATGTTTTAGGTGCGGGCATAACCCCGCGACCGATCTCAAACCCAGCCGGCGCCCAGCCCGTCCCGTACGACAGGCGCACCGACACCTCGCGCATGCCCGAGGCCGGCCACGCCACCGGGAGAAACCCCGTCTCCCCGGGTGCGACGTCTAGGAACGCCGGGTACTCCCACGTCGCGTTGCCCATCCTCGATCGACGCGACACAGGAACTCCAGGTCGGCCGTCGGCGTGAAACGTCATGTGGTTGCGAACCGTCACCCCCGAATACGAGGGCGCCACGGTCACCGGCGCGTAGTGCAGTTCCTCGGCACGCACCTCGCTCAGCAGCGGGAAGTCCGTGTCCGCGTATTCCGGGCGCGTCGGATCCAGCGCTCGGGCGGCATGGATCTCCTCGTCCGCCTCGCCCACGTTCCACGCAATGACGCTCGGGTGCGCGCGATCCCTGCGGATCATCGCCTCGATCGCCTCGTCGCGCGCAGGACCCCGGCTCGTACATCGTCGATGCGCGGCCAATGATGTACAGGCCGTACAGGTCCGCCAATTCGTAGAAGCACGCGTGCGCGGGCCCCAGCTCGATCGCAACCGCGTTCACGCCGTGGCGCTTGCACCACACGATGTCATCGAGCATGTCCTGAAGACCCACCGCGAGCCCGGTGCGCCCGTCGCACTCGTTGCGGCGCACGCCTCGCAGCACCAGAGGGCGCCCGCCCAGGCGGACCCCCTGCGGCGCGGCTGCCAAGTCGCGGAAGCCCAACATGCAAGGGCAACCGTGTCTTGCGTGCCCGCCTCCTCGTCGCTCACCGTCACGACGAGCGCGTACAGGCAGGCTCCTCCGCACTCCACGGGAAGCACGTCCAAAGCCGCTCGCCTCCAGCACCTCGCCGGCGGGGCGCTCGCGGACCATATCTCCTGCTGCTCGGGCTTCACCGAGCAGTGCTGCGCGCACGCTCGAGTTGTTCGACTGCGCCGAGGCCTCGATGCGCAGTCGCAGGCTCCCACTCGCTGCCATCGTGCGAGGCCTGGGGATCAGGTCGACGATGTGCGCGGCTGGGCGCGCCTCCAGCGACACCTCGCGGAACAGGCCGTGGCAGCACGCCGGAGAATCCATGAGAAGCACGGCGATCGCGTGGGTGTGCGTCGGCTGCAGCGCGTCCGTCACGTCGAAGGCGGTGGGGATGAAACCGTCCGCGCAAAAGCCCACGAACGTTCCGTCGACCCACGCGTATAGGGGACCCGTGAAAGCCACCGAAGGTCAGCGTCATCGTCCAGCCCGCGCTCTGCCGCGTCGCTTGAGGGGCGCGTCAAGGATGAACTCACGGCGCAGGATCGAGGCGCGCACCCGGTCCGGGCCCCCCTCCTCGTCCAGCCTGCGGGCCTCTTCCTCTCGGCGCACCCATGCGCCGTCCATCTCCAGCACGCCGGGCACCGACGTCGCCTCGAAATCACGCTGAAGGGGAGTGCGCTTTGATCAGCTCGGCAGGGAGTGCCTGACACACCCGTGACCTGCCAGGTGCTGGACAGCATTTGAAGCGGCCTGCGCGACCTCCACGTCGAGTGCACCGTCAGGCGGTTCACCGACGCCCCCGGGTCCCGCAGCCATGCAACGTCTGGTTCCGGGATGCGTTTCATGTAATAAAAGTAGCATTTAATGATTAGTCATGAAACGGCATTGTTTTCTGAAATACAGGTAAATGTGCCTTGACATGCAGAATATCTACGGGTGACAAGTGGGACGGCGACCACATTCTGGGATTTATGGTCACTGCGGATGGGCAAAAATTACCCGTTCCTGGGGAGGTGCGGTTTGGGTATAACGAGCCCCGGCCTCGTCCCTGAGAGTAGGAACGAGGCCGGGGCTGATGCGTTCTGAGGGGCTGAATCCCCTCGCGCGTGCGTCGTGCGTTTACTTCGCGGCGGACTCGCGATCCGAGTCGCGCGTGATCTTACGGGCGAAACCGTAGAGCAGCCACGTCGCACCCGCGAAGAACACCAGGCCCAGCACGTTCGCGAACGGCGTGAAGCCATCGCCGATGAACGGCAGCGCCAGCGGCGACTCCGAGCCCGTCGCGCCCGCGATGCCCGCGTAGACGACGCCGAACAGGGACTCGCCCACGATCAGGCCGGTCGCAGCCAGCGTGCCGAAGCGCTTCGCGCGCTCCACATCCGCCTGCTTGTCAGCCCACCTGTTGTACAGGAAGCCAACGAGCGCACCGATCGGGATCAGGACCGTCAGGGAGGCGGGCAGGTAAATGCCCATGCCGACAGCCAGCGGAGGCAGGGCAAGCTTGCCCTTCGACGCGCGGCGCAGGACCTCGTCAATGATGATGACGACAACGCCGATCGCGGCGCCGATGCCCAGGAGCTTCCAGTCAATGCCGCCGCCGAGCACGCCCTTGGCGAGCGAGGAAATCAGCGAAGCCTGCGGGGCCGCCAGCGCGTCCGGGCCAGCGCCGGGCGCACCCTGGAAGCCGAAGGAGTTCTGCATGAGCTCCAGGACCGGGGGAATGATCAGCGCGCCGAAGACGACACCGATGACCAGGGCGACCTGCTGCTTCCACGGGGTCGCGCCCACCAGCTGGCCCGTCTTGAGGTCCTGCAGGTTATCGTTCGCGATCGTCGCGATGCAGAAGACGATGGCCGAGGTGAACAGCGTGTAGGCGATGAGCGCCGTGTTTCTCTTCCGTGGTCGAGCCGCGGCCGTGCACCGCCAGGATGACAACCGCCGTGATGACGACAACCAGCAGGCCGACGCCGGAGACCGGCGAGTTCGACGAGCCGATCAGGCCGGCCATGTAACCACAGACCGCCGCGACCAGCAGGCCGGCGAGCAGAATGAAGAGGACCGAAATGGCGATCAGAACGGCCGTGTTGTGCTCGATCTGCGTGCCGCGCATGAACCACCACAGCAGACCGGCGATCGGAACCATGGCCACAAAGATGGAGACGATAACCCACTTGCCGGGGATGTCCTGCTCGGTGCGGTCGACCTGCGCGCCGTCCTCCTTGGTGCCGCGCGAGGCGCGCAGCGACTCGGACATGCCGCGGGCGATCGGGACCCATGATCTTGATGAGCGTCCAGATGGCGGCGACCGCCATGACGCCCGCGCCGATGAAGCGCACGTCCGACTTGAAGACCGTGGACAGGGCCGAGGTCAGGTCCTCCGCGCCGTCCAGCTGGCCGTTCGCGTACAGGGGCAGCAGGACACCGTAGGAGGTGACCATGCCGATCAGCATCGCGATGCCGACCGTCATGCCGACCAGGTGGCCCACGCCGATCAGGGCGAGGGACAGGGAGGTGGAAATCATCGTGCCCGTCGAGCCGATCTTGAAGGCCGTGCCAACCTCGGAGGCCACGACCTTCATGTAGCCCAGAAGCGCCATCACGGCCGAGGCCAGTGCGCCCCAGGTGATGGCCAGGAGGCCGCGCTTGTTGTCCTCGCCCGCATCCTGAGCGTCGCCGACCTTCAGGATCTCAGCGCCTGCCACGCCCTCCGGGTAGGGCAGGTCCGAGCCGGTCACGAGCGCACGGCGCAGGGGGATCGAGTACATGACGCCCAGCGCACCGCCGACCGCACACACAAACATGGTCTCCCAGTAGGGGAAGCCGCTCCACCAGCCGACAATCACGAGGCCGGGGAGGACGAAGATGACCGCCGACAGCGTGCCGGCCGCCGAGGCGATGGTCTGGACGATGTTGTTCTCCTGGACCGTGTGGTCGCCCCAGAAGCGCAGAACCGCCATCGAGATGACGGCTGCCGGGATCGACGTCGCAAACGTCAAGCCGACCTTCAGACCCAGGTAGACGTTCGCGGCCGTGAACAGCAGCGTAATAATGCCGCCGAGGATGATGCCGCGGAGGGTCAGTTCTTTGAGCGACGTTTGCTTCGTCGCGTTTGGCGCAGACACGAAAAATCCTTTCGCTGCCTTGAATAGATACCCTGCAAGAGTAGTGCATTTATGAGTGGGCGTGAATGGTATGCGGTTACTTAATCTCGTTTTCAACCGTTCTGAATGTCGAGGTCGTGCCCGTTTCGTGTGCTGCCGTGTGATCGCGCGGCTGTGTGGCTCTGTTGTCAGGTTGTGGTGTGGCCCTGCTCCCAGCACGCCCGGTCGATTTGCGCGCGCGGGGGGAGGGTGTAGTAGAGTATCCGGGTAAGGTAGCGTGTCCGAGCGGCCGAAGGTGCAGCACTCGAAATGCTGTGTGGTGTCACAGCCACCCTGGGTTCAAATCCCAGCGCTACCGCCACTGCCGCCCGGCCCCAATGGGGCCGGGCGGTTTTGTTATGCCTAGGTGACGTCTTGTGTTGCTGTGTTGCTGTGGCCCCACGGGTGTTTCCGGGCGCCGGAGGCCAGGTCGCTTGGAGTGCCCGGTGGGCGGCGCCCGCCCGCGAGATCGCCACGCGCGAGCCCTGCGGCTCCGGGTGGTCGATCTCGAGGCCCGCCCTGGCGCCTGCCGCCGCTCACCGGTACTGCGGCCAGGCCCCGCCGCTGCCCGATCAATTTCGCACGTAATTCCCCTGCGGCTTGTTCAAACATTGAATGTGCGTCGTTGGAATTACAACGTTTTTCGGAGCGTCTCGAAAAAGTGACCACGATAAATTACGTGCGACTTTTGGTCAGTGCGGGCTCTGCTGCCGCCTTCGGGTGCTGGGGTCGGACTCTCCGGCCATTCCTGCGCTCGTCATCCCTGAGGCGGTGGGGGTTTTGCACTACACGAAGCCCGCTGGCGGCGTGTCGCCGGCGTGTCGAGCCCTCGTGTAGTGCAATTCTCCCCGATTGGCGGTGGTGAGGCCGCGACGTGAGGCGGTGCGCTCGCCAAACTGCAGACCCATTCGGCGAAAAACAGTCGAAAATCGGTCATTTGTGAGGCAATGGGTCTGCACTTTTGGCGGATTCGGTGTCAATCGCGGTGTGCTGCTCGCACGCGAACCCCTGAATGTGCGCATCAACCCTTTATAGCGCACGTAAACCCCTCAACATGCGCCTGGGCGGCACTGCCTGCGCGCAGGTCATCGGGTTGACGTGCGAGTCGTTGGGCCCGTGTGCGTATGGGCGGCCCGATGCGCGGTCGCGTCGGGCCGCGAGCGCTGGCAGCGTTGCTGATGGATTGCGAATTGTGGGCGCAGTGACGGTAGTCGGGCCCTTCTACTGGCAGTGTTAACCCTTCAATGCGCAGCTAAACCCCATTGGTGGCATGGTGGGCGGCCTGCCCAGGCCACCACCCATCGGGCTAACGTGCGCATGAAAGGGGCCCAGGCCACCACCCATCGGGCTAACGTGCGCGTGATGCTGGCGGCCTGGCGATATGTCGCGTGCTGCGGGCCGCAGCCGCCCGCGAGCGGCGCAGCCAGGCTCGCAGGCCTCCCGGTGCCCTCCATATCTCCACTGATACGACGGAGGCGGGACCCCGAAGGGATCCCGCCTCTCGTTGCGCGCGGTGGCCGTGCCGTCAGCGCCAGAAACTCAGCGCCCGAGCCTCAGCTCGGCAACAACGGCCGCGGTCGAATCAGGCGCGAACGGTCAGTTCTTCCACCAGCCCTTGACGGTGTCGACGGCGTGGGTGCCCAGGTCGGACAGCGCGGAGTGGGCGTTGACCAGGCCGGAGGACAGGCGGGCGGCCTGGAAGCGGGAGGCGACGTTCTCCCAGTTCACCAGGTTCCACCAGGCCTTGACGTAGTCGGCCTTGACGTTGAGGTAATCCAGGTAGAAGGCGTGCTCCCACATGTCGATCATGAGCAGCGGAACGGTCGCGACCGGGATGTTGCCCTGCTGGTCGGTCATCTGGTAGGTCACGAGGCGCTTGCCGACGGTGTCCCACGCGAGGACGGCCCAGCCGGAGCCCTGCAGGCCCAGGGCGGCGGCGGCGAACTGAGCCTGGAAGGACTCAAACGAGCCGAAGAACTCGTCGATGGCGGCGCCGAGCTCACCCTCGGGGCGCGAGGCGCCCTCGCCGGTCATGTTGGTCCAGAAGATGGAGTGGTTGGTGTGACCGCCCAGGTTGAAGGCCAGGTTCTTCTCCCACAGGTTGATCGCGGCGAAGTCGCCGGACTCGCGGGCGGCGGCCAGCTTCTCGAGGGCGGCGTTCGCGCCGGCCACGTAGTTGGCGTGGTGCTTGGGTGGTGCAGCTCCATGATGCGGCCGGAGATATGGGGCTCGAGGCGGCGTAATCGTAGGGAAGTTCGGGCAGGGGTGTAGACGGTCATGATGCTCCTCCTGGGCGTCGTCGTCGTTTGTCTGTTGACTCCAAGGGTAGTGCTTAAGTCCCGCCTTGCGTAGGGGTTATGTGTCACCTTTCGCGCAGTGCGATCAACGACGAGGCCGGGGCTGGGTCTCGCGACCACGCCCCGGCCTCGTGAAACGACAGACGATCAGGCCTTCGTGCGCGCCCGACGCACGAAGGCGGAAGCGCCGACGACGATCCACGCGATAACGGCACCCAGGATGACGCCGAAGACGCCGGACACGGAGAGTCTCAACCAGCCAGGTCACGAAACCGCCCGCGGCGGACTCGACCGCGTGCTCGGCGACCTCGAGGATGTGGTGGAAGACGGGGACGCCGACCTCGGCGAGGTTCTCGATGACCAGGTGGCCGCCGACCCACAGCATCGCGACCGTGCCGACGACGCCGATCACGTTGAAGATGTGCGGCATGACGCGCACGATCGTGCGGCCGACGTTGTCGACGGGGCCGGGGCGGTTGTCCTCGGGCTTGATGGCATCCTTGGCAAGGTGGAGGCCGAAATCGTCGGCCTTGACCAGCAGAGCGACGAGGCCGTACACGAAGAACGTCATGAAGAAGGCGACCGCGATGAGGATGGCGACGCGCATGATGCCGGTCTCGCCCCGACAGGCTGAGCCATCGACACGAGCATGATTTCGGCGCTGAGGATCAGGTCGGTGCGGGTCGCGGAGGCGACGATGCCCTTCTCGAGTTCCTCGCTGGAGGTGGCGCCACCCTCGTCGTGCTCCTCGTGGTGGCCGGGCAGCCAGCCGAGCTTCTCGAGGACCTTCTCCCCGCCCTCGAAGCACAGGTACGCGCCGCCCACGATCAGCAGAAATGGGCAGGGACATGCGGGGCCAGCCAGGTGAGCAGGAGCGCGATCGGCAAGATGATGAACAGCTTGTTGATGAGGGAACCGCGCGCGATCTTGCCGATGATGGGCAGCTCGCGTGACGGGCTCAGGCCCGACACGTACTGGGGCGTCACCGCGGTGTCGTCGATGACGACGCCCACCGCCTTCGAGGAGGCCTTGACGGCGTTGGCCGCGACGTCGTCGATCGATGAGGCCGTGACCTTCGCGAGGGTCGCGATATCGTCGAGCAGTGCGACAAGTCCACCGGACATGAGGTTTCCTCCTCTGAGCCTGACGTGAGGCTCCTGGTTGGGTACCCGCGCATTGTACGCGTGGGGATAGGCTTGAGTCATGACGACTTCCGTACCCGTTCCCCGCCCTCGACCGCGACCTGATCGGGCGCCTGCGCGCCGATGTGATCGCCTCGACGTGGACCGTTGAGAATCTTCAGACCCTCATCAGTGAGGGTGCGCTGTCCGCCCTCATGCGCGACTCGCGCCTGCCCTGCCCTCGTCGAGCTCGCGGGCGCGACCGACCCCGCCGCGGTCCTCACGCGCTTCTTCATCCTCGGCCTGCCCGAGCGCGCCTCGGCACTGAACGAGGCCCTCCCGACGCTGGGCGCACGCGGGCTGGAGTCCCTCGGCCTCGCGGCCACTATCGACGAGGCCGAGGCCGCCTCCGCGCTCGTCATGCCCCGCTTGGGCGGCGCGCCCAAGCGTGAACCCAAGGAGGAGCGTGAGGACGCCTCGTCCCCGAAGGCCTCGAGCCTGCCGACGATGCGCGACCCCGACGAGGAGGTCCCCGAGCCCGAGGTCGAGGCGGACCCGTGGATGCGCGCTCTCTTCGACCTGCGCCCCCACGCGGCCTCGCTGCCGGGCGGCGACCACGAGTGGTGGGTGGCCTCGGACCTGGCGGAGGTGCAGACTGGCAAGCCGCTGTCCGATGACCACGTGCTCGGCATCGGCGGCGCGACCCTGACGTTGCTGGAGATGACGGTGCGCGAACACGTCGACTCGGCCCTCGACGTGGGTTGCGGCTGCGGCATCCAGGCCCTCTACCTGGCTACGCACGCCGACCGCGTGGTGGCGACCGACCTGTCGTCGCGCGCGTGCGCGCTCACCCAGTTCAACGCCGCCCTCAACGAGGTCGTCATCGATGTGCGCGAGGGCTCCCTCTTCGAGCCCGTCGAGGGTGAGACCTTCGACCTTATCGTCACCAACCCGCCCTTCGTCATCACCCCGGACTCGGTGCGCGGCGCGGCTAGCCTGCTCGAGTATCGCGACGGCGGCATGGACCGGGACAACCTGATCCGCGCGGTCCTGCGCGGCGCTCCCGAGTGCATGAATGAGGGCAGCACCCTGCAGATGCTCGCCAACTGGGAGATCCCCGCCGACCGCAACCCGGACACCCAGTGGTCGTGGCGCGTGGATTCGTGGCTCGACGGCCTGCCGGTGGACGCGTGGGTCGTCCAGCGCGACGTTCTCGACCCCGCGCGCTACGTGGACATGTGGATCCGCGACTCGGGCGGCCAGCTCATGGCCCGCGCCGACTACGAGCGCGCCTTCACCTCGTGGCTGGCCGACTTCCGCCGCGCGGGCACGGGCGCGATCGGCATGGGCTTCGTGGCGCTGCGCAGGCTCGACGAGGCCGAGGCCGCCTCGGGTGGCAAGCGCGCCTACGACCTGTCCCTCGATGGGCACGCCCCGCGCGGGCGCGACGTGGCGTGGGCGCTGGCCTCCCTGCGCGCCCCGGAGCTGTGGGAGGTGGCGCTGACGCGCGCCTCGGACGTGCGCGAGGAGCGCCACTACGTGCCTGGCAGCCCCGACCCGGAGCTGCTCATCATGCACCAGGGTGGGGGACTGGGCCGTTCTGTGCCCGTCTCCTCGTCCGTGTCCGCGGTCGTGGGCGCTTCCGACGGCGAGCTGACGGTCGGCCAGATCGCGGCGGCCGTCGCGATGCTCACGTCGGTTGAGGTTGATGATGTGCGCGCCGAGATTGAGGCGCCCCTGCGCGACCTGATCCGGTGGGGATTCTTGACGTTCTGAGCATCGTTGTGTGCGCGGGCGCCGCGGCTGCAGGGGCAGCCGCGGCGCCTCGCTGTATCAGGTTGACTTTGTGGCGTCATTCCGGGCGTGTTGTCAGCGCGGGCTTGGGGGTGCGTGAGGCCGACTCCAGATGTGGGACCCCTGTGTTAGCCTGGCGCCACGATTCAGCGAAGGAGCAACATGGACTACGAGCTGGCTTACCGCTACGGTGCGCCCTCGCGCCTGTATGAGGGGGTGGGGCTCGCGTTGGCCACCTCGGGAGGGTCGACCCCCGAGGGGGAGGCAGCGCATCCCTTTTTCTTCTCGGGCTTCATGGAGCGTCCCGACGTGGTGGCCGCGGGTCTGCTCGCTGTTGCACGAGTGGCCCGCACCCGCTTCTACGTGCCGCCCGGCATGGTCGTCGCGCCCGGCGGAGGCCTGACTCGTATTGGCATGCTTGATCCGGTTGTCACCAGCACGGCCGAGGGGCTGCGCTTCGAGTCCTTTTAGCGTCTGCTGCGGCGTGTACGCGCGGCTCGACGTGGAGGCCTCGGCCCTGGACGCCACCCACCGAGCAGTCGGCGTGACCAATGTGGATGTTAATCAGCCGCTGCGTGCCGCCCTGGCGTCGCTGCGCGCCGGGGAGCCCCTGCACCTGGATGTGGGCGAGGAGGGACTGACGGCCACGACCCTTGGATGAGGAGGTCTCGGAGGAGAAGGTGCCGCTGTCCCTGCGCTGGCTCAAGGGTTTCGCGGAGACGCAGATGCTTTCCTCCGCGATGATGCCGCTCCACGTGTTGAATACTGCGCAGGCCCGCGCCTTTGTTCGAGGCCTGCCCAGGTCCAGCGCGACGGGCACGGTCATGTGGGCGGGTCGGGCTGTGCGCGGGTTGCGCTTTGGGCACCAGGCCCGCGCTGGGGGCCGCGTGCGTCGCTGGGCCCGAGCGCCTGCGCGTGTTCGAACCCCTTCTTCACCTCATCACTTCGCTTGAGGCCTACGGGCCTCCCGTGGACGCGGGCAGCGAGCCGGTCGCCTCCCTGTGGGTTGCCCGCATGCCCGGCGCGCGTCTGAGCGTGGGGCTGAGCCCCGCCAAGTCGCGCGGCTTTTCCGGGGAGGGCGCGGTTCTGGCATCCCTGGGTGATCCCGCGCGTCGAGGAGGACGCCGACATGCTCTCCGCCCTGCTGTCCTTCGAGCCTCGCATCGACACTGAGCTCATGGCCGCTCGCGCAGGCCTGGCCCCCGGATCGGGTTGCCGGGGGCCTGGCGCTGCTGGCCTCGAGCGGGCAGGTCGGCTTCGACGTGACCGAGGGGGCCTATTTCCACCGGCCCCTGCCCGTCCAGCCAGACGCGCTCACCGGCCATGCATCCGCGCCTGGCCGGGGCGCGTACGCTCATTGAGCGCGGTGCGGTCACACGGGAGGAGGGCGCGATTCCGTGTCGTCCTCGGGCGCGAACCGCTACCGGGTGGAGGTGCCCGCCGACCCTTACGCCATCGGCGAGTACCGCTGTACCCTGCCCGTGGTGGATGAAACACAGGGGAGGGCGAGGCCCCTGCAAGCATGTCCTCGCTGTCTCCATCATGCTCAAGGAGGAATCGTGAGTTCCACGCAATGGCTGCCTGACACCCTGGACGAGTGCACTGACTTTTGGCGGCTGCACCTGTGGGTCCGGCAGCATCCGGGCCAGTGGAGCCTGGAGCAGGTCTACGCGCGCATGCTTGAGCTCAACGAAGGACCGCCCACGGACGACGATCTGGCTTTGAGCGCTCGGCTGTCCGACCCCTGGCTCGAGGGGATTGGATTCTTGCGACTGGCCGAACTGAGCGGCGACCTGTCCCTCGACCATGACGAGTCGTACCTAACGGCGCTGATCGGCCTCGAACCCGGGCTACAGCTGCCCCTCATGCGCGCCGATAGGGAGCTGCGCGAGGAGCTGGTGTGGGGGATGCTGCGCCAGGAAGGCAACCGCGGCGTATCCCTGTCTGCCTCCGACCGTTCTGCCACCATGGGATCGGAGTGGACGCCCGGATGGTCGCGCACGCTCGCGGCCTGCGTCGACGAGGGGCTCATTGAGCGCGACCGCCTGCTCGACGCCCTCCTGGAGATGCTGGCGGCCGACCTGCCGTCGGGGCGCTCCGGATGGTACTCGCGCACCCTGCGAATGCTGTCCATGACCCTCGACGAGGCCGAGGCGCGTCAGGGGGCCCCTGTGTGCCCTCATGTCCGCGCCCGTTGGGGCGACCGTGACCGTGGCGGTTCGTCAGCTGAGCGCCCTGTCGAAGGCCGGGCGACTCGACCTGGAGCTCTTTGCTCGCAGCTGCGAGGGCGCGCTCATGGGTTCGAAGGCCAACGCACTCGCAGCCTTAACAATCCTGCGCGGTGGCCTCGAGGCTTTGAATCACGGTGGCCTCGAACCCCTGTTGGCGATCGCGCTGTCTTTCCCGCACGCGCAGGTGCAGGCTCTGGCCATCGAGCTGGCGAGTGACGCGCTGAGATCGGGCCTCCTCGACTCCGCAGCGGTCAGCCGCCTCCCGTCCGACGTGGAGTTGGACCCGCTCGTCGTCGCCACGCTCGACCTCCTTGACCCCGGGGCACACGGCGACTGACCAGGCCGACCCCAGCCTCGTCCCCGAGGATGACCCGGGCGAGCAAGCTCCCGCCGCCTTCTTGCCCCCACCCCGGGAGGTGGCCGACCTGGTTCCCATGAGTGCCGACGACGTGAGCGGGAGGGTCGGTGTCCTGGCGCAGGGCGCGGAGATGGGGCTCGAATACGAGGCGCTGCTCGCGTTCCTGACGGCTCCCCGAGTTCAACCCGAGTTCGCTGGAATCGTTGCGCCCTGCTTGCGCGGCGTCTCACCGAGGGCGCATACCCTGGCCGCAGCGCGTGCTCGGGGTGCTCTCTGCAGCTCGCACTCGATGGGGAGCGGCCGAGGCGACCGATCCCGCTGGAGTCGGCTCGGGAATGGTTCGGGAATTGAGAACATGCCCACCCATGTGAGCACGCGTTTCAGGGAGATCGCTGAGCTACTTGCACGTGGACAACGCTACCGCCTCCTGGCCACGCCCGACCGACGACCGGGGAGCCGTGAACCCGCTTGTCCTCGTGCACCGCGCCCTGGACAACGGGGACGCCCCGCCGCTTCCAGCCGACCTTAGCCCAGGCGCTGCTGCGCGTGGACGTCGAGCATCCTGACTGCGCCGCCGCGCTTGCGCTTGTGGAGGAGCGGGAGGCGGAGCTGCCCGCCGCGGCCCGCATCCGCCTCGCCCCTGGAAGGGGTCGGTACGCAAGAGGGCCGAGAGCTACCTGTCTTCCCTCTCCGTGACGTGGGAAGGGCGCCCCGCCTATGAGCCGCGCAGCGGGAAACCGAAGGTCGCGCGTGACGGCTCGCCAGTCTACGCGTTCTTTACCCCGCGAATCGTCGGCCTACAGACGGGCGCGATGGGAGCGGAGCTGAGCGTGCTCGCACAGGTCACGGGTGGAGCGGGAAAGCTATTCGTTCCCACCGCTACTCGTACCCCGCTTCAGCGCGACACTTCGCGGTGTGTCTGCTCGCCTCGCGGTGGAACTTCCTCGATTCGAGCGGGCTAACCGCCGACTGCTACCGGGCCCTGTGTGAACACGGCGGGCGCTGGGATTCGCTGTCTGCCCAGCTCCTCGGCCAGGCGATGGGCGAACGCGAGGTCGAGTCGCGCGCCCTCGGCGTCGAAACCATCGCCTCCCTGGTGGCGCGCGGGGATCTCACCTTTGACGAGGCCGTGGCTGGCCTGCGGGGCGTGCTACAGACCGTGAAACTGAACCGGTGGGCGCAGGCTTTCGAGGACCTGGGGGACATCGATCCCCGCCTCGCGCTGGATCTGGCGCTCGCTTTACTTCCTGGGCTTGAGCGCGGGCGTACGGGCATCGGCCAGCTGCTGGGCGTTGTCGCCGCGCAGTACGCGCGGGCACAGGCCGAGGGTGGGTGCCGCCCCTCGGAGAGGAGCTTATCGGCTGGCTTGGCCTTTTCCGAGGGCTCCTCACAGGCAGCTAGTACGCGCGCACACTGAAGGAGATGAGCCAATGAGTTCACCGATGACGCTCCCCGCCCGCAGGGCGGCTCTCAAGCGCCTCCTCGCATCCGGAGAGACCTCCATTGACGCTTACGAGGAGGTGTTGGAGGGAGGGCCTCGGAGAAGGACCGGCGCTCCCTCTTCAAGTCCGTGCCCTTCGCTCGCCTCGTCCCACCAGCCGTCGAGTGGGAGTGGGACGCGGTCCCCAGAGGACACGGTGCGCATGTGCGCGTTCCTGCGAGCCGCCCTGGCCGGGAGCGATGACGCCGGCGACGACTACGGTGCCCGGTGGTCGGGCCGTAGCGGCGGTGACCCGCGCGAGGGAACGGACCTGGAACGGCTGCTCGCTGCCCACAGGCGCGGGCGCGTCCCAGCGTTCAAACGAGTGGCTCGAGGAGGCAGCCGGGAGTCCCCGGCGGCGTTGGCTTCTGGCACACCTACCGCTCCCTCCTGGCTGAGCGTGGAGCGTACCCTGGCCTCCGCGCCCTCCCTGGAGTACTTCGCGCGCAGGATCATTCCCGCGCCCTACCCCACCTCGGATGAGACGCGACTCTTCTTCGAGGAGAATCCGACCTTCCTCGACCACGAGTTCTGGCAGCTCTTCCGCGTCGAAGGAGCCCTGCCCGGCTCAGCCCTCTTCGTGTGGATGTACCGCGAGGACCCCTCCGCGCCAGGCGGCGACTTCGAGCGCCTGCACAGCCAGGATCTCATCTGCTACGTGGCGACGTGCTTTCCCAGCCTGCGTCCGCGCATCCTCTCCGAGTGCCTGGCCGCCCAACGGCGCGACTTCTCCGCGTACAACGCCCGCGCTTTCTCGCTGGCCTGGGGAGGCGCTCGAACCCACGCGCGAGGAAACACTTGAGGCCGTGGCGGATCTGATCGCCCTGCTCGCGGTCGAGCCCTCGCCGAGTGTGGCCCTGGCCCAGAAAGCGCTTCTGGGTATCGCCCGGGAGCTGACGGATGAGCAGGCGGGTGCCCTCGTGCAGGCCAGCGCCCAGGTCCTGGCGCGCAGCGAAAAGAAGCTGCTGCGCGCCCATCTGCGGCTCCTGGCCGCTCTCGTCAAGGATCGCCCCGAGTGCGCCCCCGCCGTCAGTGACGTGGTTGCTGAGGCTGAGTTCCCCCTCGACCTGCGCGACCGGGCCGCCGCGCTCATCGTGGCCGCCGACCCTTCCGATGACTGCGCGAACGAGGCCGGGGCCGTCCTCGGATACTGCCTCGATGGGAGCTAGCGCCCAGGGAGGAGGACCCGAGGAGGGGGCCCAGGCCTCGTGGATCTTCCCCGATGCGCCCGCCGCCGACTTGCCGCGAGCCGAGTGGGTCGCGGAGCTGCCCGCCGATAACGACGCGGTCGTTGCGGCTCTACACGCCCTCTTCGAGGACGTGGCCGCGGGCGCCGCCCTGCCCGCGCTCTTGACGCGCATCAGCGGCGGGGGCATCGAGCTGGCGGAGGCCGACAAGAAGCTGCTCGCCGCGTACTGGCGGAGTGCGCCTAACTGGAAGGGTGCCAACCAGCTGTCCCTACCTGGCCTCGCGGCTCCTGGACGGAGTCGAGGTGAAGGACGCACCCGAGGCGGGGCACTTCCGCGGCTACCGGCGCAAGGGCAGCGAGTGGGACCAGCACAGAGGCCCCGTTGCGCTCCTCCACGAGCAGCTGCGTGTCGCCTGCGGTGACAAGCCCTACGACAAGCCGAACGGTCAGGACATGTACCGCTTCGACCCCATCCTGACCGCACCGCTAGAACCGATCCGCCCGCAGTGGGAACGTCAGATCATTCGAGCCGCCTACCAGAAGCCCGTCAGGGTCGTGCGCGGCGAGTACAAGAAGACCGACGACATGCACGAGACGTGGGTCATCCCCGGTCAAACCCCGGCAACCGGCGAGGACTCGCTGGCGGGTGCTCTCGTCAACGTCGCCGGGGTGGCTCCTGAGTTCACCGGGCGTCTTCTGGAATCCGGGGACTACCGGTCGAGCGGTGTCGCCTACGCGTGGGCTGCCTGGGCCCTCCAGCACAACCCGGATATTCTGGCCGCCCACGCAATGCCTGTCCTCCAGGGGGCGTTCTTCAAGTTCCCGCAGGTCATCACACCCGTCGAGGTCGTTGTGCCCGCCCTGGGCACAGGCTGGCGGGCGCCGGGCGCCCACTTACTCGGCACTGGCGTGGGCATCCACCGCCGCCCAGGCCAACTACCGGGCGATCACCGCCGAGGCTATCGCGAGCCTCGCCGACACAGGCCGCTTCGACCCCGCCGCCATGGCCGAGGCCCTCGGCTACCTCCTACGCAACGGGTGGTTCGGTCCCGGGCGAGTCGCTCAGACGCTGACCGACTGCGCGTCCATCTCCGCCCTGGCTGGGTACCGTGTCGCGCAGGTGATCGCGGCGCTGCTGCCCTCCCTGGCGGGGGTGCGGGCCTCCAACAGTTTGATCGAGGCCCTGGTGGCGCTCGCGGGAGATTACGGCATGGGTGTGCCCGTGCCCGAGGAGCTGCGCCCGAAGATGAAAGGATCGAGCGCGATGGCTGAGGCCCTGCGCGCACTCGACGCTCTGCCGGATGCCCCGACGGGTCTCGCGCGCGAGGCGGCGGAGGCGCTCGATGCGGTCCGAGTGCGCCGAGAGTGAGGCGCCCCTGCGCGACCTGATCCGCTGGGGATTCTTGACGTTCTGAGCGTTGTTGTGTGCGTGGGCGCCGCGGCTGCAGGGGCAGTCGCGGCGCTTGGCGTCAGGGCGTTGTTACTTGTTGTGGGGGTGGAACTAGCCCGGGCCTCGTGAATGTTTACTGGCCGTAGTGGAAGCGGCAGGAAATGATCCAGAGGGCTTTGCCGTCGTCGCTGATCTGGTAGATCAGGCGGTGCCGTGAGTCGATCCGGCGTGACCAGTACCCCGAGAACTCGTAGCGGAGAGGCTCAGGCTTGCCGATCCCCTCGTTTCCGTTGCGCTGGATGTCCTTGATGAGTGCGTTGATGCGCTTGAGGGTCTTGCGATCCTCGAACTGCCACCAGACATAGTCGTTCCAGGCGTGTGGGGTCCACAAGACTTTGAGCATCGTTAGTTCTCCTCATCAGGGATGTCGATGAGATCGTGCTCTTCGAGGTTGCCGTGTCGTAGCTGTGCGATCGATTCGCGCAGGTGGCGGGCGTTTGCGGGGGACTGCATGAGGTAGACGGTCTCCATGAGGGACTCGTACTCGTCGAGGGCGATGATGACGACGCTCTCGTGGCCCTGGCGGGTGATGACGATTTCCTCGCGGTCGTTGACGACCTGGTCGAGGACCTCGGCGTAGCGTGCGCGCGACTCGGTGTAGGTCATGATCTTCATGGGGTGCTCCTCTGCTCGCCTATGTACAGAACATTGTACAGGAAGTGAGGGGTGTGTCTCCAGCCGGATGGTGATGTGCCAGGGTGTCGCTACTGGACGATCGTATTGCCGCCGATGGACATGGGGCGCGGGTGCGGGGGCTGCCCTCAGCGCTCGTCTCTCGTCGAGCCGATGGAGGCGGCCCCACCAGCGGGTGATCAGCCACTCGTCGTGCGTTGAGATAACCAGGGTTCCCTCCCACTTGCGCATTGTCTCTTCGAGGGACTCCAGGGCGTTCAGGTCCAGGTAGTTCGTGGGCTCGTCGATCACGAGGATCTGAGCGTCGGCCCTGCGCCGCGAACGCCAGCTGAGCCCCTGCGTTGGTTTCCCGCGGAGAGCTCACCGAGCGGCCGGTTCCACGCCGCTGGGGAACGAATCCCTTCCCGGCCTCCCCGATGCCCAGGTACCACGCATCCTCGGGGATGAGGGGTCGCCGGGCCGCGGGAGCACCTGGGGCACGAGGACGACCCCGGAGGCGGCGTCGACGCATCCGTGCGCCCCGCTGGGGGCCCCGCGTGCGATCCACTCCAGCAGGGTGGTCTTGCCCGACCCGTTGGGCCCCGCGACGAGGAGGTGCTCGCCGTAGCGCACCTCGAAGGAGGTCGGCGCGAGGCGTCCCTCCACCGACGCGCCGCGGACGGCCAGGGCGATACCCATTGCGTGTGGGTGCGGTGACCTCCCGCCCGTGGTGGTCCTCATGGCGCGGTGGAAAGAGAACGCACCCTCGTCATAGCGGGGCTTGGGGACTTCGTGTGCCGCGAGAACCGACAGCCTCTGGGAGTCGTCGTTGATGCGCCTCGTCGAGGCGGCCTGGCTGCGGTCGGCGTAGTACTTCTGCGCCATCCTCGTCTCGGTGCGGGGTTTGAAGCGCGCATGCCCCACCACCGTCGAATCCCGCTGGTGAGATACGAGTCGGCGTTTCTCGGCCTGCTGATCCGCATGGATCGCGGTGTGCCGCGAGCGTGCGGCGGCCTTGTCGCGTAGGTAGTCCGAGTAGGATCCTCGTACCCTGTACGCCCCGAAGTCCGCGGGCTCTCCCTGTGAGATTGCCAGCGCCCGCCACGGTGTCGGATCCAGGTCGAGCAGCGCCGTCGCCGTGCGCTCAATGAAGGCCCGGTCGTGGCTGGTCATGAGCACCGGCCCCTGCCAGTTGTCGATTGTGTGTGCTAGGTGCTCGCGCCCGTCAGTGTCCAGGTGGTTCGTCGGCTCGTCCAGGATGAGGGCCTCTGGTCGATCGACGAGGGTGAGGGCCAGGCCCAGGCGGGCACGCTGCCCCGGGGAGAGGGAGGCGAGGGGGCGGGAACGGTCGAGGCCTCCTAGGTCGAGAGCCTCCAGGGTCTGTTCGAGGCGCGTGTCGATGGTCCACGCATCCCGCGTGATCATCGCCGCTAGGACGCGGTCGTACTCCGCTTCGTCGCGCGGAGAGGGGTCCCGGGCGAGGTGCTCGGTGAGGAAGTCGAAGCGCGCCGCCAGCTCGCGGGTGCCCGACGTGGCGGCATCGATGAGCTGTGCGACGGTGCGGGACTCCCCTGTCCCCCGCGAGTGGAGGGTGAGACGCCAGAGGGACTCCCGGTGCTGACCACGTGGCCGCGGGCCGATGAATTGGGGAACTAGCTGGGTCGCGGAGAGTGTCGGGCCGGTGATCGTTCCGGAGTCCGGCTGGAGTCGGCCCGCCGCGAGGGCCAGCAGCGTTGACTTGCCGATCCCTGTTCGGGCCGACGACGACGAGGCGGTCGGCGGGCCCACACGTGAAGGAGACGTTAGTGAGGACGGGCAGCGTGCCATAGGAAAAGAAGACGTGGGAAAAGACAATCGTGGACATGACGCACCGATGACAGAAGGAGTGGGGCAGGGGCGTGATGTCAGGAGTCCATGGGGACATTATACCGGCAACGGCGCGCAGGTGCGGTAGTTCTGCACGGAAATGGGGGCGTCCTCCCGGGGCTGTCTGATAAGACTAACGGCTTGCCGACGGGCGACATGAGCATGCGGGAGGACACCCGGATAAAGCACTCCCCCGCGAGCCCTCGTTGGGGCCCGCGGGGGAGGGGACAGAGCCTACTGAGAGATCCTCAGAACAGCAGCGGCGCGAAGCCAGCCACCGGGGCGAGGAACGCGGCGCCACCCAGCACAGCTGCCTTGATGTAGGGGAAGGCAACGAAGGCCGCGATGATGAGGACCACGATCAGCGCCATAAGGATCAGGTTGTTGCGCTGGCGCTTGTACTGCTCGGGCGTCAGCCCTCCTTCTTACGGATGAGCGGGCCTCGCCGTGGACGGAACCGGTGTTGCCACCGGGCTTTGCGCCCTCGTTCTCGGTCGGGAAGTGCTGGTCGGACATGGTGGTCTCCTACCGGATGTTTAAGGGGATCAGTTGACGATTGGCTTGCCGCCGATGGACAGGGGGGCGCGACTGCGCGTCTGGGAATCAAGATCCTTCTCCCACGCAGACGCGGCGTGCCAGCTCGAGGGCTGCAACAGACGCAGCGCGCCCATGTCAGCGAGCGCGTCGAGCAGGAGGAAGCGGGGCGTCGGGTAGGGGCGTCCCACGGGATCGCCGTCCACAGGCCGTTCTTTCCGACGAGGAACTCGCCGCGGTTGCGGTCGTGCAGGTCGTTGGCCGCGGTCTGCGCGTCCCCCTCCGCGGCCCAGAGCCAACGGGTCGTGCGGAAGGCCTCCCAGGCCTCGTCCCACGACGAATAGGAGTGCTGCAGCGCCCGGTTGATCAGCGCGAGGGTATCCCAGGCCTCGTCCCTCGCTCAGCCAGCCCTGGCCCGCGCCTGCGCGCGTCAGGTTCGCCGCACGAAAGAAATCCCACGCGGCGAAATCGATGGACTGAATCCCGCGGTCGTTCGCCAAAAAACGGCGGATGCGCCAGCGGCTCTCCCAATCCTCCATGGAGGAGTCCGCGGTCTTGCTCAGGCGCGCGATCTCAGACTCGGCCCAGGACTTCTTCTGGCATCGTTCGCGCAGGGCGGCGAAATCCTCGCGGTGCCCCGCGCGCAGGAGCGAATAAATCTGGCGGATCAGGCTCGCGATCGGTGATACCCCCAGTCGCGGTCGAGCATGCCCTTCATCGCGCCCGGCTGCGCGAGCTTCAGTCGGTTGACGATCTCATCGTTGCACAGCGCGTACACCATGGACGGTGCGAGCAGGCGAGCCTGCGGGTCGGTGGCCATCGCCTCGCGTGTGCCGCGCAGATGCGGGGTGTGGTGCTCGTTGAGCTTGTTCCACTCGCCTTCCTTGCCGGCCTTGCGCACGTCGCGCGGCGCGGGGACGGCGCCCTTCGCGCGCGCGACCGCCTGCTTGACGTAGTGATTCAACAAAAACACGACGACGCACCCGATGGCGAACCATACGGGGAAGGGAATCTCGGACAGGAAACTCGCAATCACGCCCCCGATTCTGCCCGATGAAGCACCCGTCACACAAGCGATGGACACGATGGGGACGAGGCCGTGAAGCGTGCTGGGTAGAGGAAACCGCCAGCGCTCGCGGTGCCTCAGCGCGGCAGCGCCGTCTTTACGGGAGCGTGAAGCCCAGCCGCGCCTGCGTCTGGTCATCGAATTCTAGCTCCCAGCGCGAGGAGCGTTCGCGCCTCTGACGCGACAGCGTGCGCAGCTGGTTCCTGGGCGCGAGCGCGTCGAGGATGAGGAAACGGGGCGCAGGGTAGGGTGCGTCCCAGGGGATCGCGGTCCACAGGCCGTTTTTTCCGACGAGGAACTCCCCGCGGTTGCGGTCGTGCAGGTCGTTGGCGGCCTCCTGCGCCTGTCCTTCGGCGGCCCAGAACCAGCGGGTTGTGCGGAAGGCATCCCAGGCCTCGTCCCACGAGGAGTAGCTCAGCTGCAGCGCGCGGTTGATGACCGCGAGGGTATCCCAGGCCCTCGTCTGCGCTGAGCAGCCCGAGGACGGCGCCGGCGCGCGTCAGCATGGCGGCGCGCAGGAAATCCCACGCCGCGAAGTCGATGCTTTGGATGCGCCGGTCGTTGTTGAGGAGGCGGTGGATGCGCCAACGCTTCTCCCACGCGTAGGTGTCCTCGTCGGCCTTCTTATCGAGGCGCGCGAGCGTCGAGGACACCCAGGCAGGGTCGGTGCACTTCCTGCGCAGGTTCTCGAAGTCCTCGCGGTGACCTTCCCGTAGGAGGGAGTACACCTGGCTGAGCAGGCCGTTTCGGTCAGAGATCCCCAGTCTCGCGACAGCATCTTCGTGGTGGCGTCCGGATCTGACAGTGACAGCGAGTCGACCGGGTTGCCGTGGCATAGCGCGTAGGGGGTGGACGGGGCCAGCAGGCGGGCCGGTGTGCTGGTCGCCAGCTCCTTGCGCGATCCCGAGAGTACGGGGGTGTGATGCTCGTTGAGCTTGTCCCACTTCTCCCCTTTCCAGCCGCGCGCACGTCCTGGGTGCTTAAGCATGATGCCCCGCGAGCGGTCTTTCGCGTCCTTGAGGAAGACGAAGGCGAGCAAGATCGCCAGCACGGGGATCGCGAATAGAAGCGGGGTCGGCACGTGGGAGAAGAGCGAGGCGAGCATAGATACGATTGTGCCGGATCATGTAGCGCCCAACAAGCCTGCAGTTTCATGGACGAGGCCGGGCAGGGTGCGTGGCACTCGCGCCGCCAGCGCTCGCGGCGCCTCAGTGCGGCAGCGCCGTCTTCATGGGAGCGTGAAGCCCAGCCGTGCCTGCGTCTGGCCGTCCAGCTCCAGGTCCCAGGCCGTGGCGTCCTTGCGCTCTGCGCTCGTCAGACAGCGGAGCTTATCCACTTCCATAACCGCGTCCAGCAGGATGAATCTGGGCTCCGGGTAGGGTGCGTCCCAGGGGATCGCGGTCCACAGGCCGTTCTTTCCGACGAGGAACTCCCGCGGTTGCGGTCGTGCAGGTCGTTGTCAGCCTCGAGGCTTGGCCGTGCGGCGGCCCAGAACCATCGGGTGATGCGGAAGGCCTCCCAGACCCTCGTCCCACGAGGAGTAGGTCCGTTGCAGCGCACGAGTGATGACCGAGAGAGTGTCCCATGCCTCGTCCTCGCTTAGCCAGCCGAGGCCAGCGCCGATCCGCGTGAGCATAGCCGCGCGAATGAAGTCCCACGCGTCGAACTGAACGGACTGAATGCCGCGGTCGTTGGCGAGGAGGCGCTCGATTTGCCAGCGCTTTTCCCGCGCCTCCTGAGAGTAAGCGGCACCCTTGTCCACCTGCGCGAGCATGTGATCAACCAGAGCAGGCTTTGCGCACCGACGCCGCAGGAGCCCTGTAGGTGTTGCGGTGACCCGCACGCAGCAGCGCATACACGTGGACCAGCAGGTCGCTTCGGTTTGTTATTCCCCAGTCCCGCCTGATCATCTCCCGCATCCGCGTCAGGATCCGAGACGCGAGTGCATCCACCGGGTTCTTGTGGCACAGCGCGTAGGGGAAGGACGGTGCGAGGAGGCGTGCGTGGGGGCTGGAGGCCAGCTCCTTGCGTGGCCGAGTGAACGTCGGGGTGTGCTGCTCGTTGTGCTTTTGCCCAGTCCTTGGCCTTGCCTGCCGCGATCAGGTCGGCGGGGGCGGGAGTGATGCCCTTCGAGCGGTTTTTCGCCTCCGTCACGAGGACGACGGGCAGGCCGATCACCAGGATGATGATCGCGACCAGGGCGGGGTGGGCAGGCCGGAGATAAACGAGGCGAGCATGGACACGATTGTGCCCGATCGTGTCGCGCCCAACAAGCCTGCAGTTTCACGGACGAGGCCGGGGCTTCCCCTATGTAATAGGTACCGCCGCGCGGCGCCTGATGCAGTCGCCCGGGCGCGCCCGCGCGCGAGAATCAGCCACTGCCTCGTGAATGTCAAACCCGAGCGGCGTGAGACGCGCGGAAGCGGCCCCGGTATCCAGATGCGGGTGGGACGCGGTAAGGTCCTCCCAGATGCCTCGGCGCGTAGACCCGCCGGTGAGGTGCTACAAATACTGGGGAAGCGACGGAAGGGACCGGCAATGTCAGCGACGAAGCTCGTGATCGTGGAGTCTCCTGCGAAGGCAGCCACCATCGAGGGATACCTGGGTCCCGACTACCACGTGACGGCCTCCATCGGCCACATCCGCGACCTCCCGCAGCCCTCCGAGCTGCCCAAGGACATGAAGAAGGGGCCCTTCGGCCGCTTCGCCGTCAACGTGGACGACGGTTTCGCGCCCTACTACGTGGTGAACCCGGACAAGAAGAAAAAGGTCACCGAACTCAAGAAGCTCCTCAAGGAGTGCGACGAACTCTATCTGGCAACTGATGAGGACCGCGAGGGTGAGGCCATCGCGTGGCACCTCCTGCAGGTCTTGAAGCCGAAGGTTCCCGTGCGCCGCATGGTGTTCCACGAAATCACGAAGGAAGCGATCCAGCGCGCCCTGGAGAACACGCGCGACCTGGACACCGACCTTGTGGACGCGCAGGAGACCCGCCGCATCCTCGACCGCCTTTACGGTTACGAGGTCTCGCCCTCCTGTGGCGCAAGATTCGCCCGTCCCCTGTCGGCGGGGCGCGTGCAGTCGGTGGCCACGCGCCTCGTGGTCGCCCGGGAACGCGACCGCATGGCGCACGTGAGCGCCCAGTACTGGTCGATCGACACGGCGTTCACGTCGGCGGGCCAGGATTTTGGCGCGCGCGTGTCTTCCGTGGACGGCCACTCGATCGCGACCGGTTCCGACTTCAGCGAGAAGGGTGAGCTGAGCGCGAAGGCGGCCAAGGCTGGCGTCCTCCACCTGGACGAGGCCACCGCGAGGGCCTATGCCCGCGCGCTGTCCGACGCCCCGGCCTCGGTCATCGACTCGGTGACCCGCAAGCCCTACCGCTCGCCGCCCGGCCGCCCCTTCACGACGTCGACCCTCCAGCAGGAGGCCTCGCGCAAGTTGCACTGGAACGCGTCCTCGACGATGCGCACCGCCCAGTCCCTCTACGAGTCCGGTTACATCACCTACATGCGTACCGACTCCACGGCCCTGTCCAGCCAGGCGATTCACGCCGCCCGCGAGCAGGCCACCCAGCTCTACGGGGCCGAGGCCGTGGCCGAGTCCCCGCGCCTGTACGGCACCACCTCGAAGGGCGCGCAGGAGGCGCACGAGGCGATCCGTCCCGCCGGTGACCACTTCCGCACGCCGGGCGAGGTGGCCGGTTCCCTGTCGAAGCAGCAGCTGGCCCTGTACGACCTGATTTGGAAGCGCACGGTTGCCTCGCAGATGGCCGACGCCCTCGGCTACACGGCGACGATCCGCGTGCTCACCGGCATCGAGGTCGACGGCAAGCGTCACGACGTGCTGTCCTCGGCCTCGGGCACGGTCATCACCTCCCCGGGCTTCCGCCTGGCCTACCAGGAGGGTCGCGACCAGGGGCGCTACGACGCGGAAAAGAACGACGCGGAGAAGACCCTGCCGGATGTCGCCGAGGGTGATCCCGCGACGCTGACCGAGGCCACCCCGGACGGCCACGAGACCCAGCCCCCGGGCCGCTACACGGAGGCTACGCTGGTCAAGACCATGGAGGAGCTCGGTATCGGCCGTCCCTCCACCTACGCGGCCACCATCCAGACGATCGGGGACCGTGGGTACGTGACGCATCGCGGCCAGTACCTGGTGCCCACGTGGCTGGCGTTCTCCGTGACGCGCCTGCTCGAGGAGAACCTGGCGAACCTGGTCGACTACGATTTCACGGCCTCGATGGAGGGCGACCTGGACCGTATCGCCGCTGGCGAGGAGAATGGCACGGAGTTCCTGACCGGCTTCTTCTTCGGCCCCGACGGCACGGGTGAGAACGGCGGCCTGCGCCACGACGTCGCCTCCCTGGGTGACGACATCGACGCGCGTGCCGTTAACTCGATCGACCTGGGTCGGGGCGTGACGCTGCGCGTGGGTCGCTACGGCCCCTACATGGAAAAAGGCTGACGGGACGCGCGCGAATGTGCCGCCGGAGGTCGCTCCCGACGAGCTGACGGACGAGCTGGTGGACCAGCTCTTCTCCCGCGCCGCCGACGACGGCCGCGAGCTGGGCGTCGACCCGGCGACCGGTCACACGATCATCGTCAAGGACGGCCGCTACGGCCCCTACGTCACCGAGGTCCTGCCCGAGGCGGCCGAGGGTGCCGAGGAAGGGCGCGAAGAAGACGAGGAAGGCTGCCGCCAAGCCTCGCACCGCCTCGCTGTTCAAGACCATGGACATCGCCACCGTCACCCTCGAGGACGCCCTGTCGCTGCTGTCCCTGCCGCGCGAGGTGGGCACGGACCCGGCCTCGGGCGAGGTCATCACCGCGCAGAACGGCCGCTACGGCCCCTACCTGAAGAAGGGCACGGACTCGCGTACGCTGGCCTCCGAGGACCAGCTGCTGACCATCACCCTGGACGAGGCCCTGGCCATTTACGCGCAGCCCAAGACGCGAGGCCGCGGCACGGCCCGCCCGCCGCTGCGCGAGTTCGGCGAGGACCCGATCTCGGGCAAGAAGGTTACCGTCAAGGACGGCCGCTTCGGCCCCTACGTGACGGACGGCGAGACCAACGTGACGGTGCCGCGCGCCGAGACGGTCGAGGACCTGACGGCCGAGCGCGCATACGAGCTCCTCGCCGACAAGCGCGCCAAGGGCCCCGCCCCCAAGCGCACGCGCAAGACGGCCGCGAAGAAGACGACAACCAAGAAGACCACCGCGAAGAAGACCACCGCGAAGAAGACGGCCACCAAGAAGGCCGCGACGAAGAAGGACAGCTGATGGCAGCGCGAGGAGTGTTCATCACCTTCGAAGGTGGCGACGGCTCGGGGAAGTCCACGCAGATCCAGTCGGTGCGCGACTGGTTCGAGAGCCGCGGCCGCGAGGTCATCGTCACCCGCGAGCCGGGCGGCACCGAGCTGGGTACGGAGATCCGTCGCCTCGTGCAGAACGGCCCCGAGGATGTCGACGCACGCACGGAGGCCCTCCTGTACGCGGCCGACCGCGCCTACCACGTCGCCACGGTCATCGCCCCCGCCCTCGAGCGTGGCGCGGTCGTGCTGGGGGACCGCTACATCGACTCCTCGCTGGCCTACCAGGGCGCGGCCCGATCCCTCGGTGTGGACGAGATCGCCTCCCTGTCCGCGTGGGCGACCCGCGGACTCTACCCTCCCTGACCTTCCTGCTGGACCTGCCCCCGGAGGTCGGCGCGCGCCGCCGCACCGACGCCCCGGACCGCATGGAACGCGAGTCCATGGACTTCCACGAGCGCGTGCGCCACGAGTACCTGCGCCTCGCGGATGCCGAGCCCGACCGCATCGTCGTCATCGACGCGGTGGGCACGGTCGACGAGGTTTTCTCCGAGATCCGCGGCGTCCTCGTCGAGCGCTTCGAGGGCGGCTCCGTGACGATCGACGAGGCCCAGGACGACGTTCGGGCGCTCGCTCAGGAAACCCCGGCCTCGTCGTCTGAGGCCTCCGAGACCCCTGAGGCCGCCGAGAAGCTGCGCGAGAAGAGCGCGAGCAAGGCTCGTCCGTAAGCCCGCCACCATGGTGGGAGCTCTGGGCGAATCCCAGGGCGCGCTCTGGGATGAATGATGAGCGTCTGGTCCTCGCTCGTCGGACAGGACGCGGCGGTCGCTAAGCTCCGCGAAGCCGCGGCGTCCGCCCGCGCGATCGTCGCCTCCCGTGGCGGCGCACGCGCCTCCGACGACGCGCGTTCCCATGAGCCACGCCTGGCTCATCACCGGCCCTCCCGGGTCGGGGCGCTCCGTCGCCGCCCGCGCCTTCGCGGCCGCCCCTGCAGTGCACGGGCGAGGCCGTCGGGTGCGGTCAGTGCGCCGGATGCCGCACGACGATGGGCCGCACGAACGCCGACGTTGTCTTCGCGGCCACCGAGACCTCGATCATCAACGTGGAGACCGCCCGTTCCCTCGTGCTGCAGGCGCAGTCCTCGCCCTCCCAGGGGCTGTGGCGAGTCATCGTCGTCGAGGACGCGGACCGCCTCGGCGAGTCCGGTGCGAACGCGCTGCTCAAGGCCATCGAGGAGCCGCCCGAGCACACCGTGTGGCTGCTGTGCGCCCCCAGCCCCGAGGACATGATCGCCACGATCCGCTCGCGCTGCCGCCACCTCGGCCTGCGTATCCCCACCGCCACCGCGGTCGCCGACCTGCTCGTGCGCGAGGGTGTCGCCACCCCCGAGGTCGCGCTGGAGGCTGCGCGCGCAGCCCAGTCGCACATCGGCCTGGCCCGCGCGCTCGCCCGCGACCCCCAGATGCGCGAACGCCGCCGAGCCATCATCACCGCCCCCGCCTCCGTGCGCAGCGTCGGCGAGGCCGTCATGGCCGCCGATCGCCTCCTCGAAACCGCGAAAGCCCAGGCCGACGCCCAGGTCAGCGAACGAAACGCCCGCGAAAAGGCCGAACTGATGCGTCAGCTAGGCATGGACGAGGGCGAGAGCGCCACCAAGGCCTCGCGCACGATGCTCCGCCAGCTCGAGGAAGACCAGAAGCGCCGCTCCAAGCGAGCCCTCACCGACGCGATCGACCGCGCCCTCATCGACCTGCTCGCGATCTACCGCGACGTCCCTCATGGTCCAGGTGGGCGGGGACGGCGAGCTCATCAACACAGACCTGTCCGATCTGGTGCACGAGATTGCGCAGGATTCCACGCCTCGCCAGACCCTTGCGCGCGTCGACCACATCGAGACCGCGCGCAAGCGCCTCGTGTCGAACGGAAACCCCCTGCTGGTCCTGGAGGACATGGCGATTTCGTTGCGCCCCCAGGCGTGAAAACTGACCCAGCGTTTCTCCGTTACAATCGGGGCATGAAGACTCGCTCCATCGCGGCCGGCGCCGTTGCTATCCTCGCTGTCGTCGCGATCGTCCTGACCATCATCGGCTATTACGGAACCCAACGTAAAGGGCCGGTACCCCAGGCGACGGCCACCTCCTCGGCCGCGCCCATCCCGGTTCAGTCGGGCTCCACCCAGTCCTACTACGAGCAGACGATCGAATGGGAGTGTGCGCGGAAGGAACCTTCGACTCCTTCCAGGGGCATCAACTCTTCCAACGCGAGTGAGTACCAGTGCGCGTTCCTCAAGGCACCGCTCGACTGGTCGAACCCTGACGGCGACCAGATCACGCTCGCGCTGGCCATCCACCGCTCCGGCGTGGAGAATGCGCCCGCCCTCTTCGTCAACCCGGGCGGCTCCCGGCGGCACCGTCGTCTCCTCGCTGCCCTACTATGCGGCCCAGGGAATCGGTGAAGCCATCGTCAAGGCCTGTGACATCGTGGCCCTAGACCCGCGCGGCGTGGGCGACTCGACCCCCGTCTTTTGCATGACCGACTTGGAGAAGGACGAACGTAACGACGGCGACGATGAGCACACCGCCGACGAATCCGCCCAGTCTGCGGTCGCCGAAGTGCAGGAGGACTCACGAGTGTTCGCGGCTGGATGCCGCGAACACTCGGGCAGCCTGTTTGAGCACATCGACACCGTCAGCGCCGCCCGAGACTTCGACATGGTGCGCGCCGTCCTCGGGCAGGACACCCTGAACCTGCTCGGCTACTCCTACGGTACCTTCCTCGGCGCCACCTACGCCGGGCTCTTCCCTGAGCGCGTCGGCCGCTTCGTGCTTGATGGTGCCCTCGACCCGACCCTCAGCGTCAACGAGGTCTCGGCCCTCCAGATGCGCGGCCTCGACGCCTCGCTCCAGCACTGGATCTCCGACTGCGCGACCCAGGCCTCGTGCCCGATGGGCCGCAGCCTCGACGAGGGAATCCAGACCGTGCGCTCCTTCCTCGACTCTCTCGAGGACAGCCCGATGCGCACGAACGACCCGGCGCGCTCGCTCACCGAAAATCTAGCCGTGACCGCGCTGACCGGGGCCATGTACAACACCCAGTGGTGGCCTCAGCTCACGCAGGCGTTCGGAATGGCGTGGCAGAAGGGCGACGGTAGTGGCCTGCTTGCCATCGCTGACACTCTCAACTCGCGTAACCCCGACGGTACCTACCAGGACAATTCCTTCGACGCGATCAACGCGATCAATAACCTGGACTACTCGCCCGAAGGAAACATCGAGCAGTGGGCCGCACAGGTGGAGACTCTCAAGAGCGAACTGCCGATCCTCGGCAAGTACGTCGGCTACCCGTCGGCAGCCCTCGAGGCCTGGCCGACCAAGCACGCCAAGCGCTCTCGCATCACCGCACAAGGCGCTGCCCCTATCGTCGTCATCGGCACCACCCACGACCCGGCGACGCCATACTCCATGGCGCAGGGCCTGTCCGGGCAGCTCGCCAGCGGCGTCCTCGTCTCCGTCGAGGGCTGGAACCACACCGCGTACCGTCGCGGCGCAAGCCAGTGCGTCACGCGGGCCGTCGAGGACTACTTCGTGAAGGGAACCGTCCCCGCCGACGGCCTCATGTGCCAGTAGGGACGTGACTCACAACATCCCCTTGGTGGGTGTCCTGGTTTGCGTTCGGTGCGATTCGTCCAGTAGAGTTGTGCCGTTGCCTGCACGCCCCGGAAACGGTGGAACGGCAGGCGCGGCCGCCTTAGCTCAGTCGGCAGAGCGATTCACTCGTAATGAATAGGTCGTGGGTTCGATTCCCACAGGCGGCTCCATAAGAACGTCACTTTGGATACAAAAAATCCCGGCCCAGCCGGGACGTGTCCAGGGTGGCGTTTTCGCTGTTCCTGGTTGTTGTTCGGGGTCTGGGGTCTGATTGCAGAGCATGGTGAGGCTCACCTGACGGCAGCCGGTCAGTGGGAATGACTGGCCTTCCAGAGGATTGCTCGGCTAATGGAGATCCAAAGCGTCAAAACGTACTGCCCTGCGTCAAAAGAGCGGTGAAGACACCATTTTCGATCTGAAGTGTGTTAGGGCCTCCTAGTGTCACTTCTAATCCGGGTTAATCGAGCGAAATGGGTATGAAAAGTTGTCGATTGGAGGAAATTAATCTCCTGAAGAACTAAGAGCACAACCCATATTATGTGACGTCTCTTCCGAATACTGATAAAACAAATGCGTGACGATCGGCTGAACACCAAATCGGACCTCTATCGCCAGCGGGCTTCATCACCTCGGCAGAATATACGTTTGGCTCAGAAAGCAGTTCTTCCTTCCATTCCTGATCAGAGCCACGATAATCCATCAAATTCACGAAATCGATACGGCTACTTGAAGCGATTGGCTCGATTGGAAGAAACTGTCCTTTTTAGGATAGCGAATCCAAGCCGCTCGAAAGCGTCATACCCAGTTGTGAAACGCAGTAGATCGGCGATTCTATCGCCACCGACACGCCGATGGGACTCTACAATTTTAGGAGTATCTACATCGAGAATGATTTCGGTGTGACTTAATCCAAAACGAAATTGAATTGTGTCCAGTAAGCTTGTGGCAGCGTCCATAAGGCAAAGTCTCGTGGCCTCGTCAATGTCAGCAGGTTGAATTTGGCCGACCTCAACCACTCCTGACTCTCCTCCTAGCACTTTTTGAGTGACAGCCAACGGCTGATGCTGACCGTCAATTGTCATAACCTCGACAGAAAACTCACTCCCAGAAAAGAATTCTTCTGCTAAAGCCGGAAAGCTAAAACGTGCAGAATCCTTCATGATGTCGTCTTCAGATAGCAGGCGAAAGACACCAAGCGATCCAGATCCATCAAGAGGCTTGACAACAAGTCCACTAGGCACTTGTCTGAAAGCATCTTTGATCTCATCAACACTATGAACCACTCGAAAGTAGCCCGAGTATTCAGGCAGCGAGGTAGAGAGTAGACCCCTAAGCAATGGTTTGTTCTTTAAAACAAAGAGGTTTGATAGAGGGGAGAATTTGCTCTTGTCTACGCCGAGAAGTTCATTGACGACACTGGCAACGAGGCTGGAAAGGTCACCCAAGCCAATACAAATCGAATTTGTTCCATTTACGTTTGGGTCACGATGACAGATAGCGTCTACAAGTTCAAAAGGGTTTCCGATGTTTGATACAACTATGGAGTCGCATTTTTCATGGAACGCCTCCTGGGCAAAACGGGGTGATTCTAGAATCTGGGTAACCCGGTATCCAAGTTCCATGAAAGCTGATATCACTTCTTTTCGCGGTTGAATAATATATGCGTGAAGCATTTGATTACCTCCTGTAGGTGAATCGCTTAAGTATGACGATGAGACAAATGGCTATAGCAGTTACAGGCATGCCGAAAAATGCGGTTGCAGATGGAGATTCAATAGTTTCGATTGCTAATCCGCCTATTGAAGAGCCACCGATCGAGAAAATTCCTGTAATTGTGTCCTGTAGTCCATAGGCCCGAGTAAGGCCTAAACCGGCTGGTGCAACTTTCGCTGTTTGGGAATCTAAAGTGGGGCTAACCAACAGTTCGGCAATGGAGAACCCGATACAGAATAGAGCTAGCATGAAAACTGACGAGGGAATGAAAAGTACGGCGAAACTAGCAAGAAACACAGAAAATCCGAGTAGTAAAATGGTACTATCTTTGACGGATTTAAGGGCTACAACGACCAATGGATATTGTAGGGTGAGCACGATGACTGCATTTGCAATGTATACTAAGTTTGAAGCTTCCTCATAACCCAAGGCTTGGGTAGATATGAGTGGAACAATAATTGCCCATTGTGAATATATTGCCCAATAAGCAGAGGCTATGAGAGTTATGTAGATATAACTCGAATATTTGTTCAGGTTTACCTCGTAGTGACTGTCGGCAAAAGAAGTAGACTCCGGTGGTGAAAAATAAGTGAGAGTTAGAATCGTTCCAAGAATGGCGTAAGTGCCAATTGATATATAGAGAATGATATGGAAGCTAAAAATGTGGTAGAGTGCAGCTCCAAGCGCTGGGCCTAAAATCGCGCCTGAGTTGATCGCCATTGAGCGCATCGTTATGAGCTTTCTTTCGGCAGATTGGCGTAGCAACTCTGTCTTAATACCCAAAGCGGAGGCTGATGAACCTATTGAGGCCAGCGCTGAAAAATATGATATATAAGTATATATGTGACTCAAAAGCAAATATCGAAATGCCGATAATCCTGAGGAAGATGCCGGAACATACGGTTAGCTTAGAACCGAATCTGTTGTTCGCGCTCCCTATGATGAAAGAGCAAACTCTTCCGGTGCCTGATAATGCTCCTAAAATTAATCCAATCTCACCAATACTGGCCCCAACGTCTAATAGGCGAAAGACCAGTAGAGGATAAATCATAAAGGTAGAGATTCCGCTAATAGTTATTGCCACTAGCAGAATGTAAGACGTGACTTTTGGCCCTTTCTTAAACATGCGTGTTTCCGCCTGTTGAGATTTGCACTGATATTGACCTCGAAGCGCTAATCGCTCTATCTTGCGCGATCGCAGCGGTTTCGCCGGTCGCCATGAGGTTGCCGATGCGAGACCGATACGTTCCAACCTCGACGATACGATCACCGATCTCACGAGAAGGTACCCACGTGGGCGCTCCGGGATAGTGCACCAGTTGATCGATGCCGTGAATTGATGCGATGGTTCCGGTGCTTGTAGCGTAAACGCTGACATGAGAGTATCCACCCCGTATTTCTCGATTAATGATTTCGGACGGTGGGACGTCTAGTGCCTGATGAACTGCCATGGCGTACGGATTGAAGTTCGTTGTCGCCAGGATACCGTGTGATCAGTGCTCCTGCCATTCGCGCATTGATTTCAACCAGCCGAAAACCATTAGACGTCTCGATGAATTCGATGTGTGCCAAACCAAGAGTGTAATCTAAAGTGCGAAGAAGCTGAAAGGCCCATTCTCTAACTTTTGTCTCCCATTGGGAATTTGCGGCCCATGGAAATGATTTGACTCGCTCAGTGAAGTATGGTGGGTCAGATAAGATCCGATTGGTGATGCCAAAAGAAGATCTCGTGGTGGGAATCTCGCCATACTTCCGCAGAATAAGCTGGTCCGAAGTAGAAATCTTGAACAACGAAGTCATCTCTTTTGTAGCCAGAGATGTTGACAATCTTGGTTACTTCATCTTCAGACTGTGCGAAGTAGACGCCGATTTTACCCGTACCGATTTCGTAGTTTCATGACCTTTGGCCATGAATTTGAGCGTCTGGCGAATCCATGTGCAATGAGTGCGGATTCAACAGCTTCTTTGTCCCTAAAGAACTCAAGCTTTGCTGTGTCACCAAACTGGAGGAAGCCGAATTTATCGCGAATTTTTGATGCAATGACACCCCACGTGTCGGTGACGCTGAAAACCTGGGCGATTGACGCACGGTTTTTCAATATAGGTGGCCAATTCGTCGTGATTCCTGGTGGGGAAAGTGACGATCTCTGCTTCGAGTATCACCGTAGTATGCAGCATCCTCAGCTAAAACTCGAAGGTGATATCCATGCTTGTCTGCAGCAGCAGCCATTTCGTCAACTTCGGACATGGCTTCAATTGCTAAGAAATTTTTCTCAACCATTGGTATCATCTTTCTTATGCGTAGATGTGGACCTTGGAGTAAAAAGAAGCGGCTTTCCACTCCATTGTACAGCATGGCGGAGCTAGTTGGTTGAGAGTTGTGATCTACTGAGATCCATGAATTGTCAGGCTGTCAATCTGCTTTCGAACGAGGATATGAGCGTTCCTATAGCCCACGCCAGGGCAAACAAAGAGGGTCAGGTTTCTGGAATCGGACTCGGATAGGTATTGGCCAACAGTATATGTAGCTCCTGCGGCCGAATTGTTGAAGAGTCGAAGTCGACGGTTACCTTTGAAACATATTGTTTGCACGGCATAGTTACGATTGTAATGTGAAAAGCTTGATGAGATGTCAGGTAAGGACCTTGCCCTAGCTCCCCTATGGTGCCACGTTGTGCGCCTTTGAAAATGTACCTCCTATGTAATGAAAGAAGGGCGCTATCGATGATGCGTGGGTGCACATCCATAGATAGCGTATGGAAATTTTGAGTCGTTGCGGCCGGTGGTTGGTTCATAGGGCCCTCTTCAAATAGAGAGAAGTGAAACTATTCTGTTAAGGATGTCTTGAAGTGCATAGGTTGTCAAACCTGTGACGAGCTCAGTATCAAATTGAGGTGAGGTACCCCGACCGACACCTCGTTGTTGGGTGTCAGGCAATATCAGGCACGAATAAACCCGTAGCCCGGCCGGAACTTTGAACGGGGCTGGGCCTGACCCGGCTTTTAGGGAGGCGAAATGCGCGTCCCACCAGGGATATGGCGTGGGCCGCGGGCAAAACAGGCGGCTTCCAGTGATCCTCATGGTTCACTGGGGGCCGCCCGCCGCGTCCACTCTGGTACGGGTGTTTGTTTCAGCCTGTCCGGCTTTGGCGGCGCATCTACTTTGCGACTGCCCGCACGCCCACGGTGATCTCCAAGCGTCGCAGAGTGCGGTGGATGTCAGGGGTACCATAGGTGCCGCGCGACACCTCATACTCCCAGGCTGCTGTCTCATCGAGATGCTTAGCGCGCCACCGACCGCTGGCCCCGCAGCCGGGTTCTCCGGACCCCCAATGTGGTCTGGCTTGTCGTGCTCGGATTTTGGGGCGCTCCGCTGCGTGTTGTTACAAACGTCGTCAATCCAAGGTGTTTTTCGTGTGGCTTTCTGCCCCGTTGTTACGAACGTCGTCAATCCGAGTGCTTTTTCGCTGAAAATAGTGGTTTTTGGGCTTAGATTGACGACGTTTGTAACAGAGGCCCTCGAGAGGCGATGTGAATCGCGTTGGTTTGACGACGTTTGTAACATTGGCCGCCCACTGGTCGCCCGGCCAGGCCCTGCCTCCGCCCACGGGCACCGCAGTCTGGCCCTGTCGGCTAGGTGGGCCGGTTGTCTGAAACCGTCATCGCCTTTGCGGATGCCGGCCGAGCCTCGACTGAAACCGCCGTCGCCTTTGCGGGTGAGAAATGGGCGTTTTTGGTGCAGTTGTCGGGTGCAGAGGTGATGGTGGTTTCAATGGTTGGTGTTCAGGGGCGCGCAGTGGTGTTGTCGGTTTCAAAGTCCCCATGGGCGGGGTCCCGTGCGCGAAAAAGTTCTCCCTGCGTGGTCTGGTGGTGGGTGTGAGCGCGAAATAGTTCGCCCTGCGCGCTCACAATGGCCCAAAATTGGCGTTTTCTGGCCCGCTGGGCGAGTTTTTTCGCGGAAACGCAGCTGGAGGGGGTGTGCAGGGCGAGTTTTTTCGCGCCAATTGGCCCTGCGCCGGTCTTGGATATAGCGCGGCGATCTTCAGGCTGGCTGCGATGGGGGTTTTGCGGCATTAGAAGCTGGCTGGCGGTGTATCTCCGGCGTGTCGCAGCTCTAATGATGCAATTTCCCCCGTTTGGTGGCGGTGAGGCTGTGGTTCAGGGTGGTGTGGCGCCCAAGTCGCAGACCACTTCGGTGAAAAACACTGGAGAGGGGTGTGGTGGGCGAGGTGGTCTACGATTTGGCGGAATCGATCGCTGTCGTGGTGTGTTGTTCGCGCGTCACCCTCCGAACATGCCTCTCAATCTCTTGTTGCGCACAGCTCAGCATGTAGAGGCATCAATCGCTTGACATCTTGTGAATCATGCTATATAGCGGTTCTATCTAGCAATGAAGCTAAGTCTGGAAGGGACTGATCATGATGGATGGACTCATCTCATTTGGTCTAGGACTCTTAACGTTTGTTGCCGCTTTCTGCTTGGCTGGTCTAGCGCGAGCGATGCGAAATGGCAAGTTGCCTCCGAATATGTGGGCGGGAATCAGGACGAAGGCAGCATCAGAGTCGGAGTCGTCCTGGTATCAGGTTCAACGAGCAGGTTCAGTGCCACTCTTTTGCTTAGCCGTTGCTTATGCAGATTCAGGTTTACTCTTTATCCTTCAAGGAATCTACCATGAGACTATTTCTGCACTTATTCCGGTAGCCGTGTTTAGCGTGCAAAGTCTTGTTGGAATTATATGGATATATAAGGCAGGCTATAACTCCGAGTCATCACAAGAGCAGAGTAGAACCAGTGAGTTCTCCGAGAAAAATTGAGGAAAAATGAGCAGCTAAACCCACCTAGTGGAAGCTGGGCGCAGCTGCCCACGCTCCACGAGGCGGGTTAACGTGCGAGCTGGAGGGTCCGTGCGCGACATCATGGTCCCGATACAACTTGAGGACCCGCATGCGGGTGAGGGAACCCGCGTGGGAGCTGCTTCGTGAAGACTGGTCGTGTTGCGGCGAAATAGGTTGTGTGGGGCAGCGCAGTGGAAGCAGTCCGGCCCTCCTGCTGCGGCAGTGTTAACTCTTCAATGCGCAGCTAAACCCCATTGGTGGTTGCGTGGGCAGCCGGCCCAGGCCACCACCCATCGGGTTAACGTGCGCATGAAAGGGTCTAGGCCGCCACATGTCGGGTTAACGTGCGCGTGAGAGGGTGTTGATGAAGCCCCGCTTGCATATCGTCGCCTTGCGTTGTCGTGCTCCTGCAGGTGCCAGGGCCCAAATGCCGACACCCAACCGCATGGGGCAACCGTGGCCTCGGGCAAGATTGGTTAGGCGAACCTGAGTCGAAAAATGAAAACGTCAATGATCATAAAACGCTGAAATCCGAGGATTATTCCCTGACAGCAACGAGATAGTGAAACATTTTACTAAAGGGCTGTTAGCACTAGAAATCGCGGGACTAAAAGGACCATGATGGATGTGTCTGAAGGGCATGGCCCCACAAGGGTGAGCCCGTACCGAATACACATGCATAGGAGAAACAACATGACCGTTGAGTCCACCGGCTTCAAGGCTTCCGACGTTCTCGCAGGCAACCTGCAGAAGGTCCTCACCGACGTGACCGCTCTGTCCCTCGTGGGCAAGCAGCTGCACTGGAACATCACCGGCGAGGGCTTCCGCTCGCTGCACCTCTACCTCGACACGGTCGTGGACATCGCCCCGCGAGGCCTCCGACGAGATCGCCGAGCGTATGCGCGCCCTCCAGGTCGTCCCCAACGGCCTGCCCGAGGTCGTCGCCCAGCGCAACACCCTGCCGACCGTCCCCGAGACGATCATCAAGACCACTGACGCCGAGGAGCTCGCCGTCGCCGCCATCAACGCGACCGTCGGCACCATGCGCGACGTGCACGAGAAGGTCGACGCCGAGGATTCCGCCTCCGCCGACATCCTCAACGACTACATCCGTCGCTTCGAGCAGCAGGCGTGGTTCATCCGTTCGCAGAACGGCCAGGCCTGAGCCGCACACCTCCGCCGGGAGGAAGTGAGCCAAGCGGGCTCGCTTAAATAACGTCGGGGTGCCCGCCTGTCGCAGGCGGGGCACCCTCGCCCTTCTGTGGGCGCGAGGGGCGTGGGCCTTGTTGGGGATTGAAGGCCGCTGCAAGGATTCGGCACTGCCCGAAGCGCGCAGGCCCCGGGAGGTGACACTACGTCAGCGACATGGGGAGAGCGAACATTAGGGCTGGTGGCGTGACGAATTCCCAGGACACAGCAGCCACCATGTCGACGTCGAACCACGCGCAGCAGGGCGAGGCGCAGCCCGCCCTCGTCCTCGTCAACCTGGGGACGCCGACCGCTCCCGAGCCTGGCCCGGTGCGCGCATTCCTGCGCGAGTTCCTCTCCGACCGCCGCGTCATCGAGATGAGCCCGCTCCTGTGGAAGCCGATCCTGGAGGGCATCATCCTGAGAGTCCGACCGCGCGAGGTCTCCCACAAGTACCGCAGCATCTGGATGGATGAGGGCTCGCCCCTCATGCACTACACCCGCGAGCAGGCCCGACTCCTCGGCGAGTGCCTGCCGGGCGTGCGCGTCGAGGTCGCGATGCGCTACGGGCAGCCCTCGATTGGCTCGGTCCTGGACCGCCTGCATGCCGAAGGGGTGCGCCGCGTGGCGATCCTGCCGGCCTACCCGCAGTACGCGGCCTCGACGGTGACGACGATCAACGATGCGGTCGCCCAGTGGATCGGCCGCAACCGCGACGGATTCGAGCTGCGCCTTCACCGGTCCTTCCCCGCCGCCCCCGCGTACATCGAGGCGCTCGCCACCGCGCTTGAGCGCCATTGGGAGCGTGTGGGCCGCCCGAACTTCCTGACGGGGGACCGCGTCGTCGTGTCCTTCCATTCGATCCCGGTCGCCATGGACGAGGCCGGGGACCCCTACCGCGCCGAGTGCCGTCACACGGTTGCCGCCCTCGAGTCGCGCTTTGGGCCTGGCGATGGGGTCCCTGACGGCGACCTTCCAGTCCGTGTTTGGTCGAGCCGAGTGGCTGGGCCCGCAGACGATCGAGGAGATGGCCGAGCTGGGCGCCGCGAAGTGCCCGCGCGTGGACGTCATCTGCCCGGGCTTCATGGCGGATTGCCTGGAGACGCTCGAGGAGATCGACCAGCTCAACCGCGAGACCTTCGTCGAGGCCGGGGGAAGGGACTTCCACTACGTGCCGTGGGGCAATGACTCCGAGGGCGCGGTTGCGTCCCTGAGGAGCAGGCGCGCATCGCGCTGGTAAGCTGGGTGTAGGCGCGCGCTGTCTACAATTGACCGCCGAACGAAACCCTCCGGCGGATGCGGTCCCGGCCTCGTAGCGTGGAGGCATGAGCACGCCTGACTGTACGACCTTCTCCACGCTGGCCATCCACGCCGGGTTCGACCCGGACCCCATCACGGGTGACGTGGTGCCTCCGATTCACGTCGCATCGACGTTCGTGCAGGATCGGCCCGGCGAGCTGCGAGAAGGATACGAGTACGGGCGCTGTGGCAACCCGACGACCAACGCGTTCGCGGGCGCGCTCGCGGCCCTGGAGGGTGCGACGCACGGCTTCGCGTTCCCGTCGGGCATGAGCGCCGAGGACACGGTGATCCGCCTGCTGGCGCGCCCCGGCGACCACGTCGTGCACTCGACAGACGTGTACGGCGGCACCCACAAGCTCCTCAGCGTCATCAAGCCCGCCGAGGGCATTACCTCCGAGGCCGTGGACCTCACCGACCTGGCCGAGGCCGAGCGCGTGATTCGCGGGTCGCGCCCGCAGATCGTGTGGGTGGAGACGCCCTCGAACCCGTTCCCTGCTGGTCACGGATATCGCTGCGATTGCGGCCCCTCACGCACGAGGTGGGGGCCTGCTGATCGTGGACAACACTTTTGCGACGCCGGTCCTGCAGCGCCCCCTCGAGCTGGGCGCGGACGTCGTCGTGCATTCGACGACCAAGTACGTGGGCGGCCACTCCGACGTGGTCGGCGGCGCGTTCATCCTGCGCGACGGCCTGGAGCTGCCCGCGCACGTCGAGCCCTTCTTCGGCGAGCGCGACGGCGCCGCCGAGGCCGTCAAGCTGCAGATGGCCCTCGGGCACGTACCTTCCCCGCGCGACACGTACCTGGCCCACCGTGGCCTCAAGACGCTGGCGCTGCGCGTCGAGCGCCACTGTGAGAACGCTGCAGAAAGTTGCCGAGTTCCTGGCCACCCACCCGAAGGTCACGGCCGTCCACTATCCGGGGCTGGCCTCGGACCCGGGCTACGAGCTGGCTCAGCGTCAGAACCCGGCCGGTGTGGGAGGCGTGCTTTCGTTCCAGGTCGCCACCGAGGAGGCGGCGATCGAACTGACGACGCGCACGCGCATTTTTCGCCCTGGCCGCGTCGCTGGGTGCGCCGGAGTCCCCTCATCGAGCACCCGGCGATCATGACCCACTCGACGCGCGTGGGCGGCGTGGGCGGCGTGCCCGGCACGCTCCTGCGCCTGGCGGTCGGCCTGGAGGACGCGCAGGATCTGATTGCGGACTTGGATCAGGCGCTCGCTCAGATCTGATGCCTTTCTGACGACTCTCTTGTGTCGCTCTGGTGTCACTCCGACGTCTCCGATGTCTCGGGTTCCCCAAAAATCTCGCAGGTAATTTAATTTGGTCAGTTTTTTTGATTATGCTCGAAAACGTTGCAATTCCGGGGCTGTAACTTAAGGCCTTGAAGTACTGGTGATCGAATTGCATGCGACTTTGAGGGTGGGGACGAGGCCGGGGTGCCCCGGACGCCGAACGAGTGCCCACGCGGATAGGTAACAAACATCTGGATAGGTAACAAACATCTGGATAGGTAACAAATATCCGGATAGGTAACAAACATCCGGATAGCTTAATAACCTATCCGGATGCGAACACTATCCGGATGCGCTTAAGCTATCCGGATGCGAACAACCTATCCGGATGTGCACAGCGACTGTCAGAGGCGGCTACGGTTGACGGCCCAGTGAAGCCCTCCGGCTCAGCCAGGTCGCGGCCGCGGTGGCGCCGCCGACGGCGAGGGCCGCGGGCACGAGGATCGTGGGGCCCTGGGCCGTGAACTCGATGACCAGGATGAGACCCGTGAAGGGAGCGTTCATGGACGCGCCCAGGAAAGCTGCGGCGCCGAGGAAGGCGAAGGCCGCCACTTCCGACCCCGGCCACGCGGTCGCCCACGGTAGCCCTGATGACGGCCCCAGTCCCGCGCCGAGCGCGACTGCGGGGGTGAGGACGCCGCCCCAGCCTCCCGCGCGGATTGTCAGGAGCGTCGTCGCGGTCTTCGCCAGGAGAACCAGCAGAGCGAACGCGAGCCCCATACCGGTAGCCCACGTCGCATCGAATTGCGTCTGGGCACTGGCCTGCCCGTTGCCCACCACGGACGGTACCCACACGGATGTCACGCCGACGAGGAAAGAAGCGATGGGAAGTGCTACGAGTACGCGCCAGTCACGCGGACGATCGGCGCTGATTCGCGCCACGGCCTTCTTGAATGCCCATCCCGCGGCGCCGAACAGCGGTCCGGCGATCGCGGCGAAGACGGTCAGGGACAGGGATGGCGTGAGGGCGGGAACCGCATAGAAGGCCTCCGGCCTCGTGAATCCCGTGGAGACGAGGACGGCGAGGCCCGAGGTGAGGAACGCGGGCGCAACGGCCCGCCCCGAGCGGGAGACGAGGAGGATCTCGAGCGTGTAGATCGCGCCCGACAGGGGGATCGAGTAGACCGCGGCCAGGCCCGCGCCCGCCGCGCAGGCGACGATGATGCGGCGATCCTCGGGGGTGAGGCCGAGCCGGTCGGCGACGGCCGCGCTGAAAGCGGCGGCCATTTCGCGGGGCGCAACCTCGCGTCCGACGGATGCTCCCAGGCTCACGATGACGATCTGAGTGAGGGCATGCCAGGTGGCGCGCAGGGGAGGCATGGGTGTGCCGTCGACCGCGGCCGACACGGAGGTGATGGCCTTATTGCGGCGGAACAGCAGGAACCAGGAAAGGGCGCCGATTAGCCCGCCGATGGTGAGGATGAGGATGCGGCTGGTGGGGGAGGCGGCGCTCGCGGCTTCGAGCAGCGTGCCTGCATGCATGTCCCAGGCGAGAGCTTGGATCCAGTGAAGGATGTGCTTACACGTGAGGCCGACGAGGCCAGCAACCAGCCCGGTGAGGAGGGTCGCGACCGCGAGGCGGCGCGTGCTCACGGACATGGCGTGTCGGAGTCGAGGCGCTCGCTCACGCGCGAGAACAGGCCGGTGAGCATGTCGATCTCCTCGGGCGTGATGTCGTTGAGGAACAGGCGGCGGATGACGTCGCGCTGGACCAGGGCGGCCTCGTCGAAGAGGGTCTTGCTAGCTGGTGTCAGGGAGACGAGGCCTCCGCGGCCATCCCCTCGCACGGGCGGCGCTCGATGAGGCCACGCGGGATTCGAGGCGCTTCATCGTATGCGTGAGGCGCGAGGCGTGAGAAAAACAACCTGGTGAGCGAGGCGGGAGGGGCGGATGCCTTCCTCGCTTGGCGCGGTCGGTCATGAGCAGCACGGAGTATTCAGGCATCGACAGACTGGCCTGACACTTGAGGGCGGCTTCGATGCGTTCGGTGAGGCGAGCCGTCGTGGTGAAGTAGAGCTCCCAGGCCGCCGCTCGGGGGTGGTGTGCTCTGCTCACGGTTTCTCCTCGTTCGGTGCTGCTTCTTGGTGAGGCCGAACAGGCCTCGGGCTGCCTACGAGTATAACTTTCAATTAGTCAGATCAATAAATCGGTGCAGTGTACGTCACGTTCGATTTAAAATGTTCCGTTGACAATTTCGCTCAATTGTGAGTTACCCTAATTGTAGTGAATGAGGCATTTTATTAATTCCGACTCTCATTTCCCTGAAAGGAACGATATCGTGAAGAAGACGAAGAAGATTGTGGAAGTCGTCGATGATTTCGACGGCACCCCCGCCGACCAGACCGTCCGTTTTGCATTCAACGGCGCGTCCTATGAAATTGACCTGAACCGCGCTCATTTCGAGGAATTTGCCGAAGCGATTCAGCCCTACATCAAGGCTGGCCGTAAGACGGGTTCGACCCGTCGTCGCGGCAATGCGGGCAACCCCACTCAGCGCCTCGAGAACGTGAAGATTCGTGCGTGGGCGAAGGAAAATGGGCACAACGTGTCCGAGCGTGGACGTATTCCCGCTGAGGTTGTCGAGGAATACCGCAAGGCTCAGGCCTGACATTAGTCATACGAAATTGTGGGTACGCAGTGCGCGTACCCACAATTTGTATTCACGCAGTGAGGGGTGGTGCGCATCAAGCACACCACCCCTCACTCGTGCACAGCGTCAGCCCTTGGTGACGGCGTTATTCGCACCCGAGTCAGAGCCGGTCTGCGGGGCGTTTCCGTTCTCGTACTGAACCGAGTTGTTGGAGCCCGTGAAGGACACCTTGTTGACGGAACCCACCGCGATGGCATTCGCGGAGCCATTGACCGTAATTTCGGTGACGTCGTCACCCTCGATGTGGTTGTTCGACCCGTTGACCACGACGTTCGTGGTGCCCTCGGGGATGTCGACGTGCGCGTTGGACACCTCAATGGTGTAGGTCTTGGCGTCGGACTTATCCGAAGAATCGGACTTATCGGAGTGGTCGTGGCCGGGTGGTCCGTGCCCTCGGAGGAAGAGGAGGTGGGGGCGGAGGTCGCCGCCGGACACGTTGGTGGTCATGGAGCAGCCCGCGAGGGCCAGGGGTGGCGACGGCGACGGCGGCCGCGGCGGGAAGGAGGGACTTCAGGGACATGGTGTCTCCCCTTTCGTTGATCGGTCGTAGGTAAGCGCTGGTCAGGGTACTAGAACGCGGGGATGAAGATTTCGACGCGGCGGTTGAGTGCGCGACCCGAGGGGTTGTCCGAACCGTCTGCGTTCTCGTTGGGGGCCACCGGCTTCGACTCGCCGTAGCCGGTCGCATCCAGGTGGAACTCACGCCGTTCTTCTTCAGCTCGGCCATCACGGCATCCGCGCGCTCCTGGGAGAGCTGGAGGTTGAAGGCCTCGTCCGAGATGGAGTCGGTGTGTCCGTAGATGTGGGCAGCGGGAACCTTGTTGCCGGAGAGAACGGTCGCGAGGGACTTGATGGTCTGGGCGGCCTCGGGGCGGATCTCGGACTTGCCGAAGTCGAAGAGGACGCCGTCCTCCAGGGTGATGACGGTGCCGCAGGATTCCACGGGCTTGAGGTTGGCGACGGGCGGGAACTTGCCGAGCTTGCCGATCTTGTCGACCTTCGGCGCGTCCTTGACGTCCTTGCCGTTGACGGTTGCGGTGCCGTCGCCGTTGTTCTGAATCGTCAGCTTGTCGTCCGTGTAGCTGCCGGTGCCGTCACCGTTGTTGATGATTGTGGCGGTTCCCTTGGAGTAGATGCCGGAGCCGTCGCTCGTGATGGTGATCGTCTCCATCTCCGTGTTGTTGGAGTAGTTGCCGCCGCCCTGGCCGTCCAGGACGATGTTCGTGGTGGGGGTGGAGTATGTGCCGGAGCCGTCCGCGCTCACGACGAGCGACACGGTCGTGTCGGCGTTGGAGTAGGTGCCAGAACCGTCGCCGCCGTAGATGATCGAAATTGGCCCCTCGGTGATGGTGCCACCGCCCCTGGCCGTCGTTAACGACGGTGCCATTGTCGGAGGAGGAGACTGCCGAGCCGTCACCGCCGAAGACAGTCGTACCGGACACGAGGGAGGTGCCGTCGCACTTGGCGGGCGAGACAGTGATGCCGGGGACCGTGTTGAGGGGTCTTGGATGCGGGAATCGACGATGGCCTTGTCAGCGTTGGAGGCGAAGACGTCGATGGAGGGACGGCGAACAGGGGGATCGGGGGGATTTCGCCGGGGCGGTATCCGGGGACGGTCGGAATGGACGAGGCCGTGGCCGATTGGGTGGCCGCGAGGGTCGTCGGGTCCGCGGCGGTGGAAGTGATCCGGTTGCCTGGGGCTTCGAGAGCCGCAGGCACCGAGGGCAGAGCGGTCGCAGCGATGAGGAGTGGAGCTGCCAGGGTGCGTCGTGCGATGTTCATGTTCTTAACCGTACGGGAAATAGAATCACGCGCACACTGTTCCGGTAATTGTGCAAAACCGCGGAATGTCAGGGTTGTCAGGGGAAAATGACGTGCCGGTCAGGGGATAATCAGGGTATGTCCGGGGTCTTTGTTCGAACAGGGCTTCGATGCCTCGGGTGGGGGTACTGGGGCGTGGGGTCATGGGGTGGTGGGGACTGTCCAAGCTGTGGCGTGATCAACGCCACGGGGTGTGCAGGAGGTGGCCCCTACCTGTGGGAGAATGGAGACATGAGCTACAAACTGGTGCTGCTCCGCCACGGCGAGAGCGAATGGAATGCAAAGAACCTCTTCACCGGTTGGGTGGATGTTCCGCTGTCCGGACAAAGGGCCGCGCGGAGGCTACCCACGGTGGCGAGCTCCTCAAGGAAGCGGGCGTGAAGCCTGACCTCCTGTTCACGTCGATGCTGCGTCGCGCCATCATGACCGCGAACCTCGCCCTCGACGCTGCCGATCGCCACTGGATCCCCGTTGAGCGTAACTGGCGCCTCAACGAGCGTCACTACGGTGCGCTCCAGGGTGAGAACAAGAAGGAAATCCGCGACGAGTACGGCGAGGATCAGTTCATGCTGTGGCGCCGTTCCTTCGACGTGGCCCCGCCCGCCATCGAGGTGAGCTCGGAGTTCTCGCAGGACGCCGACCCGCGCTACGCCTAGCGAGCCCGTCCCCATGAGCGAGTGCCTCAAGGACGTCATTGCGCGTCTGCTGCCCTACTGGGATGAGACCATCGTTCCCGCGATCAAGACCGGCAAGACCGTCATGATCGCCGCGCACGGCAACTCGCTGCGCGCCATCGTCAACACCTGGATGAGATCTCCGACGAGGACATCGCTAAGCGTCAACATCCCCACCGGTATTCCGCTGGTGTACGAGCTCGACGAGGAAACCCTCAAGCCCATCAAGAAGGGCGGCACCTACCTGGATCCTGAGGCCGAGGCGAAGATCGCCGCGGTCGCCAACCAGGGCAAGTGAGCTGAGCGGAGCCCCGGCATCGTCTGCATGGACGAGGCCGGGGCTCCGTCACTCTGGAAAGCCGCGCCTTGTGGGGTGTGATGCCCGTCCTATAGAGCACGTTTGACCGTGAGCAGGGTCGCATGCTGGGACGAGTGCGGTTGTGCTTGAAGTTGTTTTGTGTCGTTCCTTGTATGCGTGTAACGTTGAGCCTTCACACTGTATGGGTCGGTTTTGCTCGCCAGCTGGTAGAATAGTTGTGCTATCCACGCAAGCACCCAGGAGTCCATCCATGTCGTTTGAAATCGGTCAGACGGTCGTCTACCCGCACCACGGCGCAGCCACGATCGAAGAGGTCATGACGCGCACCATTCGTGGTGAGGAGCGGACGTACCTGAAGCTGCGCGTGAACCAGGGCGACCTTGAGATCCAGGTCCCCGCCGAAAACGTCGACATGGTCGGCGTCCGCGACATCGTCGACGAGGACGGCCTCGAAGAGGTCCTCTCCGTCCTGCGCGCCCCCTACATCGAGGAGCCCACCAACTGGTCGCGCCGCTTCAAGGCGAACCAGGAGAAGATCGCCACCGGCGACATCGTCAAGGTCGCCGAGGTCGTGCGTGACCTGACCCGCCGCGATGACCTGAAGAAGCTGTCCACGGGTGAGAAGCGCATGCTGACGAAGGCCCGCGGAATCCTGACCTCCGAGCTGGCTCTGGCTCGCAACATCGAAAAGTCTGCTGCCGCCGAGCGTCTCGACGCCGTCTTGGCTGAGGGTCGCATCGAGATCGAAGAAGATGCCGTCGAAGAGTGAGCCCTGCGCGGTCCTGACGGCCGCAGGCTCCGGCTCTCGCCTCGGCTGCGAGTGTCCGAAGGCCCTCGTTGAACTCTCGGGTCGCCCCCTTGTGTGGTGGGCGGCCCGCGGCCTACGCGCCGGGGGGTGGGGGCGATCGTCGTGACGGCCCCGGCCTCGTCCATCGAGGAATTTCGCAGCGCCCTGACCGATATTGACCGCCTGACCGTCGTCGTAAGCTCCGATCGTTCGCGCCAAGAGTCGGTGGCCCTTGGCCTGGCCGCCCCTCGGCGAGCGCGACGCGAGACGCAGTCGTCCTCGTGCACGACGCGGCGAGGCCCCTGACACCCGCGCAGGTCACCGAGCGTGTCATCGACGCGGTCGCCGACGGTGCGGGTGCCGTCATTCCCGTCCTGCCCGTCACCGACACGCTGAAGACTGTGGATGCCTCCGGCGTCGTGACGGGCACACCCCGTCGCTCCGACATGGTGGCCGTGCAGACCCCGCAGGGCTTCCGTTGGGATGTCCTTATGCGCGCGCACGAGGCGGGTGCCTCCCTGGGTGCGGACGAGGCGGCTGCTGCCACCGACGACGCCGGTCTCGTCGAGGCCATTGGGGGTTCCGTCCAGACCGTCGCGGGTGACGAGCGCTCCATGAAGGTCACGCGCCCCCTCGACCTGGCCCTCGCGCAGATCCTCGCAGCCGAGTAAACGAGCGCCTAGAATCCTGAGCTGGTTACGTTCCGGCAGAAGGTCCGTTGCTTGCGCCTTAGTGCGGCCAGGGCGGCGACATACATCAGCGAGCCGTCAGGATCGCGCGTGCCACCCTGGCTCCCTCCGGGGATGTCAGCATTGCCAGTTTCTCCGGCCGATTGTTCAAGTAGGTGACCAGGTTGTCCACCCGGGAAAGCGGTATGGGAGTTCCCGTCATGTCGAACACCATGTCGCGGTCAGTTCCGTCGACGGACACATGCATGAGCGGGAGCTGATAGGTGGTGTTGCTGACTGGACTGAAGCCCTTAATGGTCGGATGGCGTTCCCACGGAATACGTGTCGCAGACTTGTCGATGAGAGACCGGAACGCGACATATTCAGGAGTGAACTCGATGATTGAGCCCCTGATGGATTAACCAGAGCCGGTGGGGAGATGACATGAATATGAAGTAGAACATCGTCGAGAACAGGAGGCCCGTGACCAAGCTGAGGACAGTGCCGATGGCTGGTGGGTCACCAGCACTTCGATGATGATCGCTATCGGGGCGCAGGTGATGCCGATGCCGATGGCTACGTGTTGCGAGCGAACAATGGCAAGGGTGGGACGTATCGACAATCCCTTACCCTCCACGTGCACAACCCAACCATCGTTTTCGGCGGAGTATCTGAGCGACTGCGAGAAACGCAGACGTGATGCCTAAGACAAGCAGTAGCCGGAGAAAAAAATAGCGCGATGCCACCCGGCATGTAGCCCGACAGTAAGAGGAAGATGCCCGCGGCCACCGGGAAGAAAAATGGCAGGGGCGGACTAAGTTATTCGCCTTGGCGCACTGCTTGTCGGCTTCCGAGGGGCTCACCAGCGTGCTGTGTGCCATCGTCTTCTCCTTCCTGGGTGACATACCAGCATATGGCATGCGGTCAGGTCGCGCTGGTGGTTCCCCGGCCTCGTTCCTGGGGTGGTCCGAGGAGAACGTGAGCTACGAAACGTGGTAGGTTCACCCTGGACGCACACGCGCCTCCGAGCACTCCCCATCGAAGGAGCCCGATTCCATGAGCACAACGCCCGCCACCCCACATCGCGTTATTACGCGCAAAGTCGTCGACTGGGCGGCCTGGGACTGGGGCAGCGCCGCTTTTCAACGCGGTCGCACGACCTTCGTGTTCACGACCCTACCTGACCAGCGATGGTGTCTTTACTGACTCGGGCACCGCCTCGACGTGGCTGAGCAACGGCATGACGATTGCGGGCCTGTTCATCGCCCTGCTCGCCCCCATTACCGGCCAGCGCGCCGACCGACGAGGCCGGGGCGGAGTCTGGCTCGGATGGTTCACGGGCGCGGTCGTCGTCTGTATGCTCGCCATGTACTTCGTGCACCCCGACTCGGTCCTTGGGCCCCAGGGTGCGCTTATGCTGGGTATTGCGCTGCTGGGCCTGGGTAACGTGTTCTTCGAGTTCGCCTCGGTGAACTACAACGCGATGCTCAACCACCTGGGCGAGAAGGAAGACCGCGGCAAGATCTCCGGCTTCGGCTGGGCGGCTTTAGCTACATCGGCGGCATCGTCCTGCTGCTCATCCTCTACGTCGGCCCTCATCGGCGTGAACCTGCTGGGCGTGCCCACCGACGCGCACTTGAATATCCGCATCTCCATGGTGATCGCCGCCCTGTGGCTCGGCGGCTTTGCGATCCCCGTGATCGTGAACCCCCGCTGCCGAAGAAGGTCCATAACGGCGGCGAAGGTGAGTCGATCATCGACTCCTACAAGCTCCTGTGGCGTACCGTGCGCACCCTCAAGAACGAGGCCCCGCACACCCTCTTCTTCCTCATCGCCTCCGCCGTCTTCCGTGATGGCCTTGCCGGCGTCTTCACCTTCGGCGCCGTCCTGGCCAAGACCGCCTTCGGCTTCACCGCCAGCCAGGTCATGATCTTCGCGATCGCCGCGAACATCGTCGCTAAACCTCGCGACCGTGGCCTTCGGCTGGGTCGACGACAAGATCGGCCCGAAGAAGGTCATCGCCCTGTCCCTGAGTGCGATGGTCGTCGCCGGCTTCGGTGTCTTCTTCCTGCACGCCCGCGGCCCCGCCGTCTTCTGGAGCCTCGGCCTGGTCCTGTGCGTCTTCGTCGGCCCCACCCAGTCCGCGTCGCGTTCCTTCCTGTCGCGCATCATCCCCGCAAAGCGCGAGGGTGAGGTCTTCGGCCTCTACGCGACGACCGGCCGCGCTGTGTCCTTCATGGCTCCCGCGATGTACAGCCTCTTCCTCATGCTCGGCAGCGTATGACGCCCGCCTAGCGAGGACTACACCCTACTGGGGCATCCTCGGCATCATGCTGATCCTCGGCGTTGGCCTGGCCTCACGATCCCCGTGAAGGCGGACCGCGCCACGCTGGCACACATGGAGGACTGAGCTCCTCGACGAGGCCCCGCGCCCCTCAAACGATACGTCCCCGACGCAACCGAGTAATCCTCGGGCGTCGGGGACGTTCTTTCCCTGTCCTCTTAGTCGCGGTCGGGCGTGAAGGCAACCAGGCCGTCTTTCGTGACGCCCACGAGGAGATCGTCGAAGACCCACGTGAGGTTGGTGGCCTCGTCGAGTTGCTCCGACCTGTTCGTCACGTTGTCCGCCATCGCAAACACGAACGCGGGAGTGCCGGCGGGACCCGCGCCCCGAAGGTAGAGGACGCTGCCGTCAGCGCTGGAGCGCATCGCGACAGACGAGAAGAAGTTGGGCTGGCTGCTCTCCTTCAGGAATGCCCCGTCAGGCTGCATGCTGAGGGACTCGCCGGTGGACGTGGAGACCTCAAGTGACGGTGGCGAGTGATCGGTGGCTCCCTCGGCGCTGACGAAGCTCGTCGTCCAGGGCGTGGTCTCCTTCGTGTAGAAAGATCTGAGCTGCTCGAGTGTCGGCAATGAGCTGTCGCTCGTGGGACGGACCCACTGGATTGTTATCTTGTACGTGTCGATGACTGTGCCGCTCGGATCGTAGGCGGTCACCGTGTTGCCGTCTCTCAGCACGGCCACGCCGTCGCTCGCAAGCGTGACCTGAGGCTTGATCTCCTCGTCCTTCGATGGGGGCGTGCCGAGGGTCCGTAGCTCCCCGGTGCGCGGATCGATGAGCTGCGGGGCAGCGTGCGACACGTCGACGGGCACGAGTATCGAGGTGTTCTCCCCGCTGCCAGTGAGCGCGTCCGTCGGGTGTGTGATGGGGGAGAGGAACGTTAATCCGGTGCGGTTTTGAGGCGAGGTCCTCGCGCTCCATCGTTGGGTCCACGTGCCCGCCTCGTTCGTCCAGCCGCTGCAGGTTGCAACGGTGTCGCACGTGACCAGGACACCCTGGGCGACTCCCATGGGCAGCTCGTTGCCCCAGGGGGCCAGGGATTGTTCGCCGGTCGTCTTATCGACGAGGAGTGGGCCAATCACGAGGTGCGTGTCGGCTGAGAGAAACTGAGGGGACGCGAAGGTGCGCAGGTGGGAGGGACGCGGGCCGGTCGTCGTCCACAGGGCGCTCGGCTCGCTGCCCGACACGTCGTAGGCTGAGATCGTCGTGACGGCATTCGAGTTCGGGCCGTAGGGACACCGCGTAGAGGGTGGCGTCCTCGACGAATAGCTGTGGCGCAAGGGCCGCGGCTGCAGAATCGAAGGGCTGCGTCCATGCGACGGCAACTCCCGAGGCCCACTCCGGGGAGATGGTGCGCGTGTCCTTCGCTGTACCGTGGTAGCCCGTCAGAGAGGAACTCCCCAGTTCACGTCTGCGCTCGGCCAGGTGTGCTGTGTGACGTGCTGGTCGCACATGTTCAGGATAAAAGCCAGTATGAAGGCCACCCAGGTGAGGAGAAATATGCGCAGCCACAGGAGGCCTTTCCGCTTGCGAGGCGCGCGAGACGCGTTCGGATCTGGACTCATCAGATAGTTATCGCTCACGATTCCTTCCTTCCCCTTCAAGCGCTGCCGTCATGACGAGTGAGGCGTGAACGCCACGATGGTGTCGTCGATGACGCCGACGAGGAGGTCATCGAACACCCAGGTGAGGTCCTTGGCCGCGTTGAGTTCCTCGGAGACGTATGAGCTTCGTTCCTCGTATCGACGAAGACGTCCTCGTTGTTCCGCTGTAGCGTGTTGAACTGGGCGAACACCACGTCGGCTCCGGGGCTGACGCGGATGTCTGAGGATGAGTACGCCACGTACGTATGGTTCAGGTTGTTGTCGCCCGGGCATACCGCGCGGCTGGGGCTACCGTCTGTCGGGGTGACCGTGAGAAGGGGGCATTGCTCTCCCTTTGCCCCGTTCACCGTTTTCACGGTCGCTGTTGCCCACGTTGGAGCTGGAGCCAGAGAAAAAAACTCCTGAATATCGGCGATGGAGGGTAGGGGTCCCGTCGTCCGTCGTCATGCGCCCGCCAGTTGAGGCAGGCTGTACTCCCACGAGGAATCCGCCCGCGTCGAAGGTGAGGGCTGTGTAGTCGTCGTAGGCGACGACTCCGTCGCGCGCGAGGAGCACACCACGAGGGTTGTTCGTGTCATAGGAGGCGGGATCCTCGAGGTCTGTCACCACTCCTGTGCGCGGATCGATGAGCTGGGCCGGATGCTCGCTCGTTTTGATCGGCAGGAGTACGCTCGTCGTCTCATTGTCTGTGATGACCCTGCTGGTGGGATGGGTGATCCTGTTCGAACTCACATTGCCGGAGGCCCTGCATCGCCGTCCAGGAACGCCACTGTTGCGTCCATCCGGAGGAGTCCCGTGCCCAGCCTGTGCACGTCCATATCCCGTCGCAGGCCACGAGAATGCCGTCAGCAAAGGCGATCGGCTTCGCGTTCCCCCAGGGTGTAGAGGAGATGTGACCGGTGGCCTTGTCGAAGATGAGGGTGTTAAACGCGATGTCCGTGTCGGTGACGACGAATGCGGACGTGTCGATGTAAGGGGGCTTCTGTTTCTTCTCATCCCACAGCAGGCGAGGCTCGGTGCCGGACAGATCGTACGCCTGCGCGGTCAAGGCCTTCGAGGATCCCAGAATGGACTGGAATGTGACGTAGAGCGTGCTTCCTTCGGCGTAGAGGAAGACGGTAGCGTTCTTATCCTCAGCGTTGAGGGGGAGTCGCCACGCCGTCTCTATGCCCGAAGCCCAGTTGGGAGACAGGAGATGCGTGTTGGTCGCGTGCCCGCTGTAGCCCGAGGTCGGGGCACTTGCGTCGTATGTTCGCGCCGTTCGCTGCAACGATGGGGCAGTGGAGCCGGAGGGCCAGATCCATCTGCCGACGAGAACGATCAGGACAATGACGGCGAGGGTGGTCACGATGCGCGGCAGCGAGAACAGTTTGCTCTCGCGAGGAGGCTGCTTGGTGGGCGCGTGACGCTCCATCCCGGTGCCCTGCTCGCGCGAGGGTGTGTTCGTGCCCGAATGATCGCCATTGCTCATGAGTAGTTTCTATCACACCCAGAGCGGGCGGTGTTACGACGAGGCCGGTACGAACGCCTTCAGTCCGCTCTCAGTCATGCCGATGAGCATGTCGTCGAAGACCCACGTCAGTTGGTTGGCCGCATTCACGTCGCTTGACGTATAGGTGAGCCCGTTGGCGATGTCGATGAAATATTTGCTCTTGTCCTCGCGCGTAAAAGCGTCGATGTAGAGAGCTGACCCGTCGGCGCTGACGCGCAGCTGCTGTGGTTTCATCGACGCAGTACTCGGTCGCGTAACGGCGAAGCTCCTCCGGGAGGTGGGTCTTACGCGTTGATCCGCCAGCGGAGAGAGTGGCCACAAGCTTGCAGTCGTTGTCGCGGTCCAGTTTGACTGTACCGCTCGACCATTTCGCTTTTCCCTCAGTCATGTATTTTTCGAGTCCTGAGATGCTCGGGTACGTCCCGTCATCACTGACCACCGGCAGAATAAGCATGCGCGGCGCGCTGAACGTGGACTGCAAGGTTCCGTCACTGTCGAAGAGAGAGCCATGCGACTTGACGCTTTCGAAGACGAGGTAACCGTCGGACGCGACCTCAACGCTATGAGACTTGCTGTCGTTGCCCGGGCTGCTCAGCTCGGTCAGCTCGCCCGTATGGATGTGAATGATCTGGGGAATCTGCGACGAGCGCGTCGGGACCAGAACGGAGGCATGCTCCCCGCTACCCGAGAGCGCGAACTGAGAGGGCACGTAATCCAAGAAATACTGCACCAACCCGCTTGAACTCAGCTGCCCTGTTGGTGTTGTCCACAGGGTCGTCCATTCGCCGGACGCGTGCGTCCACCCGTTGCAGGTGGACGGTGGCGTGCAGGTCACGAGGATGCCGTCGGCATATGCGAGGGGAACAGCCGTGCCCCAGGGGGCGGGGGTCTGCTCGCCAGTTGTCTTGTCGATGATGACGTCGTGGAAGAAGACGCTGTCCTCGCTCGAGACGAACGCAGGCGTGTAGGGGCTGGATACGTCACTCGCTGAGGGGCCGGTCGAAGACCAGAGGAGGGCGGGTTGTTCCCCTGACACATCGTAGGCAGTGACGGTGACGGCTTGGCTGGCTTCGCCCTCGGGAGAGCCTGGACCGACGAGGTAGACGGTTGAACCGTCGACGTACACCTGGGGTGGGAGAGCGGAGTGTTGCTCCGGAATGGGCAGCGTCCATGCGGTCGCCACGCCCGAGGACCACTGCGGCGATATGGAATGCGTGTTCGTGGCGCTCCCGCGGTACCCGGGCGCGCGGGTCGGCAGGTTCGCCGCATGTTCGCGTTCCTCCGTGTTCGTTGCAGCGCTGGCGCTCGACGAGGTCTGATGGGACGACGGCGTCGACGATGATCCGCTCCGACCGGGGGAGAAGAGGGAAGCTGCGACGTTGAGAGCGAGGATACAGCCGAGCACGATCATGACGACAGACGGCTTCCGCTTGATGGCCGTCTTGTCCACCCGTGTCCGGGAGAGCTCCAGGGCTGTGGAGAGGGAAATCGTCGACTTCTGGCCACCATCGGGTGCCCTCCGCGACGAGGCTGTGGCCGCCGCCGCGGAGATGGTTTCCGTCGGGGTGGGAGCGGCTTCCACCTCGGGGAACGCATCCGGCAGGGGTAGGGAAGCAGTGGTCGGGATATCTTCCACTTGCGGCCAGTTGTTGCCGCCCTCTGCCTGCGCAGCCTCATCGCCTGGCGAGGACGCGGCATCTGGGAGCAGGTCTGTGATGGCGGGTAGTGGCGTGAGCTCGGGAAGTGACGCAACACCGGGAAAAAGGTCTGTGGTGGGAGAGCTTTCGCTGTCCGCCGGACCAGCGACAGCCTCGTCCGGAATAACGGGCGGAGTGTCGTTCAGGAAATCGCCGAAATCCGGCAGCGGTGCCAACTCCGGCAGAGGCGCGAGGTCAGGCAGCGGCGTGAACCCGGGCAATTCCCCGAACTCCGGGAACTCGGGCACGTTTACCTGCGGATCCGCGTTCGGCGTATCGGAGGGGCGAGTGCGCGACTCGTCGTCGGAACCGCGGCGGAGGTCATCGTTGTTCATGAGACGTTTCTATGAGAGGGCAGTCGTGGTTTGGTCATTGGACGGTGATCTCAGGAGGACGCCGGCACGAATGCCGTGAGTCCGCTGTCGGTCAAGCCGATGATCATGTCGTCGAAGACCCACATGGTCTGTTTCGGCAGGTTGAGAAGGTTTGATGTGTAGGTGAGCCCGTTGGCGGTGTCGATGAAGTATCGCTTCTCGTCCTGGTAGGTGAAGGTGTCGGTGTACAGAACCGAACCGTCCGCACTGACGCGGACCTCGTCGGGGCTGAAGCTGCACGTGCTGGTCATGTGCTGGCTCAGCACGCCGGGCACGGGGGTCCTGTGCGTCGACCCATCGGAGGTGAGGGTGACCTCGATGGAACAGTCTTTCTCGCCCACGAGGCTCACCGTTCCCTGCTGCCCAATTTGCAGTCTTCGTCGTTATGAAGGTCTTGATGTCAGCGGTGCTCGGCTGGTTGCCGTCACGGCTGACTGCGGGCAGACGGCGGTACCCGGCTGTGGAGAACGTGGATTGGAGGGCTCCCGAGCTGTCGAGAAGGAGCCCATTTTGCTGGCTGACGTCGACGATGACGAAGCCGTCGGTCGCCACCTCGACGTATTGGCCCGAAGCCTGACTGATCGGGAATGGGCAGCGTCGTTGTTTCGCCGGTATGGATGTTGATGATCTGTGGGGATACCTGGTGGGGGAGGGGATCAGGAAGGATGTGAGCGCGCCACTGCCGGAGAGGGTAGTGCCCGTGGGAGCGTAGCCCAAACCATGGTCGCGCAACGCGTAGGATGCCTGGGCGATCGTGGTCGTCGTCCACAGGTTCGTCCACTCGCCGGACGCCTGCGTCCACCCGTTGCAGGTGGACGGTGGCGTGCAAGTCACCACGATGCCCTCGGCCTGCGCGAGGGGAATCTCTATGCCCCACGGGGCTTGCGAGTGTTCGCCGGTGGCCTTGTCGATGACCACGTCGTGGAAAAAGAGCTGGGTCTCGTTGGACAGGAACGCTTATCGTACGTGACGATCGCTGAATTTTCCGTGGGTCCGACCGTGTCCCACAGGAGGCTGGGTTCCTCCCCGGACAAGTCGTAGGCCACGACTCTGAGGGTGGAGCCGCTCTGGCCCGTGATCCTCTCTGTGGCGGCGATGTAGAGGACCTGGCCGTCGACGAACATATGCGGGGGAACCGAGTCATCTCTGGTGGAAGCGAGAGCGACCACGCGGTGGCCACGCCCGAGGACCACTGAGGCGATATTGAGTGCGTGTTCGTGGCGCTCCCGCGGTATCCGGGGGAGCGGGTCGGCAGGTTCGCAGCATGTTCGCGTACCTCCGTGTTCGTTGCAGCGCTGGCGCTCGGCGAGGTCTGATGGGACGAAGGCGTTGACGACGACCCGCTCCGACTGGGAGAAGAGGGAAACTGCGACGTTGAGAGCGAGGATGCAGCCGAGCACGATCATGACGACAGACGGCTTCCGCTTGATGGCCGTCTTGTCCACCCACGTCCGCGAGGGCTCGGGGGCTGGGGCGCGCAGCGCAGTCGGCGTCCGGTCGCCTTCGGACGTCCTCCGCGACGAGGCCGTGGCGGCCGCTATGGACGCGACGTCACGCGAGTAGGTTGTGGCTCCTCCGAGGTGGCCTCGTCTGGCAGCAGCTCGAATGCGCTTACGGAAGTGCTGGCCAGCACAGCGGCACCGCGAACGTCCCGCGCCGGGGCTTCTCGGCCTCGGGCCAGGTGACGCCGCTCTCCATCGGCTCTTTCTCATCGTCAGGTGCTGTCGGCTCTTCCGTGAGGGGCTGCGCGATGGCCGGCTGCGGCGCGAGCTCGGGCAGGGGTGCGAGGCCCGCGAGCAGGTCCATCTCCTGCGGACCCTCTAGTTGTGCCTGTTCTGGGGATCGCCTCGTCGGCGGGCGGGGTCAGAGTGAAGAAATCATCGAAATCCGGCAGCGGGGCCAACTCCGGCAGAGGGGCGAGCTCGGGCAGCGGAGTAAACCCCGGAAGCTCACCAAACTCGGGGAAATCCGGGGTATCAGCCAACAGCTCCCCGTCCCGTCCATCGGAGGGGCGAGAAGGCGCTCGTCGTCGGGACTGCGGGGAAGTCGTCGTTGCTCATGAGACGTTTCTACCATGCAACCGCGCCCGGAGTGCGCTCGCGGCAGTGAATGGGACTGCGGGCAGGCCTCACGCGCGCAAGCCTCAACGGTGCCGAGCAGCCGCGAATGGGAGACCTACTCGGCGCGCACCATGAGGGGCACTTGCCAGTGCGGCCACGCCCTCGCCTCGTCCCGTGAAACCCAGACGATCCGAGGTCGTCGCCGACACGGTGACCGTGCCCCCCGCGATCTCGCTCATGACGGCGCAGGCCTCGGGCAGGCGCGCGGCCATACGAGGCCGATTCCCGACGACCTGCACGGTCGCGTTGCCGAGTACCCAGCCGGCCTCGGCCGCCATGCGACGAACCTCCTCCAGGAGCGCGCGCCCCGAGGCGCCCGCCCACTCCGGGCGGTCCACGCCAAAGACCGTGCCCAACTCACCCAGACCCGTCGCCAGCAGCATCGCGTCGCACAGAGCGTGCGCGGCAACGTCCGCGTCCGAATGACCCTCGAGGGCGCTCTCCCGGCCACTCCAGGCACGCGACCATCAGAGGGCGCGGCGAGTCGGGAGCAGCGAACGCGTGGACGTCGACCGCTTGGCCGATGCGGAAAGGCAGATCAGTCATGGCACCAGGGTAGCGTCACGCGGAAGCCGGAGTAAAGGCCGTGACCTGGCCCTTCGAGACCGCAATGATGAGGTCGTCGAACGCCCACGTCACCTGATCCGCCTTCACCATGTCCGTCGCCGCGTGGACGACATCCCCGTCCGTGTTGAGGAAGTAGGCGTGATCAATGCTCGAGACGGAGCCTTCCTGGACGAACGCCGCGGCTCCGTCGGGGCTGATGCGCACGTCCGTCAAGTTCGAATAGCAGGGCTCGCTCGAGGTGTGCGACAGGCCCTTCGTGCCGTGCACGATGCGCGAGTTCCCGCCCGATGTGAGGGAGACCGTGGCGTCCTCGCACTTTCCGCCGGAAACCTCGACCGTGCCCGTCGCCCACGGGGTCTTCCCGCTCTTCAGGAATGCCTGGAGCTCCTCCAGGGTCGGGGCCTGGTCTCCGTTCGCGATTCCCTTCAGGTAGCGCGTCACCTCGAAGGAATTGATGAGCGTCCCGGAGGCGTCGTAGAACGACACCAGGTCGTTGTTATCCCCTGATCGCCACGCCGTCGCTGGCGACGAAGATATCGCGCCGGTAGCTGGAACGATCCAATTGGGTCTTGTCGCCGAGCGTGGTCACCGTGCCCGTGCGCACGTTAATCAGCTGCAGCGCCCGCCTGTCCTGCACGGGCACCAGGATCGATGCGTCGTCGCCGCTGCCAACGACCAGACCGCCGCGCTGGCTCCAGATCTCACTACTCTCCGACTGGAGAGTCGTGATCGACTTCCACTGCTGCTTCCACTCGGAGGACTCCCACGTCCACCCGGCGCAGGTCTCGGCACCCGAGCACGTCACGAGGACGTCACCGACCGCCGTCAGGGGGCGAGTCATCGATCCAGGGGCTTCCTGAACCTCACCCGTCGCCTTATCCACCGTGTAGTTGCCGACGATGAGCTTGTCGCCGACGGACGTCATGCGCAGCGGCAAACGAGAGGAATCACGCCTCGCCTGCGGCTCACTCGAATCCCAGATGACCTGCGGCTGCGAGCCCGAAATATCGACGGCAGCAACGTCGATCCCCTCGTGGCTGCTAGGGGTACCAGCCACGTACAGGGTCGTGCCGTCCACCAGGGTCACCACGTCCTGGTGCTCTCCCCGGACGGCTGAGACGCTGTCGAGGGTCCACGCGGTGCCGACGCCCGCCGCCCAAGCGCTCGAGAGGTTACCGGTGTTCGTCGCGGACCCGCTGTAGCCCTGGGAGCTGTTCTTCTCTGCGCGCGGCGTGGAGCCCCACGGCCGGAAGAAGTATCCGAGGAGCAGGAGGATGATGATGAGGAACGCGAGGATCGACAAGACGATAAACCATCCGCGCTTCGAAGAAACTGTCGAGGCGGCTCCCGGATCGTTCGGGCGTGTGATGGGGTTGAGGGACCGACGACGGCGCGGCAAACACGTTCGTCGATGGGCCGGGAACGCCCGTGACTGGCGCGCCCGTCGGCGGCTGGGGAATCAGGGCGCTCGAGGAATCGAAAGCGGAAGGCTGCGTCCATGGGGAATCGTTCGTACTCACCCGTCGTTTGTACCACAGACGGTCGTGAGGTTTCCCGGGCTCACATGGCCCCGGCCTCGTCCCACGCATGTGACGAGGAACGGGCGCCCTCGCAGGCCACGTGCCCTCTCCGATAGGATCGACCCGTGCGCTACATTTCGACCCGACGCGGCCCCAACACACCCACCCGTTCCTTCAGTGACATCCTCCTGGAAGGCCTCGCCCCGACGGCGGCCTCTACCTGCCCGAGGAATACCCGACGCTGTCTCGCTCCGATCTGGACGAGCTGCGCATCGTCCTGCGTGAGGACGGCTACGCGGCCATGGCCGCAGGCATCATCTCGCTCTTCGTCGACGACATCCCCGCCGACGACCTGAGCGCGATCACCGCCCGCGCCTACCGCACCCCCGCCTTCTCCGACCCCCAGATCGTCCCCGTTGACGCCCTGGAGGCACCGGCCTGCACCTCGCCCACCTGTCGAACGGCCCCACGGCCGCCTTCAGGACATGGCGATGCAGCTCCTCGGCGAGCTCTTCGAATACGAGCTCACCCGCCGCGGCGACTGGCTCACCATCGTCGGCGCCACCTCCGGCGACACCGGCTCCTCCGCCGAGTACGCGCTGCGCGGCCGACGCGGCCTCTCCGTCGTCATGCTCACCCCGCTCAGCCGCATGACCGCCTTCCAGCGCGCCCAAATGTTCTCCTCCTCGACGAGAACATCGTCAACGTCGCCGTCGACGGCGTCTTCGACGACCGTCAGGACCTCGTCAAGGCCATCAACATGGACGCCGACTTCAAGGCCACCCTGGCACGTGGGCGCCGTCAACTCCATCAACTGGGCGCGCCTGCTCGCCCAGGTCTGCTACTACGTGGCCACCCTGGCTGCGCGTCACCGAGGAGGGGCCGACGCCTCGTCCACGGTCAGCGTCGTCGTGCCCTCGGGCAACTTCGGCAACGTGTGCGCCGCCCACATCGCCCGCCAGATGGGCGTGCCGCTGGGCACCCTCGTCGTCGCCACCAACGAGAACGACGTCCTCGACGAGTTCTTCCGCACCGGCGTCTACCGCCCCCGCTCCTCCGCGGACACGCTGGCGACCTCCAGCCCGTCCATGGACATCTCCAAGGCCTCGAACTTCGAGCGCTTCATCTTCGACCTCATGGGCCGCGACGGCGACGCCACCCGCGCCCCTCTTCGAGACGGCCCTGACCCGCGACGGCTACTTCGACCTGTCTGGCACGCCCGAGTTCGCCGCCCTGCGCGACACCTACGGCTTCACCTCCGGCGCCTCTTCGCATGCCGACCGCATCGCGGAGATCGCACGCACGGAGAAGGAAAGCGGCTACCTCCTCGACCCGCACACGGCCGACGGCGTGCACGTCGCCCGCGCGGTGCGCCCGCAGATCGAGGGCCCGCTCGTCGTCATGGAGACCGCGCTGCCCGTCAAGTTCGCCGACACGATCCTCGAGGCCACCGGCCACCTCCCGCCCTGTGCCTGAGCGCTTCGAAGGCATCGAAGGTCGCGAAGAGCGCGTCACACCCCTCGCCAACTCCGCCGAGGACCTCAAGGCGCTCATCCGTGAGCGCGTGCGCCCCGGCGCCTGAGTTTTCTTCACTCGACGAGGCCCGAGCCCCCACCGGTGAAGCCGCGCGGTTGCGCGGGCGGGGCCCGGGCCTCGTTACATACTCCCGGGACGCGCCCGTTTCCTTCGCCTGCCCTCCCTGCCAGGTAGGATTGATGCCATGCTGCACCTGTACGACTCCAAGAGCGCCCGCATCCAGCCCCTGAACCCGGTCACCCCCGGCAAGGTTGGCATCTACCTGTGGCGCCACCGTGCAGGGATCCCCGCACGTCGGCCATCTGCGCGCCGCCGTTTCCTTCGACACTCTGATCCGCTGGCTGCGCCGCAGCGGCTACGAGGTCACCTACGTGCGCAACGTCACCGACATCGACGACAAGATCCTGAACAAGTCGGCCGAGGCCGGCTGGGACTGGTGGGCCTGGGCCTACCGCTTTGAGCGTGAGTTCACCGAGGCGTATGAGACCCTCGGTGTCGAAGCTCTCACGTACGAGCCGCGCGCCACCGGCCACATCCCCGAGCAGCTCGACCTCGTCCAGCGCCTCATCGACGCCGGTCACGCCTATTCGGATGGGCGTGGCAACGTCTACTTTGACGTCCACTCCCAGGCCGACTATGGCTCGCTCACCCGCCAGCGCCTGGCCGACATGCGCACCACCGAGGACGACGCCCAAATCGACGAGGCCGTCGAGGCCGGCAAGCGCGACCCCCGCGACTTCGCCCTCTGGAAGGCCACCAAGCCCGGCGAGCCCGAGACCGCCTCGTGGGACAGCCCCTGGGGACGCGGCCGACCCGGCTGGCACCTCGAGTGCTCCGCCATGTCGCAGCGCTACCTCGGCGACGAATTCGACATACACGGCGGCGGCATCGACCTGCGCTTCCCGCACCACGAGAACGAGCAGGCCCAATCCCACGGCGCAGGCTGGGAGTTCGCGCGCCTGTGGGTCCACAACGCGTGGGTGACCACCAAGGGCGAGAAGATGTCCAAGTCGCTGGGCAACGTCCTGTCGATCGGAGCGCTCACCGAGGAGTACCCGGCCGTCGCCGTGCGCTGGGCACTGTCTACCGTCCACCACCGCTCCGCCTATCGAATGGGGCGCCGAGACTCTGCCCGCCGCGCACGCCGCCTGGGAGAAGTTCTCCACCTTCGTGGCCCGCGCCATCGAGGCCGCCGGTGAGGCGCCTGCCTCCGAGATCGCCCTGGCTCCCGCCGACCTGCCCGAGGCGTTCGTCGCCGCCATGGATGACGACCTCAACGTCGCTAAGCGCGCTCGCGGTCCTGCACGAGCACCTCAAGGCTGGCAACGCCGCTCTTGCTTCCGGGGATGTGTCCGCTGTGTATCGCGAGCAGGTCCTGGTTCGCTCCATGCTGGACGTGCTGGGCCTCGATCCCGCCTCCGAGCAGTGGCGCGGACAGGCCGGCATCGGCGCGGGTGCATCCGGCGCGGCTGCGGCCGAGCACTCGGCGCTCGACGCGCTGGTCCAGGCTGTGCTGGAGGAGCGGGCCGCCGCCCGCGCCGCCAGGACTGGGCGCGCGCCGACGAGCTGCGCGACCGCCTGGCCGCCGCCGGCATCACCGTCGCGGACGGCCGCGACGGCGCGACGTGGAGTGTTGGCTGAGCTGCGGCTTCTGACAGCTGTCGCCTGACGCGTGTGCCGCCTGGTCCCGATGGGGCCGGGCGGCTTCGTGTTGTGTGCCGTGTTGGTCCTGGCCGCTGTGTGTGCCGGTGGGCGGCGGCCCGCCTCATTGATGGTGTTGCTTGTGGTCCCACGGGTGTTCCGGGCGCCGCGTGGTGTGCTGTCGGGCCGGGCTGCTTTGTGTGCCCGTGGGCGGCGGCTCGCCCGCTCGCCGTCCGCGCCGCGAGCTGCGCTCGGCGCGTCGGCTCGAAGCCCGCCAGGCCCCGCCACCGCCCACGGGCACCGCAGCCTGGCCCTCCGGTCCCTCCGGTGCCCTCCACACCAGTGGGGCCTGGTCGCTGTGAATAGCCCGGCCAGGCCCCGCCCACGGGCACCGCAGTCAGGCCCCTGTGTTTCAAGGCCCGCCCTGGCCCTGCCGCCCGCCTCATTGATTTCGCACGTAATTCCCCAGCGACTTGTTCAGGTGTTGAATTTGCATCGTTGGAATTGCAACGTTTTTTGGGGCATCTCGAAAAGTGACCATGATAAATTACGTGCGAAATTCGGCTGCTGGTGGCGTCGTCGCTGACCATGGGTGTGTAGCCAGGCCCCGCCACCGCGCGGAGTCCGTATTTTGTCTTGTGTTCTCGTTCGCTGCACCCGATCCGTAGGCATTGCACCCTTCTGATCGGGTGCAGCGTGCCGTAACGGGTGTAGCGCCTCATCGTGGTGCGTGTGGGCGACATGGGGGCGCACAATGGCTTGTTGCTAAGTGGTGTTACACCACTTGGCGGGGTGTTACACCAGCTCGGAGGTGGTGTAATGCTCCCCTAACTGGTGTAATGCTCCCTAAATGGTGCAGCGTTCTCCGGCTGTGCGCTGGATTGTTGTCGCCGATAAGGCGGTGGGAGTCGTCGGCGTAGTGTCAGCCCGCCAACCACTATGTGGGGCAGTTATCAAGTGATTGCTTGTTATGGTTCGGTGGCCATGGGGGTTTTGCAGCATTAGGAGCTGGCTGTAGGCGTGTCGTCGGCTGTGTCGCACCCCTAATGACGCCAATTCCCCATTTGGTGGTCGTGAGTTCGTGGCTTGGAGGGCCCACGTGCGGGTTAGCGGGTTAACGTGCGCGATCAGCCCGATGCGTGTCGAGGCCGTACCCTGATAACCAGTCGACGCCTCGAGGCGCCGCCACAGACAGGGAGGAACGCATGGAGTACGTGGCGCTGCTGCGCGGCATCAACGTCGGTGGCAAAAATAAGGTCGTCATGAGCGAGCTGCGCGAGCAGATTGCCGACGAGGGCTACACGAACGTGCGCACCTACATCAACAGCGGCAACCTCCTCTTCGAGGCCGAGGCCACCGTCCCGCGCGAGGACGTTGCCCAGGCAATCGAGGACGTCCTGGCGCGCCGCTACGAATTTCCCGATCCGACTGGCCCTCCTGACGGCGCAGGACTACCTTGCCCAGCTTGATGAACTACCCGACTGGTGGCACGGCGAGGTCGCCCGCCGCGACGCGCTCTTCTACACGCGAGGCCTGGACCGCGACCACGTGCGCGAGCGCATCGAGGCCATGGAGCTCGGAGATGAGGCCGTGCACTTCGGCGAGCACGCCGTGTTCTGGGGCAAGTTCGACGAGAAGAGCTTCCTGAAGACCGCGTATCACAAGCGTCTGCTGCGCGAGGACTTCTACCGCCAGGTGACGATCCGCTCTGGTTCGACGGTCGAGAAGATCGCGGCCATGCTGTCGCAGGACTGAGACTCACCCTGCCCAATCGTGATTTTTGCCCCCACACGCACCCCTGCGGCCCCGATGCGACCTAAAACCCGTACGCTTGTGTCAGTTCACGAGAAAAACGAGGAGACACCATGGCCTCACACAGCGGGCGCCCGGCGCCATCCGTAAGAAGGGCACTAAGAAGGGCGCGCAGGTCGGCACCGGCGGCCACTCGCGCCGCCGCCTCGAAGGCAAGGGCCCGACCCCCAAGGCCGAGGACCGCACCTACCACCCCCGCCCACAAGCGCAAGGTGAAGCGAGAGGCCCGCGAGGCTCAGGAGGCCGCGATCGCTCGCGCCCGCGCCAAGTCGTCGATCCGCATCAAGCCCGGCCATGAGCTGATCGCTGGCCGCAACCCCTGTTGCCGAGGCTGCCCGTGCCTCGGTCCCGATCGAGCGCGTCTTCATCCTCGACAACGTGAAGGATGATCGCGTGGAGGAGGTCGTGCGCCTCGCGTCTGCCATGGGTGCTCCCGTTTACGAGGTCACCCGCCGTGACCTGGATGTCGCGACCGATGGCGCCGTCCACCAGGGTGTCGCCATCGAGGTGCGCGGCTACGAGTACGCCGACGCTTCGGACCTGATCGCAGGTTCTCTGCAGCAGCTGGGCCACCCGCTCCTCGTCGCCCCTCGATCAGGTGACGGACCCCCATAACCTGGGCGCGGTCCTGCGTAGTGCGGGCGCGTTCGGCGCGGATGGCGTCATTATCCCCGAGCGTCGCAGTGCGGGCGTCAACACGACCGCGTGGAAGGTGTCGGCCGGTGCGGCCGCCCGCGTGCCGGTGGCTCGTGCGACGAACCTTGTGCGCGCCCTCGAGGAGGCCAAGGCGGCCGGTTACTTTGTGGTCGGCTTGACGGCGGCGGCGACGCGCCCCTGCGCGGCCTGTCGCTGGCGGACGGCCCCTCGTGGTCGTGACCGGTGCCGAGGGTGCGGGCCTGTCCCGCCTCGTGCGCGAGACCCGCGATCAGATCGTGTCGATCCCGATCGCGTCGACCGTCGAGGTCCCTTAACGCGGCCGTTGCCACGGGCATCGCCCTGTACGAGGTGGCCTCCTGCGGGCGCAGGGCTGATCCTTCCGGACTGTTTGTCGTCTCGCCATGGGTGCGCGCTAGCACCCGCGGCGAGACGACTTTTTGTCGCTCAATGTGTCACGAATGAGGCTCCGCGCTCGCCGCCCGACGCATCGCGGCGAGGGACTCCGCCCCTGAGAACACTATCGTCGGGCAGATCGTTCTGGTTCACGTAGTGGGGGGCATCGAGTAGGACATTCTGTTTGTTGAGCTTGCGTTCGAACCATTGGAATGCCTCGTTGACCTGGTCGTCAGATCCGAAGGCTCGCTTGGTCACTTCATCGGTGAGGAAACACCACAGCTGTGCAGCCTCCTTTTCCTGATCGGGAGGGGGCAGGCTGCGACCACGATGCGGCATTTGCCGGGCTTCGGTAGGCGCTCCTTGTACCCGGACTTGGCTGCGAGGCCCGACACGAGTCCGCCGACCTTGTTCGCGACGCTGGTTGCCCCCTCGTACGCGGCGCTACCGACGAAGCTGGCAACCTCGCCGACAGTATCGGTGACCGCACGAAGGCCTTCGGGTGCGGTTGCTTCGTATGCCAAATGGAGAAGCGTCCCAGTGCCGCTAACCGCCACGCTAACCGCGTCGCTAACCGCGCCCATTAGATCGGGAAGCTCGAGGATGACATCTTCGTTGCTGTGCTCGAGGCATCGACCGTGATCTCCATCCCCACCCAGCCGCGGAGTGCAAACTGCTGGGGCATGCCGTGTGTACTCGCGTACGCCGATCGTCACCCACAGGTCGAGGCACCGCATGACCGCGTCCTCGGGGATCCGGTGACCGTGTACACCCCCAGTGGTGGACGGCGAAAGAGGTTCCCGGTCCACGAGGCCGGGGAGTCGTTGTCATCTTCATGCGTGGTTCTTCCTTCGAATGTTCATTTGCGTGGCACGCCTTGTTGTGATAGTGCCCTCCATTATGAAGAGGTGGTATCTCGGCGGGAGCTCCCGCCCTCAGTATCCCTGAGAATCGAATGGGCGCCGACCGTGTTCCTTCCTGGCGGCACGTCGCATCGTGAGGATGCCATCCATGGTGAAGAGGTGGTCTTTCGGCAGGTCTCCGCCGTGGAAGAATCGGGGGGCTTCGAGGAGCAGTCCTTGGCGCTCTAGTGAGCCCGCAAGCTCGCCGAGCGACATGTCCATGAAGGCATCTGTGCTCCAGCGGTCATCGTGTACCACGCGCGCTTCGCAGCACCAGAGTTCGAGGCGGGGCGTCCCCCGACAGAGCAGGAACGCGCCGCGACGAGGATCTCCGTTCTCTCTTGGCTGGTGCGTTTGAGTGGTGCGGGTGCCGTGGATGGGACGAGATTAATACCGGGAATAGCATCGAGGAGAGGCCTAAATACGAGGCTGCGTAGGTCGCTGCCGATAATGACTTCCGCGCCGACCCACCCGTGCTGGGCGAGCTGGTCGCGCATGCCGTTCGTCTCGCCCCAGGCTCCTTTTGACACCCAGTAGTCGAGGCTGTGCGTGACCGCCTGATGTGGGTCGGCCGCGACGAGCGCGTAGAAGTACCTGCGTCGGTTGATGGCCCGACGGAGAGAGAAACCTGAATGACCCGCCCCCATGAATATCCTCCTTGAGGAAAGACAAGTGCCAAGAACAAGCATCAGCACTCTGCCGCAGTGTGTTGCTGCTGAGCGCCGTTGTATCACCAGGTTACTATCCGCAGAGAATTATCGGGATTGACGAGGCATGGGTACCCGCGCGGTGACTGGCCGAAGAGGGGTGGCTACCGGTTGCGCTTCTTTGCTGCCTGACGCATCGACACGAGTGTGGGGAGCGAGAGGGGGCTGTCTGGCTCGATGTCCCTGCGATCGAGGTGACGGACGGGGGTGGACAGGATGCCCTGCGCGTTGAATGACTCTTCGAGCGAGCGCATCGACGATCTCGATGTAACTGTTCTCGAAGCCGCTAAGGTTGATCCGCGTCGCCCAATCAGCGAGGCACCACAGTTCGGTCATCGGCCCCGATTCGGTGTCGATCGTGCGTGCGATGATGTCCACGTAAATCTTGGTGATGGCGGCTCTCTTGACACGGTTGGGTAGGGAGAGATTGCCTGTGAGAACAGGAGGGTGAGCCCTCGCGTGTTGAATAAAAAAATCAGTGAGGAGTGCGCGCCCGCTGTGTCCGATGATCAGCTCCGTTCCCGACCATCCCCGCTGCTTGAATTGTTCGCGCATGCCGACTGTCTCGGAGCGGATGCCCTTCATCTTCCAGAGGCCGACGCAGCGAGAAACGGCATCGTCTGGGGTTATTGCCAGGCGATAAACGGTGATCGGGCTGAAAGACGCGTTGAAGTCTCGCTGCATACTTGAGATGAAAGAGTTCATCGTCTCATCTTCCGTGTGGTGTCAGTACCGCCTGTTTCATCTTCGCGTTACTGCGCATGGTCGCGAGACCGCAGGGTACAGGGGGTGATCCTCGGGTAGCTCACTGGCGGTGTGACTGGTCACGGACGAAAGCTGCGGCGTCCCTCCGCAACGCGAGGAGAGACCCATGTCGGAGAAGACGTGATCACGGGGAGATCTCCACCTCGGAAGAATTGCGGGGTGCCCAACAAGATGCCCTGTTGGGTGAAGGACTCACTCATGCCTTCTAGAGCAGACTTCATGAAAGCGTCCGTGATGACGGGTTCCCTGAGGGCATCTTTCGCGAGGAAACACCACAGCTCGATGCCGGTCGCCCAGCCGCTGAATGCGGGCGGGCGGCGACCATGATGCTGGTCGGCTCCTGGATGGAGTCCCTGAATTTCTTCGGCATGAGCTGGAAGGCACTCATCACCGGGAATGCGCTGTCGAGGGAACGGAAGGCGTAGTACCGACCGGTTCCACCGATCGTGAACTGGGTGCCGACGAAACCGAGGCGCGCGAGCTGCTCGCGTACCCCAGCCTCCTCGGTAAACCCTCCGATTGATCGCCAGACATCCAGGCAACGGTCGATCGTCTGCTGCGGGTTCAGCGCGACGAGGTACGTCGCGTACTGGCGCTTGTCCCAGCGGTTGCTGGACTCTCCTCGTGAGGCGTTGTTGATCATGGCGATGTGATGACTCGTACGTTGTCAGACGATGCCTCCTTTCCCATAACGGCGACCGCTTTCGGTTGTCGCCGTTGATGGGAAGAAGCGATCGTCTTGATCGAACGTGCTGCATGCCCTCAGAGGGACCAGAGAAGAAACGGTCTGCTCCGTCTCCTCGTAGGTGTGAATAGCCTCGTCGAGGAGCTGCCCTGCGCGCGAGAGCGCCTCCGCAGTGTCGCGAGAGCCTCCTCGTCCATCCGCATGCGGTTGAACGCGGCGCGTGCCGCCTCTCCTTCCCAATTGTTAGCGAGATAGGCGCTAATCATAGGGAATGTTGTCGATGATCGCTTCCATGTGGTCCACACGCTGGCTGAGCGTGCTGGACAGGGACTGGAGTTGCCCCTCGTCGACGTAAAGATCTGCCACAGTTACCTCCTTCAATAACGACTTCTCAGAGTCCCGCATAGCACGGAGGCGCTGCTGGGTTTCTTCGCTCATAGCGGTGAGACTCTCCTGGAGAACAGTGAAGGGATCCTCTTCATCTTCTGCTTCAGCTTCGTCCCGGGCCTGCTGCATCGCTCGCGCGATGTTCTGTTGGGATGTTTGTCGCAGAGCGTCTGCAGCCTCGGATGTGTCCTTCCCTGAGAATACGTCCGTCAGCGTCGTCTCACCTTTATCGATACGCTCCTGAATCTTCTTCCAGTCTTCGCCGAGCTCTCCGTTTCGGGCAGCCTCAGCGCGTTCCCGTCTGTGTTCAGCGTTATCGCGCTCGTCTTGTTCGCGCTCTCGCGCAATGCTGTCCGACACGTCACGAAGTGAACGCATCAGCTCTTCGATCCTGTTGAAATAGTCCTGGTTAGTCATGCTCGTGCTGCAATTCCTCGTGCGGCCGCTTCTGCGAGGTTGGACAGGGTAATGCGGGTCTCCAGAAGCTGATCCTTGCCCTGGACGATGGACTCGAAGATATCAAAGAGGATGTTGATGATCTTGTAGGCCTTCATGATCCATTTCGTGATCTTCCAGGCATACTTCGCGACATCGATAACGCCCTTGATCCATCCTGCAATGGGGACGGAAGCATCGACAAGGATGTCCACGCAAGCTAGCTGGAGATCAATGAGTACCCTGGCCGATTGCGTCTGCAGCTTCCTTGATGGCCAGCTTGACGGCTGTGAGAATCAAGGACATCGTGCTCATTGCGCCCTTGTAGCGCCTGAGTTCCCATTGCGAGGGCTGCAATGAAGGCATTAGCTGCTTTCAGAGCCCTTCCCGGTCCACTCGGACAGCGCAGGAAGGATTTCAGAGTCGTTTTGAGCGATGGCGACGAGTGCGTCGCCGATCTCGGACCAGGTAGTTTTAGCGCGATCTACGACGCGCCAGTCGCCGACGGTGTGCTTGAAAATGATGTCGTTCAGGAACGAGACGCCCGTCAGCTTTTTTCAATCAGCCAGTCGTAGGCTCCGAGGATGGGCCCAGCCTTCCAGCGGAGATTCTCCATCTCCGACGTCGGAGACTCGGGCGGAACGAGGTAGGAACTCGCATCCCTGAGACTCGGAAATCGAGCGATTTTGCAGACATCGCTTTCGAGCCGCTGATTGAGTCGACCGGGAAGATCCTTGGCGTAATCGCGGAGTGCTTCGATGTCCCTGCCCCATCTGCTCAATCACGTGGGGATCGGCACCGCCGTACCACTTCGATGCGCGTTGCTCCGCGGCGCCGAGCGTTAGCAGCGACGAATGCGGATCGTTGAAGGGGAATGCAGAACCACCGAGAGCCTGGGTGGCCATAGCCAATGCGTTATGGATCTGCTCGTCAGCGCCGACGTAGGCGTCGAGGGTTTGCCCGAGATGATCGGCGGCTCCGCCATGAGCTTTCTCAAGGGAGGCCGAGGACGATATCGCCTGCGGCTGCGGCAGCCTCGTTGTGGGGTAGAACGCCATCAGAATGAGACCGGAGGCTTCGGAGCCCAGGCCAAAGCTGCACCACTCTTTTCAGGAACGACCGCATGTTTGCGAGGGTGTTCGGAGGACTGGCGTTCTAGCACCTGCTGCGCCAGCGACAGGTCCGCGTATTCGACAGATAAAGGCATATTCCCTCGCTATGTCTCGAATCTTCGACGGTGGATCCTCGCTGATGTGGTGCGCTGTGGCGCTCAGCGGTGAGCCGATCGTAGTGTCCACCAAAAATAACACAGGTTGTCAAAGTTGGTGGTCAGCTTCGAGGAGTGTACTTCGTGCCCGTATGATCGCCTTATGAGCGTCCTGGGAACCGTCATCGTTGGCATCGTCATCCTCATCGGAGTGATCGGCGCGGTCGTGCAGATCTGGCCCTCCGCACCCGTCGTCGGAGGCGCGATCCTTGTGTGGTCGTGGATGACCGGCACCCGCGCCGCGTGGATCATCTTCGCCATCGTGGCCGTCGTCCTCATTCTGGGCACCGTGCTCAAGTACGTGATTCCCGCCCGCGGCATGAACAAGGCGGGAATCCCCCAATCCACGCTCGTGTGGGGAGCTGTCGGCGGTGTCGTCGGCTGGTTCATCGGACTGCCCCTCGGCCTCGTCCTCGGCATGATCGCAGCCATCTTCCTCGTCGAATACCTGCGCAGCAACGACACTGCGACCGCCTGGAAAGCCACGGTCGAGGCCCCTCAAGGCCTTCGGCTGGACGATCGCCATCGAGCTGATCGCCGCCCTCACGTGCGCCACCCTGTGGGGCGTCGGCGTCGCCCTGGTTGCCGCCGGAAACTGACGTGACCAGCCGGTGCCCCGGCCTCGTCGTTCCTCCGGTACGATGGGTCTGTTGCGCGCACCCGCGCAACAGACCCAACTAAACGGAGATACTCATGCCCGCCGTCATCGTGCTCGGCGCCCAGTGGGGCGACGAAGGCAAAGGCAAGGCCACTGACCAGCTCGGCCAGCACACCGACCTCGTCGTGAAGTTCAACGGAGGTAACAACGCCGGACACACCGTCGTTATTGACGGCGAAAAGTACGCGCTGCACCTCCCTGCCCGCCGGAATCCTCTCCGAAGGCGTCACCCCCATCATCGGCAACGGCGTCGTTGTCGACCTGGACGTGCTCTTCGAGGAGCTCGCGGAAATCACCGAGCGCGGTGTTGACTGCTCGCGCCTGCGCATCTCCTCCAACGCGCACATCATCCCGCCCCTACAACCGCCCTCGCGGACCAGGCGAACGAGCGTGCGCGCGGCAACAACCCTCATCGGCACGACCGGCCGAGGCATCAGCCCCACCTACGCCGACAAGATGAACCGTATCGGCCTGCGTATCCAGGACCTCTTCCACCCCGAGGAGCTGCGCGCCAAGGTTGAGGCCGCCCTGGCCCCCAAGAACACCATTTTCGAGGCCGTGGACATTCCCACCCTCGACCCGGCCGAGGTGTCGGACCACCTGCTGTCCTTCGCGGATCGCATCAAGCCGATGCTGTGCGACGTGTCCCTCGTCGTCAACGACGCGCTCGACCGCGGCGACACCGTTCTCTTCGAGGGTGGCCCAGGCCACGATGCTCGACATCGACCACGGCACCTACCCTTCGTGACCTCGTCCAATCCGACCGCGGGTGGCGCGCTCACCGGCTCCGGTGTCGGCCCGACCCGCATCGACCGCGTTGTTGGCGTCGCTAAGGCGTACACGACGCGTGTCGGCGAGGGCCCGTTCCCCACGGAGCTGGACGACGAGGTCGGCGAGGCCCTGCGCACCAAGGGCGGCGAGTTCGGCGTGACCACGGGTCGCCCGCGCCGCACCGGCTGGTTCGACGCCGTCATCATCGCGCTACTCGACGCGCATCAACGGCCTGACCGACATCTGCCTGACCAAGCTCGACGTGCTCTCCGGCTACGAGACGATCCCCGTGTGCGTGGCCTACGAGGTCGACGGCGCGGTCACTGAGGAAATGCCCCTCGACCAGGCTGGCTTCGAGGCCGCCGTGCCCGTGTACGAGGAGCTGCCCGGCTGGAGTGAGGACATCTCGCAGTGCCGTTCCTTCGAGGAGTTGCCGCAGGCCGCACAGGACTACATCACGCGCCTGGAAGAGCTGTCGCGCTGCCGCATCCAGTCCATCGGCGTGGGCCCGGGCCGCGAGGCCACGATCGTGCGCTACCCGCTCATGTGACGGTTCACTGAGACGATAGTGGGGGGCCGGTGCTGCACTGCAGCACCGGCCCCACTCGTTTCACGCGCACCGTCGGCGCGCATGTACGACAAAGCACGCCGAACCGAATGCGCCTGTCGGCGCGAAGGCCGCTCGTAGCGGCAGAGTTTGGAGCCCGGGGCATACCGGTCCGGCGTGCCCCACAACTGTACGACTCAGTCAACGCTGGCGCGCATCCCGTGGCGGCGTGCATCAACCCACACGGGGCGTGCGCCACAGCGCGCACCTCATCGCTGATGCCGTGGCGGCGTGAAACGGAGTGCACCCAGCCCCACGCGCGGGCAACCCGACCCGCGTGAGTGGCCCCCGCCTCGTCAAGCGCGTAGATGTGGGACCATGGAAGCGTGATGACCTCGACCCCGCCCACGCGACCCCGAAGCGGCCCCGGCCGCGGGCGTCGCCGCGACACCCTGGCCACCCGGCACGTGCCCAACAGTATCGGTACACTCACCGTTACCCTGCTGGCGGCGGCAACCATCGTCGCGTGGTGGCTGCCCGGGTCTCGCTGGAGCGTCGGTCCCATCGTCGCGCTCGCCTCCTTCCTGCTGGCCCTCGGCTGGCCGACGCTGGCGCGCCTGCACATGCCGTGGCTCGCGCAGGCAGTCCTCGCCCTGGGTGGGGCGCTCACTCCCATGGCTGTTGCCTACTGGAAGAACCTCGACATCGCTGTGCCCCTGACGGGCATCACGCTGGTCGCGCCTCGTCGCGGCGACGATCCTGGACGCGCCCGCGCCCCGCGATCACTCCGTGGGGCACACGAGCGAGCACTGGGGATCCACGGCCCCTGAGTGCGGCGCTCGCCTCGTCGGTCACCGGCCTCCTCATCGTGACCTCCGGGTCCATGTGGGTCTCCCTGACCGTCCACGAGCGCTGGTCCGTCATCGTGCCCATGGCGGCTCTGATCGCAATCGTCGGCGCAGCGGCTCGCGCGCCGGGCGCAGCGCGAAGGCTGGCGTCGTCGTCGCGATGGTCGCCGGTATCGTCGCGGGCCCTCGTCGCAGCGTCGATCGCCTGGTTCCTCGGTCAGACCTCGGACCCTGCTGCCCGTCGTCTTCCCCTTTATCGCCGTAGCGTTTCGGTGAATTCGCCGCCTTCCTGACCCTGGGCGGTATCACCGGCTTCGGCATCGGCTTCGCCGTGTCGGTCGTCGATGCGCTCCTGGGTGAGCGCGCCTCCTCCGCGCAGTTCGCCAACGTCCTGGGCCGAGGTGCCGCGAAGTTCCTCGTCGCCGCCCTTCCCGTCTGCGCGATGATCCGCATCGGCGGAATCTGAGGCCCCTGCGGCGCTCGGGTCTACGCATGGCGGGCCACGGCCTCGTTCCTTTTCGCTGCCAGCTGCGCGCGCCCGGCTCGCGCGCCCATGTCCACCCGAGGCGTTAGGCTGGAGTCATGATGGTGATACCTGCTGACCTGCCCGCACTCGTCGCTCCCGTTGCGTGGATGCTTGGAACCTGGAAGGGTGGGGCATGTACGCCGCCCCCGCCGCCCCGGCCAGGAAGAACACGCCGAGGATTCGCCCGTCATCGAGGAGATCCGTGGTGATGTCGTCGGTGATCAGATGCGCCTGGTGACCCGCGTGTACGTCGGGCGTCGCCTCCGAGCCGATTGACCCCACGTGGGACGCGGCGAAGGGCCTGTCTGCTATCAAGAAGGGCGACCCTGATCAGCGAGGAGACCGTGTACGTCTCCGTCGCTCCCTCCGACGCGCCGCTGCCCCCGCCCGGCCAGTACAACTCCCCGCGAGTTCACGGCTACCTCCGCATCCACCGAGGCCACAGCGCCGTGTGGGACGGCGTCAGCGTCGGCCCGCGCGTGCAGATGGTATCCGACGCGATCGCGCTCGGCGTGGGCGCGACCCGCGTGACGCACCTGGGCCGCATGTTCGGCCTGGTCGCGGGCGAGCTCATGTGGACGCAGGAGCGCACGCTCGACGGTGAGGACGAGGCCGACGTCGAGATCTCCGGCCGCCTCACTGCGCACCGCGCAGGCCTCCACTGAGTCCGGCGAGGTCATCGAGGGGCATCGACGATTCCCAGGATGGCTTCCTTGTCTGATTCCGCGCCCGATTCCGAGTTCGTCGACGAGGCCGTGGCCTCCTTCGGCGCGACCCCGCACTTCGGGGATCCGTCGGGGGAACAGTGGGCCCTCGAGGGGGTCGCGCGCTGGTGCGCCGCCCGGACCTGGCCGTCATCTCTGTGTCGGGGGCCGATCGGCTGACGTGGGTGACGTCGCTGGCCTCCCAGATCGTCACCGACCTTGTTCCCGGTGCGAGCCGCGAGCTGCTGATCCTCTCGCCCGAGGGGCACGTCGAGCACCGGGCCGCCGCGAGCGATGACGGGAGACGCTGCACCTGATCGTGGAACGCTCGGACCTGTCGGGGTTCGTGGAGTTCCTCGAGTCGATGCGTTTTGCGCTGCGCGTCGCTGTTTCCGAGCGCGACGTCGCCGTGTTCTCCTCGTGCGCGCGGGCGTGAATACGCCCGAGTCCGTGGCAGCCCTGCCCGGACACCTGTGGACCTGGGAGGACCCGTGGCCCGGCGTCGTGGACGGCGGGGCCGCCTACTCCAGGGCGAGCGTCATCCCGGTGAACGCACCCCGATGATGTTTCACGCTGTTTCACGCGAGGCCGCGGACGAGTTTTGAGGCCGCGTGGCTGTCTGCATGTCCGGAGGACGGTTCGCGCCGCCGCGCCGGGTACCCTGGCGTGGGAGGCCATGCGCATCGCCGCGTGGAAGCCGCGCCTGGGCCGCGAGACCGACGCTCGCGCGATTCCGCCCGAGGTGGACTGGCTGCGCAGTGCCGTCCACACGACGAAGGCTGCTACCGCGGGCAGGGAAACCATCGCACGCGTCCTGAACCTGGGCCGACCCCCGCGTCGCCTCACCTACCTGCAGCTGGACGGCTCTCGAGGCGACCTGCCCGCGCCCGGCACACCCATCGAGGTGGGCGGACGCCAGGTCGGCGTCATCACCTCCTCGGCCCGCCACGCGGACGAGGGGCCGATCGCCCTCGCGCTGATCGCCCGCGCTGTGCCCGTGACGACCGTCTTCGACATTGACGGGTCGCCGCCGCCCAGGAGGAGATTGTGCCCGTCCACGGCAAGTCTTCTAGTCCCCGGAGACCCGCCCGGGCGCCGACCTCTCCGCGAGGTAAGCCAGCGTGGCGGTTCCACGGGCTTCGGTAGCCTCGGCTCCGCCCCTAGGGTCGCGCTGATGCGCGCCGTCATCCAGCGCGCGACCCGGCGAGGTCCGCGTCGACGGCACCGTCGTCGGCCGCCTCGCCCTCGATCCGCACGAGGCGGGGGAGAAGCGCCAGGGCCTCGTCGTCCTCCTCGGCGTTCAGCGCGGCGACGGCGCCGAGCAGGTGGCCACGGTCGCCCGCAAGATCGCCGAGCTCGCATCCTCGACGACGAACGCTCCGCGCTCGACACGGGCGCCCCGATCCTCGTCATCTCCCAGTTCACCCTGTACGGGGACACAGGAAGGGCTGGCGCCCTCGTGGGCGCACGCTGCCCCCGGCGAGAGGCTGAGCCCTCGTCGATGCAGTCGTCGCCGACCTGCGCGGCCGGGGCCTGCACGTCGAAACCGGCCAGTTCGGGGCGATGATGGAGGTCTCGCTGGTCAACGACGGGCCGTTCACGGTCCTCGTCGAGGCGTAGATTCCCTCAATCTCGCATGCAATTCCCATGGCAACCTTTCAACTATTGAAAAATGAGCGTTGTAATTCCAACGTTTCCGTGAGTCGGTGACATCTGATGTGGGGAGTGCATGCGACTGTAGGGAATTGCAGCATTAGCGGCTCGACACGCTTAGCTACACGCCGTCACGAGGCTTCTAATGCTGCCAACCCCCCGCTGTGAGCGCCGGAGCTCAGTGGTCTCGCCCGGTGGCCCCGGACTGCGCGTGCTGCAGCCCTGCACACCCCGCCCCGCCTCGGCTCCGCCCCTGGTCCGCCGCCCGTGATCCGGCCCCGGCCTCGTCCCTGCGCCCAGGGCGAAAGCGCGCGCACGGCGCGGGAGCTCCGTAGGCTGTAACCAGTCAACTGGGACGGGTGTACGCCGAGCTCGGCGAAGTGCCTGTCCTGTGAAATGAGGAGAGGCATGTTCGAACGCTTTACCGACCGCGCTCGCCGGGTCGTCGTGCTCGCGCAGGACGAGGCTCGCGGTCTCAAGCACAACTACATCGGCACGGAGCACCTGCTGCTCGGCCTGATCTCCGAGGGTGAAGGCGTCGCCGCCAAGGCCCTGGAGACCATGGAAATCAAGGGCGAGGCCGTCCGCGCCTCCGTCATCGAGATCATCGGCGAGGGCGAGAAGCCGGTCGAGGGCCACATCCCCTTCACTCCGCGTGCCAAGCGCGTCTTCGAGCTGAGCCTGCGCGAGGCCCTGCAGCTGGGCCACAACTACATTGGCACGGAGCACCTGCTGCTCGGCCTCCTCAAGGAGGGCGAGGGCGTGGCCGCCCAGGTCCTGACCAAGCAGGGCGCGGACCTGGCGCAGGTGCGCCAGACCGTCATTCAGATGCTCAGCGGCTACCAGCGCGGCGACGACGAGGGCCGCGAGTCGGTCGGCGCGGGCGTGGGTGGCTCGGGCGGTCCCGAGCGTTCCAACTCCGCGATCCTCGAGCAGTTCGGCCGCAACCTGACGCAGGCCGCGCGCGAGAACAAGCTGGACCCCGTCATCGGCCGCCGCGTCGAGATGGAGCGCGTCATGCAGGTCCTCTCGCGCCGCACGAAGAACAATCCGGTCCTGATCGGTGAGCCCGGCGTCGGCAAGACCGCGGTCGTCGAGGGCCTCGCCCAGGCGATCGTGCACGGCGACGTGCCCGAGACCATCAAGGACAAGCAGATCTACAGCCTTGACATGGGGTCGCTGGTCGCCGGCTCGCGCTACCGCGGCGACTTCGAGGAGCGCCTGAAGAAGGTCCTCAAGGAGATCTCGCACGCGCGGCGACATCATCCTGTTCATCGATGAGATCCACACCCTCGTGGGTGCGGGCGCCGCCGAAGGCTCGATTGACGCAGCCCAGATGCTCAAGCCCATGCTGGCCCGCGGCGAGCTCCAGACGATCGGCGCGACCACGAACGACGAGTACCGCAAGTACATTGAGAAGGACGCGGCCCTCGAGCGCCGCTTCCAGCCGGTGAAGGTCGAGGAACCCAGCGTCGACGAGACGGTGGAGATCCTCAGGGCCTGCGCGACCGCTACGAGGCGCACCACCGCGTCATCATCACGGACGCGGCGATCCAGGCTGCCGCCGAGCTGGCGGACCGCTACATCTCGGATCGTTTCCTCCCTGATAAGGCCATCGACCTGGTCGACGAGGCTTGACGCGCGCCTGCGCATCCGTCGCATGACCGCGCCGCCGGAGCTGCGCGAGCTGGACGAGAAGATCGCCGAGGTGCGCCGCAACAAGGAGGCCGCCATCGACGATCGGGACTTCGAAGGCCGCGTCGCTGCGCGACGAGGGTCGAAGCTGTCCGAGGAGCGCAAGGCGAAGGAGGACGCCTGGAGGGCGGCGAGTCCGACGAGATCGCCGAGGTCGGGGATCAGGAGATCGCCGAGGTCCCGCCATGTCGACCGGCATCCCGGTCGTGCGCCTCACCCAGACCGAGACCGCGAAGCTGCTCAAGATGGAAGATGAGCTGCACAAGCGCGTCATCGGCCAGGATGAGGCCGTCAAGGCTCTCGCCCAGTCGATCCGTCGTACGCGCTCGGGTCTGAAGGATCCGAACCGTCCCGGTGGCTCGTTCATCTTCGCTCAGCCCGACCGGCGTGGGTAAGATCCGAGCTGGCCAAAGGCTCTCGCCGAGTTCCTCTTCGGCGACGAGGATGCCCTCATCCAGCTGGACATGTCCGAGTTCTCGGAGAAGCTACGGCCTCGCGCCTCTTCGGTGCTCCTCCCGGCTACGTCGGCTACGACGAGGGTGGCCAGCTCACGGAGAAGGTCCGCCGCAAGCCGTTCTCGGTCGTCCTCTTCGACGAGGTCGAGAAGGCTCACCCGGACATCTTCAACTCGCTGCTCCAGATCCTCGAAGAGGGCCGCCTGACGGACTCGCAGGGCCGCAAGGTGGACTTCAAGAACACCGTCATCATCATGACGACGAACCTGGGTACCCGCGACATCAACAAGGGTGTCCTCACGGGCTTCCAGACCGCGGACAACTCGACGCACGACTACGGCCGCATGAAGGCGAAGGTCGCGGAGGAGCTCAAGCAGCACTTCCGTCCCGAGTTCCTCAACCGCGTCGACGACACGATCGTGTTCCCGCCGCTGACCAAGCCCGAGATTGCGCGCATCGTCGACCTGATGATCGCCAAGCTGGCGAAGCGTATGGAGGCTCAGGACATGCGCCCTGCAGCTGACGGACGAGGCGCGCGAGCTGCTCGCGGACGTGGGCTTCGACCCGGTCCTGGGCGCGCGTCCGCTGCGTCGCGCGATCCAGCGTGAGATCGAGGATGCGCTGTCTGAGCGCATCCTGTTCGGAGAGCTGCAACCCGGTCAGGTTGTCACCGTTGGCGTTACCGGAGAAGGAAAGGAACGCACGTTCACCTTCAACGGGGAGTGATTTACTCGCCAATTATTTGAGACTGACAAACCAGTCACTTTTGAGAGGGTGGCCCGTCGCACAGCGATGGGCCACCCTCTAGTTGTCAAGTAATCGCACATCTGATAGATTCTCGTTAACTATTAGTATGCGGTGTAGTCGTGCCACACTATTTCTGGGGTATTGCTCACCGATCGAGAGAGGCTATATGTCCGCGAAAACGCGACACAATCGGATCAGTGCGAGGCGCCGTCTGCTTTGCGTTCATCCTCGTGCTGCTCGTTGTTGCGCTCTGCATCGCGGGTGTCATCTACAAGGGTGCAGAGGTGACCCAGGTCAACGTCAACGACGGTGGCATCTGGGTGACCAACAAGTCCAAGCAGATGGTCGGCCACCTCGACTACGAGGCCCGCATCCTCGACGGCGCCCTGCGCACCGAGGCCACGAACTCGACGTCGGCCAGGCGGGCGAAACCGTCACCGTCTCCGACCTCACCTCTCTGACCGTTGCCCCGTCAACGTGACCCAGGTGTCCCTCGGCTCTCCGACGGCCCTGCCCGCTGCTACCGAGCGCCATGCAGGGAGGTGACGTCCTCGGTGTCCTGAACGCTGTCGACGGCACGCTGTGGACCACCTCGGCCACCGCCCCCCAGCCCCGCGAGCCTCTCTGAGGGAGCGGCCCTGGCCTCGAACATGGGGGCGAGCGCCTTCGTGACCGGCCTCGACGGTTCCGTCTACTCCCTGTCCGCATCGGGCACGCTGACCACCGTGACGCACCAGGGAACGGTTGACCAGACCTCGACCGGCCAGATCGAGGGATCCCTGCCGACGCGCGTCTGAGCATGACCGTCGTCGGCGATCAGGTCGTCGCCCTGGACTCGCAATCCAACACCCTCTTCCTCCCGGGCAACAAGCAGCTCAACCTGAGCGCGGCCGGTGTCGAGGAAGGCGGCATCCTCCAGCAGGCTGGCCCCAAGGCGGACTCCGTCCTGCTTGCCACGCCCTCGGCCCTCGTGTCGATTCCGCTGGCGGGAGGCGCCCCGACGATCACGCCCTCCACGGAGGGGGGCGTCAGCGGTACCCCCGCCGCCCCGGTTCGCCACGAAGGCTGCGCGTACGGCGCGTGGAGCGTGTCGGGCGCCTACATGCGTGCGTGCGACGACCCTCCGCCAACAGGCAGATGGTCGTCGACACCCTCACGAGCGCGCGCGAGATCGTCTTCCGCACCAATCGCAAGGCCATCGTTCTCAACGATGTTGCGCAGGGCAGCGTGTGGCTGCCCGACTCGAACATGGTCCTCATGGACAACTGGGACGAGGTCGAGAACGAGCTTGAGGAAACCGAGGAAGAAGAGGACAGCCCCGAGCTCACGAACGAGGTCGCCGACCCGCAGCAGCGCGAGGAAAACACTCCGCCCGAGGCCGTGGATGACGAATTCGGTATCCGCCCCGGGCGCTCGACGATCCTTCCCGTCCTTGATAACGACTCCGACCTGGACGGAGACGTCCTGACGGCGTCCCCGACCAGCGCTCCCGACTGGGGATCGATCACCGTGGCGCGCAGCGGTCGTGCCCTGCAGATAACCGGGGTCGAGGACACCCAGACCGGCTCGACGTCCTTCTCTTACGAGGGCCTCCGACGGCCAGGGCCTCAGCGGCTGCCCGCGTGCAGGTGACGGTTCACCCCTACAGCCAGAATGCGGCACCGACTCAGGTGCGCGCATCGACCGTCAAGATCGGCGCGGGTGCGCAGATCCAGTACCAGGCGCTGAGCGACTGGCGCGACCCCGACGGCGACCCGATCTACCTGAAGAACGCGGAGGCCCCGGAGGGCCTGGGTGCGTCCTTCGGTGAGGACGGTTCCCTGACGCTCACCGACGAAGGAAGTGCGCCCGGCCCGAAGACTGTCGTCCTGACCGTTGCGGACGATCAGGGCGCGGAGACGCGTGGCGAGCTCATCGTGACCGTCCAGGAGGCCGGAAACCCTGCCTCCCTCGGCGAACGGCGACCTCTTCCAGGCACACCCCGGCGAGACCGTCACCCTTGATCCCCTCAAGAATGACACCGATCCTAACGGCGATCCGCTGAGCCTCGCCGCCGTCTCGGGTGCCCCGGCGGGCGCGACGATCTCGCCGGACCTGGACCGTGGCACGATTGACTTCCGTGCGACCGCGGCGGGTTCCTACTCCTTCGCCTACACCGTCTCCGACGGCATCGCGACGACGCTGGGCATCATCCGCGTCGAGGTCGTTGCTGCGTCCACCCTGCCCCCGGTCGCCGAGAATGACACGGCCGTGCTGCCCCAGGGCGGTTCCGTCCTGGTGGCCCCGCTCGGTAACGACTACGACCCCGCGGGCGGCCTGCTGTCCATCACGTCCGTGAACGCTGAGAACGCTCCCGGCCTCGAGGTCGCTCTCATTGATCGTCACCTGCTGCGCGTGACCGCGCCGTCCGGCCTCGACCGCACCGCGACCTTCTCCTACACGGTGTCGAATGGCCAGGGTGAGGCGAGCGCCGACGTCATGGTGATTCCCGGCGCTGCCGATCGCTCCGATCTGCCGCCCGTCCTTAAGCCCGACCGCGCCAAGGTGCGCGTCGGCGACGTGGGCACCGTGTCGGTCCTGTCCAACGACCGTTCCCCCGCTGGCCTGAACCTGCAGGTCGAGCCGACGCTCGGTTACGACCCGACGGGCGCCTCGGCACCCCCTTCGTGACCGGAAACCAGGTGCGCCTCGAGGCCGGGGCGACCCCCGGCATCATGGACGTCACCTACTCGGTCATCGACTCCGCGGGCAACCGCGCGTCGAGTACGGTCACCTTCGAGGTGCTCGCCGCTTCCGATCAGAACCAGCCTCCGCGCCCCCGCGACATCAGCGCGTGGGCTGCCGCAGGCCAGACGACGCGTATCCCGGTCACCCTCGACGGTATTGACCCCGACGGCGACTCCGTGAACCTCACGGGTCTCGACTCTCGCCGCAGAAGGGCAGCGCCACCCGCGAAGTCGACCTGGATCGAATACACGCCGAACCAGAATGCGTCCGGCACGGACTCCTTCACCCTACACGGTCGTCGACCGCCAGGGTGGACGAGCCACCGCTCGCGTGCGAGTCGCGATCTCCGCGGCTCCCTCACTCAACCAGAACCCGGTGGCCGTGCCCGATACAGTTCTCACGCGCCCGGACCGCATGGTGACCGTCAACGTCCTGTCCAACGACGTTGATCCCGACGGCGACTCCCTCACCCTGGAGGAAAACGGCATCGAGACGCCCACGCCCGAGCTCGACCCGCAGGTCCGTTCCTCCTCGACGCTGCAGATCCGCACGCCCTCGCAGGCCGGAACCTACCTGGTTTCCCTACACGGTGAGCGACGGCCGCGGCGGCTCCGCACGCGGCACCGTGACGGTGTTCGTGCAGGACGACGCGCCCCTGAAGGCCCCGATCGCACGCGACGACTACGTCGCCTACGAAGACCTACCCACCGACGGCTCCGCCGTGCGCGTCAAGGTCCTGGAGAACGACGAGGACCCCGACGGCAGCATCGACGAGCTGTCCGTGACGACCGCAGAATCGGGCGTCTCCGTGGATGGGGCCGACCTGCTGATCCCGGTCACCGACACCCTGCGCCTCGTCGTCTACACGATTACCGACCGCGACGGTCAGACCAACTCTGCCGTCGTGAATGTGCCCGGACGCGACACCACCGCGCCCTTCCTCAGTGCCGCTGGCCTGCCCATCGAGATGGACGCTGGCACCTCGCGCACAATCGATCTGTCGGACTACGTCGTCACTCGAGCGGGCCGTAGCCCCCGCCTCGTCGATGGAACGTCCCCGGTTATCCAGACCGGCCTGGACTCGGTCGTGGCCGACTCGTCGACGCAGCTGACCCTGACTGCGACCGCCACGTTCGGCGGGAACTCCGCCTTCCTCATTCAGGTCGCGGACGGCGATGCTGACGACGCGGGCGCGCTGAGTGCCTCGCTGTCGCTGCCCGTGCGCATCAAGGCCACGACGAACCAGCCGCCCACCTTCGCCCCGACTGCGATCCGTGTCGAGGCTTTACGGCAGCGCTGTCACCCAGAACCTCGCGCTCGCCGTGCGTGACCCCGAGGGTACTGATGCCTCGACCTTCACCTACGCGATGGGATCCGCTCCCAGCTCCGTGAGCGCAAGCCTCGACGGCACCGTCCCTGACGGTCTCCCGCCCCCGAGGAGGCGACCGCTGGATCCGCCGGTTCCATCTCCGTGAGTGTCACCGACGAGCAGGGCAACACTCGTTAACGCCTCGATCCCCGTCGAGATCGTGACGACGACGAAGCCGCGCATCCAGGTGCCGCCGTACCCCGTGAACGCGAAGGTCGGGGAGACCGTTATCGTCGACGTTGCCTCGCGCGCCACCAACCCCTTCCCGGACACGCCGATCTCTCTTGTCGGAGCCGCAGTCTCCCTCGGCGATGCGGACATCGCATCCTCCGGGACGTCGGTCATGGTCACCCCGCGCTCTGCGGGCACGATCTCCGTGGGCTACCAGGTCAACGACAAGCTCGGCGATCCTTCGCGTGTCGTGCAGGGCACCATCACGGTGACCGTTACCGGCAAAGCCGGACGCGCCGACGAACGTCCAGGCCGAGGCCGTGGGCACGAGCGCCGCGCGGGTGACGTTCAGCGCGCCGACCTCGAACGGCTCTCCGATCACGGGCTACCGCCTCTACGACGCCACCGGCACGAAGGTCGCCGACTGCGCGTCCACCGTGTGTGTCGTGAGTGGACTGACCGTGGGACGCTCCCTACACCTACACCGTGACCGCCGTGAACGCCATCGGTGAGTCCGCGCATTCCGCATCCAGCTCGGTGAGCATCTCCGGGGCGCCGAGCCAGCCTGCTAAGCCCTCGGTGACGGCCGGAAACACCACGATCGACGTGTCGTGGACCGCGCCCGCCGACAACGGCTCTCCGATCACCGGCTACACGGTCACCGCGTCGACCGCTAACGGCCCGGCCGCCAGCTGCAGCACGACCGGTGGTGACACGTCGTGCACCATCTCGGGTCTACGCAACGGCGAGAACTACACGGTGACGGTCGTCGCGCGCAACGCCAAGGGTGACTCCCCGGCATCGTCCGGCGCCCAGGCGATCCCGACGGCCCCGCGCGTCGGCCCCGATCAGCCGGCTATCACGAATGGGAATACGATCCAGCAGCGCGACGGCAACGGAGCTCTGCTGACCATCACCTGGTCCCTGGGTAGCTCCGGCAGCGCCGGATGGGGCGAGACGATCGTGTCGGTCAACGGCATCACGAAGAAGGTCCCGGGGGGTACGACCAGCACCCAGATGACGGTTCCCTACGGCATGGCCCTCACCGCCTACGTGACCGTCAGCAACACGAACGGCGACACGGCGACCTCCCCGGGCTACGTCATCCCGGCGCTCGTCCACGAGGACCTCGCTCCTCCCAAGACGATTCCGGTTGCTCCCGATGCTCCCAACGTGCGCACGCCCATTAACAATGAGTGGGGCAAGCTGAGCGTCTATGGCGCGAGGGTAAAGGAAGGCAACGGCTTCAAGGCCGCCGACCTGACCCTGTTCTACACGCATGACCCCAATGGGTGTAACGCGAGTGCGAACGAAGTCGGTTTGGAGGACTTCAATATCGGTACTCTCACGGCCGGAGCCACGATGACCTACTACTTCTGCCAGCGTGGCAAGAAGGACGATGGGTCCTACGTGTGGGGTCCCACCACGGCTGCCTCCGGCGTCGTCGGCAACGGCCAGCGCGACGGCGGCGGCGGTGACGCCGGGGACCAGATCCCGCCCCTTCGGGGTTCAGACCAGCGTCAGTGGCACGTCGGTGAGTGCAAAATTGAATACTCCTAGCGGCGTGACGATCGCCAAGACCGAGATCTGGATCGCGGAATTGGAAGGATTGACCAAGCAGACCGTGGTTGGTCCGCTCACCGATTGGTGGGCCGGTGACCTCCCGCCCGGCCGTGACCTCACGCTAGTCGTCCAGTGTCACCGGTAGTAATGGGCAGCATCGCGAGGTAAGGACCACGTTCAGGACCGCTGAACATCCCGCCAACATTGACGCGACCTTCGAAGGGAAGATGGCCTGCGGAAACGGTCAGGAGTGCGGTTTCTCATGACGCTGCGCGCCGTGAACGCTCAGAAGTTCCAATCCGACGTCACCATCGTGTGCAGCGTCAAGACCGGACGCCCCTGCGACCATTACCGAGTTCCGCTTCTCGCGGGATAACCCCCAGTTACGGGTATCCTGACCGAGGCCACGACGGGACCTGAGCTTCTCGCCAGCACCCCGTCACCGCCTGTCGTGCCGAATAGACCACCCCACGCCACACAACAAAAGGTAGAAACATGACACTTTCCATCGAGGATGCAACCAGGTTCGCCCAGGTCTTCAAGGGCCTCGTCGACGGCGTGTCCGTGGCGGTCCTGGACAAGCGCCAGGCCGTGCGACTCGCTCTGACGACGATGTTCGCTTACGGCCACCTCCTGCTCGAGGACGCCCCCGGCACCGGCAAGACCGCGCTGGCGCGCGCGATCAGTGCCGTCATCGACGGCACGCACTCGCGCATCCAGTTCACCCCCGACCTGCTGCCCTCGGACATCACCGGCGTCAACATGTTCAACCAGAAGACGGGCGAGTGGGTCTTCCACGCCGGCCCCGTCTTCGCGGAGATCGTCCTGGCCGACGAGATCAACCGCGCCTCGCCCAAGACGCAGTCCGCCCTCCTCGAGGTCATGGAAGAGGCCCAGGTGACGGTCGACGGCGTGCGCCGCCCCGCCCCCAGCCCTTCATGGTCATCGCGACCCAGAACCCCGTCGAGCAGGCCGGGACCTACCCGCTGCCCGAGGCCCAGCTGGACCGATTCCTCATGAAGACCTCGATCGGCTACCCCTCGCGTAGCGCCATGATCGACGTCCTCGACGGCTCCGCCTCCCCGGACCGTTCGAAGAACCTGCGCCCCATCGTCAGCGGTCAGGACATCGTCGCCTGGGCTGCCCTGGCCTCGGCGAACCACACGGACCGCGCTGTCCTCGACTACGTGGCCGCGCTGGCGGAAGCCACCCGTGAGGACGAGTCCTCGCTGCTGGGTGTGTCCACCCGTGGTGCCATCGGCATGGTGCGCTGCGCCCGCGTGTGGGCGGCCGCGCAGGGACGTAACTTCGTCCTGCCCGACGACATCAAGGCCCTCGCGGTGCCCGTGTGGGCCCACCGCGTTATCGTCGACCCCGACGCCGCGTTCTCCGGCGCGACAGCCGAGGGTGTCATCCAGCGTGCCCCTGACCTCCGTGCCCGCTCCCGCGGTCGGCGCGTAAGGATCCGTCCGGACACAACGATGACAGGGACGCGTACGGACACCCCCACGATGGTCTCGCCCCGCAGGGCGAAGGCCGGTCCTTCGCATCCCCTGAAAGCCCTTGCCTCGGCGGTCACGCCGATCGGCTGGGCGGTCATCATCTTCATCATTGCGGGCCTGGCAATCGCGGTCACGCTCGAATGGGTCGAGGCCCTGGCCTGTGCGCTCGCGGGTGCCGTCGCGCTGTTGATCGCTGCTCTGCGCGTCGCCTGGCGTCCCCCGCACCTCGTGTCGATCCGCGTGCCGAACGAGCGCATCGTCGCAGGCCAGACGGCCGTCGGCGAGATCTCGGTGCGCAATGAGCGCTCTCGGTCCGTACGCTCGGGCATCATTGAGCTTCCGATCGGCTCGGGTACCGGCGAATTCGTCGTGCCGCCGCTGGGCGCGCACGCGACCTGGGACGAGATGTTCCTGATCTCCTCGCGTCACCGAGGCCTCATCAACATCGGGCCCGCGCGAGCCGTGCGCTCGGACGCGCTGGGGCTGCTGCGTCGTGTGCGTATGTGGGACGAGCCCTGTCGTCCCGCACGTGCATCCGCGCACCGTGCGTGTTCCCTTCGACGCGACAGGCTTCCAGCTGGACGTCGAGGGCGTGTCCACCGGCAAGCTGTCCAGCCCGACGTGTCCTTCCACGCCCCTGCGCGACTACGAGCCGGGCGACGACCGCCGCGCCGTGCACTGGCAGTCCACCGCGCGCCTGGGCAAGCTCATCGTGCGCCAGTACGAGGAGACGCACCGCTCCCACCACGTCATCGTCCTGGACACGTCCCGCGACGCCTGGGATCACGATTCCTTCGAGACCGCGGTATCGGTCGCGGGATCGCTGGGCCTGGCGAATCTGCGCGAGTCGCGTCCCGTGTCGCTGACGACGACGGAGTCCTGGCTTCCGTCCGGTCACGCCATGCGGATGCTCGACGCGTTGTCCGAGGTCTCGTCGCGCTCCTTTGGGGATCTTCCCCTGCGCGTTCGCGAGGCCGTGGCGCAGCGCCCCGGTGTCTCCGCGCTCACGCTCATCGTCGGCCCGCAGGTGAGTGACAGCGAGGCGGCGCACCTGGCCCGCCTGGCACCCATTGATGTGCCCGTGTCTATCATCCGTATCGGTGCCGAGGGCAAGCGAGCTCGCCGCGACCTGGGCCGAGGTATCCTGCTTGACTGTTCCATCGCTGGACGACCTGCCGCGCATCATCGTTGCCGGGGGCTGGCATGAGCGACACCGTCAACACTAAGCCGCGCGCCCAGCGCATTGATCCCCAGGCTCAGCCCGAGGAAGCCTCGACGCAGGTGCGCGAGGTCAGTGAGAGCACGGACGCGACCGAGATTCGCGAGGCGGGCCCGAGCACACAGCCGTCACCCGCCTCCGAGGGCCCTAAGTTCAAGACCACGCGCAACCGTCTGCTGACGATTACGCAGCGCTTTGCGACCCTACCGCACCCGGCTGCCGATCTGGTCCCTCCTGGTTCTCGCGTGCTATTCGCAGGACCCGTCTGGGCCTTCGAGCCCCGTTTTCGGTGGGGGAGTGGGCGCCATCGCCGCCGGTGCGGGCGTCGCCTGCGGCCTGGCCTTGGCCGCCGCCGCGACGCGCTGGCGTTGGGACGCGGTGACGAGTGCGCTCGGCGTTCTTGCGACCTACTTCCTGCTGGGAAGCGCCGCAGCGCTGCGCCTCGAGGCGCTCTTCGGCGTCCTGCCCACCGGCAAGACGCTGCAGGTCATGGTCTTGGGTTCCTTCCGCGCCTGGAAGGACCTCCTCACGCTGACGGCGCCCGTGTCGGTCTACTCCGGACCCGCCCTCGTGCCGTGGATGAGCGGCCTGCTCCTCGCTTTCCTCGCCGGTGTCGTCACCGCGCGATTTGGCCGCGCGGTCCTGGGCTCCATCCCCCTCGTCCTCATGGGCGTCATCGCGGTCTTCTTCGGCCTTGCGAAAAACCCGCTGCCCCTGTGGGCGGTCCTGATCTGGTGGGCGCTCCTGGCCGCCTGGTGGGCGGGTGCCGCGCAGTATCAGCGCATCACCCTGGGCCAGGATGTCCTCGTGGGGTCGATCGAGCGCCCCCGGCACGGACAACACCGTCGGACGCGAGTCCCGCTCGACCGTCTACGTGTGGACCCGCCTCGTGGGCGCGCTTGCGGTGCTCGCGGTCTCCGTGGGTGTCGCTCTGCCTGCCGCCTCCTACTTGGGCAAGTCCGGCACGCGCGTCGTGGGCCGCGACCTGGTCCAGCCGCCGCTCGACATCCAGGCCTACCCCTCTCCGATGTCCTCGTTCCGCCATTACACGACGGACCTGAAGGACGAGACTCTCATGACCATCTCCGACTTGCCGGAGAATCAGCGCTGCGTATCGCCGCGATGGACGTGTACGACGGCACGACCTTCGGTATGTCGAACAAGCGCGACGATTCGCACACGGGGTACATCCCGGTCGAAACGACGATCCCCGGCCGTGTCGAGGGGCAGTCCGTCGTTACGGTGGAGACCAGCGGGATGTCCGGGCCGTGGGTGCCCGTGCTGGGTGAGCCCTCGCAGATTACCTTCACGGGCAGTGCCGCCACCGCCCAGAAGGATGGCCTGTTTGTCGACACGTGGGCGAACGCCGCGCTGACGACCGATCCCCGCTGGGACGATGAGCTACAACGTGACGACCACCTTCACGGCCCCCCGTGCGCGACGAGGACCTGGCTTCCCTCGCGGTCATGCTTTTCAGCATGTCCGATACCAACGTGCCCGACGCTGTGGCTACGAAGGCCGCGGAGATCACGCAGAACGCGTCGACCGTGTTGGCGGCCGCGCGCGCGATCGAGCACTACCTGTCGACGAACGGCTTCTACCTCAACGAGAACACGCAGTTCTCCCGCCCGGGCGTGCGGGCCGACCGTCTTGAGCGCATGCTCTCCGAGGACGGCGACCTCATCGGTGACGACCAGCAGTATTCGGCGCTGATGGCGCTCATGCTGCATCAGCTGGGCATCAACGCCCGCGTGGTCATGGGCGCCTACCCGGAGGGTGGCTCCCAGGGTGGTGCCGCGAGCCTGCGCGGTTCCGATATTCGCGCGTGGGTCGAGGTCGAGTTCGCGGGTGGCAACTGGGCGGTCTTCGACCCGACGCCGCCGCGCGACCACACGCCGCAGACGCAGGTTCCCAAGCCTCGTAGCGTGCCGCGTCCGCAGGTGCTGCAGCCGCCGGAGCCCCCGGAGGCTCCCGCCGAGCTGCCGCCGACGACGCGCGACCAGAACGCTGATCCGATGGCGCCCCCGGTGGAGCCTTTCCCGTGGGGAGTTGTTGCCGGTATTTCGGGTGGCATCCTGCTCCTGCTGCTGCCGCCGCTGATGATCCTGCTCTTCAAGGCGGGGCGTCGTCGGCGTCGTCGCCGCGCTGCTGCCGCGGATGCGCTGGTTGGGTCTTGGGACGAGGTCGTGGACCTCGCCGCGGACTCGGGCCTGCGCATTGACGTGGGACGGACGCGTCAGGAGACCGCTTGGTCGCTGGCCTCGCAGTGGGACCTCGGTGAAGACCCGGGCGACCCCTTCACGCTGGTGACGGGCGAGGTCCGCCACGGTGATGACGGATCGACGGATTCCGTTGAGTCGGACGAGCCCGAGTCCGGTCAGGGTCGCTACGTGATCGACGGCTGGAGCCGCTTCGGTGACGACGTGCCTGCCCCGGTCGTGATTGCCCGCTACGCGGACGTTGCGAACTTCGCGTCCAACGGCGCTTCCCGTGACCGCGCGCGTGACGCGTGGGAGCAGGTGGGTGCCCTGCGCTCCCAGGTGGGCAAGCGTGCCCGGATTCTTTGTGCGCGTTCGTCGCGCTCTGTCCCTGCGCAGCCTGCGCATGCGTCGCAAGCTGCGCCTGAGTGCGTCAATCGCGCGCACGATGAACGAGGAGGAGAATCAGTGACCCCTCGGTTGCGGGCATGAAGGGCCCCGATATTCCCCGGCTTCCAGTGGGTGCGCCCGTTGGGACAGGGTGGCTTCGCTGACGTCTTCCTGTACCGTCAGGAGCTGCCCAGTCGTGAGGTGGCCATCAAGGTCGTGCGCACGCAGGGGCGACGAGCGCGGCACGAAGGAACTGCACCGCGAAGCTGACGCGATGACCCTGCTGGCAGGCCACCCTCGGTCGTTGAGCTGCATGGCGTCGGCACGACTGCCGACGGTCGTGCCTACCTGATCATGGAGTATTGTCCGGTGGCGGATCTGCTCACGCAGGTGCGTGCGCGCCCGATGTCACTCGAGAAGGCCCTCGATACCATGATCAAGATCAGTGGCGGCGTGGAGATGTTCCATCGCCTGGGCTACGTGCACCGCGATATTAAGCCGTCGAACATCATGCTGGATTCCTACGGCAAGCCTGTGCTCGCGGACTTCGGCGTGGCCTCGAAGGTGGGGCAGCTGAAGTCGGTGCCTTCGATGGTTTTTCGGTGCTGTGGGCGCCTCCCGGGCAGCAGGACGTGAATTCTCCGGCCTCGCCCCTGCAGGATGTGTGGGCGCTGGCGGCGACGACGTGGACTTTCGTGACGGGCGCAGCCCTTCGAGGATCCGATCGGCGATAACTCGGCCGCCTCCATTGCGAACCGCGTGCAGCGCGGACGCATGCGTGGCCTGGGCCGCGCGGATGCTCCGGCGGAGCTGGAGCGCGTGCTGCGCGCCGCGATGACGATTGATCCGAACGAGCGCACGCCCTCTGCGATGGAGTTCGGCCAGGGTTTGCAGCGCGTTCAGCAGGAGCTCGGCCTGCCGCGCACCGAGATGGAGATCAAGGAGAAGCGATCCAAGGCCGCCGCTCCCGTCTCTGGTGATCAGAAGACGCGTCTGCGCGGCGCCCCGCTGATCGACCCGGATGCGACGCGCCTCAGCTCCTCGGCCTCGTACTCCTTTGAGGGGCGGGGCTGGCTCCGGCGGTGTCGAGGCAGTGGCGGACCTCGTGGAAGATCGAGCGTTCCGCGGACGCGGACGAGGTTTCGGCTCGCCGCGTCGTCGAGGGATCTGCGGCAGCCAAGAAGGGTATGTCGCCGGTGGTGGGTGTGCTCCTGGCGCTGCTGGCTGCGGTGATCGCGGCCTACCTCGTGGTGGGGATGCTCCGCGGCCAGGGGTCGTTCACGCGAATCTCTCCCGCGCCTCAGGCGACGAGCCCTCCGCGGCTCCGGGCGATGCTGGGCGCGGCTCCCCGAAGGTGTCTGGTCTGGTCGGGGAATACTCCGACGGAATGGTGACCTGGACGTGGACAGCGCCGGAGGGACCCGCTCCCACGGACATTCTCTATGCATACGACGGATCGGGGCCTGCCGGTACGTCGCGTGGTCGCGTGGAGACGACGAGCGTGACCGTCGACGGCGCGAGCGGTGAGAACTGTATCGAGATTACGACGGTGTCTCGTTCGTCCGGACGCATGTCGGACCCGGTGCAGGCCTGCGTGGAGGCCCCGTGACGCACATCATTCAATCGCTTCGCTTTTCTTGCCCGCAGTCCATCGGTGTCAGACGAGACGCTGGTCACGTCGGGTGTAAAATGGTCAGTATCGCGCGTAGTCCCTCGCGCTCAACGCAGCTAAAGGATGAAGGCACATGTCTCTAGAAGAACATGCGGAACGACCCGCAGTTCGATGGGGCGCGTCGACCGACATCGGTCCGGTCCGCTCCGAGAATGAGGACTCGTGGCTGGCGGTTCCTCCTGTCTTCGCTGTTGCAGACGGGATGGGCGGTCACCTGGGGGGTGCGCAGGCCTCGTCGAAGGCCGTCATTACGCTGCAGGAGTATCTGAGCCCTCAGCGCCTCGGCAATCGTCCTGTCGACCTCGTGGACCTGTCCGTCGCGATCGACGCGGCGGCCACGGCGGTCGCTTCCTTGGCGCCAGCCGACAATCCGATGAGCGCGCCCGGTACGACGCTGTCGGGGCTCATGGTGCTGCGCACCGCGGAAGGGCCCTACTGGCTGTCATTTAATGTGGGTGATTCGCGCGCCTATGTCGTGGGTGGCGGAGGCATCCGACAGCTCACTCACGACCACTCGGCGCTGCAGGAGGCGCGTGATCTTGCGGCCACCTCCGGTGCTCCTCGTGTGATCCCTCCCGCAAATGTTGTGACAAAGGCGCTGGGGGCCGGCCAGACCGGAAGTGTGAAAGCCGACTACACAATCATGCCGCTGGAAGAGGGGGATCGGGCCGTCATCTGTACAGATGGTGTGCACGGCGTCCTCAGCGATTCGCAGATTCATGCGGTTGTTGCGGCCGGTGACGGTCCGCAGGGAACCGCTGACAGACTCGTGCGAGCGTCGCTGGAGGCGGGTACTCGGGATAATACGACCGCTGTTGTAGTTTACGCAGGAACCAAATCACGAGTAACATTGGCAGCGAATGTCATGAATCGAATGATTCAACCAGTACGTCCGGCGTCGATTGAGACCGCTCGCCGGGTTCCTCGTAGAGAAGGCAGTAACTGATGCTTCAGATTGGACGTTTCCTGTGCCGCGGGCAGGGCGCGATGCTCGTCACGGGCCCCCTCGGTGCGGCGCTGGTTCCGCTCGACTTCGCTGACTCCGCCGCCGACGTGGTGTGGGGACGCGCCGACACCCAGGCGTGGCTGGCCCACGTCCAGGCTGAAAAGGGCGACGTCCTGCTACTGGACTGCGCGGGCGAGCAGCCCTACCTGACCGTGCTGGGCAACATCCAGCTGCGCATGCGCGCCGCTTACCAGATCACCGAGCAGGTGTGGACCGACCCGATCTGGGCCTGGCCCTTCAACCCCGGCGAGTGGCAGACTTTCGAGGCCACCATCATCGACGGCGACGAGGTGACCTGGATGGTCCCCGCCGCCGACCGCGTCGAGGCAGCCGAGATCCGCATTGGTCGCGCGCTCGACGAGGTCGAGGCCCTCGCGTCGATGCCCGTCGATACCATGGGCTTCCTCATCAACCCTGACATCCCGGACCATGAGCGCCGCGCCGCCGCGAGGCTCGCGAGGAGCTGCCGGAGCCGTCCGTGCACACCGCTTCCGTGGACCTGGCCGCCGTTGAGGCCCAGTTCCTCGCCGCGACCAGCAATGGCCCCGTGTCGCTGGCTCCCGCGTCGCGTAATCCCGGCACCGACGAGGCGCCTGAGGCCCCCGATGCGCCTGAGGCCCCGAGGCCTCGGATGAGCAGGTTGAGGAAGAGTCGCACGAAGAGGCACCCGTGAAGGAAGCCGAGCAGCCCTCGGGCGAGCTTTCTACGTCGTCGCGCGACGCCGAGGAGCCGCCGGTCGACACCGCTGAGTCCGCCGAGCGTGCGGGCGGTTTCGGAGAGTCCGGCACCCCGGCCTCGTCCGAGTCGGCCCCCGAGGCGGCCCCGAGTCTCCCCGCCATCCCCGAGGCTATGAGCGCCGAGGGCCTGGCTGGCCTGGGCGCCGAGACCGACACGGAGGCGACCATCCTGCGTCTCGCCCCGCGAACTCGGGCCCCGCTGCCCCCGTCGCCTTCCTGATCCACGGTGGCACCGTACCCGTCGAGGTCTCCCGCGACGTCGTCATCGGCCGTGATCCCGACGCGCGTGCGCTGACCGGCCGTCCCGTGGCTACGGTCCTGCGCGTGCCCAGCCCCGAGACCGAGATTTCCCGCTCGCACTGCGCCGTCATGATGACGACGCCCGGATCCCTGGGCCCTCAGTGGACCTGGGCAGCGCGAACGGCACCGTCCCTGCGTCACGCCGACGGCTCGTTCCAGGATGTCACCCCCATGGTGACGATCGCCCTGAACGACGGCGACCTCATCGACGTGGGCGAGGGAACCACGATCGAGTTCCGCGTGCGCTGACACATCTGATTGATGCAGGTGGGGCGGGCCTTCGGGCCTGCCCCACCTGTGTTTTTAGGTGTCTTCGTGCGAGTGTGTGGTGACGGAGTGGTTACCCGGGCCTCGCATATGTAGGACAATCATACTCGCGCGCCTTGAGGGTGACCTTGGTCCCTTGATGCGTGTATCTCTTACCCCGGTAGCGGCCCACAGGTGGGCCGGTCATCGCATACAGGAAGTTGAGAACCACGATGGTCAAGTACGTATACGACTCTCCGAGGGCGACAAGTCCATGAAGGACCTCCTCGGAGGAAAGGGAGCCAACCTCGCCGAGATGACGAAGCTCGGTCTGCCCGTTCTCCCGGCTTCACGATCACCACCGAGGCGTGCCGCGCATACCTCAAAGGAGTCGACGGTTCCCGAGTCGCTTGCCACCGAGGTCACCACCGCCCCTGCGCGGTGTCGAAGACCAGATGGGCCGCCACCTCGGCGATCCCTCCGACCCGCTCCTCGTCTCCGTGCGAAGCGGCGCGAAGTTCTCCATGCCCGGCATGATGGAAACCGTCCTGAACATCGGCCTCAACGATGAGTCCGTTCTCGGCCTTGCTGCCGTTAGCGGTAACGAGCGCTTCGCGTGGGACTCTACCGCCGCCTCATCCAGATGTTCGGCAAGACCGTTCTCGACATCGACGGCGACCTCTTCTCCGACGCCCTCGACGAGCTCAAGGCCGAGCGTGGCGTGAAGGGCGACACCGAGCTGACCGCCGAGGACCTCAAGGGCCTCGTCGACACCTTCAAGGGCATCGTCAAGGAACAGACTGGCAACGACTTCCCGCAGGACCCGCGCACCCAGATGGACATGGGCATCGAGGCCGTGTTCCGCTCCTGGAACACCGAGCGCGCCCGCATCTACCGCCGCCGTGAGCGCATCCCCCACGACCTGGGCACCGCCGTCAACATCTGCACCATGGTGTTCGGCAACATGGGCGAAAAACTCTGGCACCGGCGTGTGCTTCACCCGTGACCCCTCCTCCGGCCACTCCCGGCGTCTACGGCGACTACCTCGAGAACGCGCAGGGTGAGGACGTCGTTGCGGGCATCCGCAACACCCTGCCCCTGTCCGCCCTCAAGGAAATCAACAAGCCCGTCTACGACGAGCTGCGCGCCATCATGCGCAAGCTGGAGACCCACTACCGCGACATGTGTGACATCGAGTTCACCGTCGAGCGCGGCAAGCTGTGGATGCTCCAGACCCGCGTCGGCAAGCGCACCGCCGCCGCCGCGTTCCGTATCGCCACCCAGCTCCTGGGCGAAAAGCTCATCACCCGCGACGAGGCCCTGGGCCGCGTGACCGGCGATCAGCTCACCCAGCTGATGTTCCCGCAGTTCGACGCGAAGGCCGAGAAGGAGCTCATCGCTCGCGGCATGGCCGCCTCCCCGGGCGCCGCCGTCGGCAAGATCGCCTTCAACAACGCCCAGGCCGTCGAGGCCGCCGAGAAGGGCATCAAGACCGTCCTCGTGCGTCGCGAGACCAACCCCGATGACCTGCCCGGCATGGTTGCCGCCGAAGGCGTCCTGACCGCTCGCGGTGGCAAGACCTCGCATCGCCGCCGTCGTCGCCCGCGGCATGGGCAAGACCTGTGTGTGGCGCCGAATCCCTCGTCATCGACGAAGCTGCCGGCACCGTTACCATCGCCGACCTCGTCCTGACCGCCGACGACACCATCGCCATCGACGGCCAGACCGGCGAGATCTTCCGCGGCGAGGTCCCCGTCGCCGACTCGCCCGTCACCACCTACCTGGCAGACGGCCTCGAGGCCGGCATCGCCGCCGCCGGCGAGGACCAGGGCACCCGCGAGCTCGTCGAGGCCGTCGACAAGCTCCTCGCCCACGCCGACAAGGTCCGCCGCCTGCACGTGCGTGCCAACGCCGACACCCCCCTCGACTCCAAGCGCGCCATCGCCTTCGGCGCCGAGGGCATCGGCCTGTGCCGCACCGAGCACATGTTCCTGGGCGAGCGCCGCCCGCTCGTCGAGCGCGCGATCCTCTCCGCTCCCGAGTCCGACGAGCGTCAGGCCGCCTTCAACGAGCTCGAGAAGCTCCAGAAGCAGGACTTCCTCGAGATGCTCGAGGTCATGGACGGCAAGGCCATGACCGTGCGCCTCATCGACCCGCCGCTCCACGAGTTCATGCCCGCCCTCATCGAGCTGGAGACGAAGGTCGCCGTCGGCAAGGCCACCGGCACCCTCGACCCCGCCGACGAGGCCATGCTCGTCGAGGTCCGTCGCATGCACGAGCAGAACCCCATGCTGGGCCTGCGCGGCGTGCGCCTGGGCATCTACCTGCCCGGCCTGTTCGCCCTGCAGATGCGCGCCCTGTGCGAGGCTGCCGCCGAGCTCGTGGCCCGCGGCCTCAACCCGCGTCCCGAGATCATGGTTCCGCTCGTCGGCTCCGTGCGTGAGCTCCAGCTCGTGCGCGAGGAAGGCGAAGGCATCATCGCCTCCGTCGCCGAAGCCCACGGCGTCGATCTGTCCGGCGTCTCCATCGGCGCCATGATCGAGCTGCCGCGCGCTGCCATGACCGCCGAGGACCTGGCCGAGGAAGCCGACTTCTTCTCCTTCGGCACCAACGACCTGACGCAGACCGTGTGGGGCTTCTCGCGCGACGACGTCGAGGGCGTGTTCTTCCCGCAGTACATCGAGGCCGGCATCTTCGGCGTCTCCCCCTTCGAGTCCATCGACGTCCACGGCGTGGGCACCCTGGTCTCCGAGGGCGTGCGCCGCGCCCGCTCCACCAAGCCGAACATCAAGCTCGGCGTGTGTGGCGAGCACGGTGGCGACCCGCAGTCGATCCACTTCTTCCACAACGTGGGTGTCGACTACGTGTCCTGCTCCCCGTTCCGCGTCCCCGTCGCCCGCCTCGAGGCTGGCCGCGCCGCGGTCGAGGATCACGTGGACATGACCGCCTGATTGCTGGTGGCGCTGTTGTGAACGGCGCTGCGTGAGCGTGACGAGGCCGCGGCCGGGAAACCGGTCGCGGCCTCGTTTTCGCTGTGGGCTTCGCTGGTTTTCGGGGCTCCGCTGGTTTTCGGGGCCCGCTGGTTTTCAGGGCGCCCGCGTGGTGTGTTGCCGGGCCGGGCTGCTGTGTGTGCCCGTGGGTGGCGGCCCGCCCGCGAGCCGTCCGCGCCGCGAGCTTCGCTTGGCGCGTCGCCTCGAAGCCCGGCCAGGCCCCGCCACCGCCCACCGGCACCGCGGCAGATCCCTCCGGCGCCCACCGGCACCGCGGCAGATCCCTCCGGCGCCCTTCACACCTGTGGGGCCTGGTGTGGTCGTGGGCGGCGGCCCGCCTCATTGATGGTGTTGCTTGTGGCTCCGCTGGTAGTTCCGGGCGCGGAGGCCCTGGCCGCCCGCGAGGCCAGGGCGGCCTCACTTCGTTCGGCGCCGCGCCTCGAAGCCCGCCCGTGCCCTCCGGTCCCTCCGGCGCCCTCACACCAGTGGGGCCTGGTGTGCTGACGTGTGGCTGGGTGCGTCGGCTCGAAGCCCGGCCTGGCCCCGCCGCCGTCTCAGCAATTTCGCATGCAATTCCCCGGCAAATCTTTCGAACCATGAATTAACAACGTTGGGATTGCAGCGTTTCCAGCCTTTGTTGAAACTTCGTGCAATCGAATTGCATGCGACTTTTTCTGGGAGCGGTGACCGCCGTCACTCGTCGCTTCCTCGGGAGACCTTCACACTGGTGTGGTCTGTTGTGTTGTTGTGTTTGCTACTCCGGTATCCAGCTTGTATTCGGTAGAAAGTTCGCCCTGCGTGGCTTGTTGGTGGTGACAGCGGTAGAAAGTTCGCCCTGCGTGGGTAAAATGCGCCAATTTGGGCCATTTTGGGCGAGCAGGGCGAGTTTTGTACCGCAGTGGCCCGGCGCGGTTCTTGTTGGGCGAGTTTTGTCCCGCTGTGGCACCGTCCGTGTGTCCAGGTGTCGAGCTTCCGCCGCCCATGGGCACCGCGGCCATACCCGTGTGCGCCGCAGCTGGTCCCACCACGTCGCTCTGGCGCTCGTCGTACCGGCGGTGGTGGGGGTTTTGCGCTACACGGAGCCTTCTGACGGCGTGTCGCCGGCGTGTCAGAGGCTCATGTAGTGCAATTCCCCCGTTTGGTGGCGGTTGGGCGTCGTGTGCGGCTGGTTGTGCTCGCGCGTGCGTACAGTAGCGCCCCGCCCGAACCCGGGCGGGGCGCTAACGCAACCAACAATCAGGCGTTCTGCAGGGCTCCCTGCACGGCGAACATCAGGATTGCCATGATCGTGTTGTTGAGTGCGTGGAACAGCCACGAGTAGGCGACGTTCTTCCCAGACTTCACGTACACGAGCGTCAGGACGATGCTGAGCGGCAGGTACGAGAAGAAATCCTGCCACTGGTGAGAGTGCATGTACGCAAACAGCGCCGCCGAGATCGATGCGACGAGCCACGTGGGCGCGTAGGCGCTGAGCTTACCGATGAGGATGTGGCGGTAGAAGATCTCCTCAATCATGGGCACGCCAACGGTCACGAAGAATGAGAACACGAGGCCAAGGGTCCCGTCGAACAGTGCATCCATGACGCCCTGTTGGTTCGCAGCAATCGGCGGGTTGCCGCCGTAGAGGGCGAGGCGGATGGAGGCCTGGACAATGACGACCAGGAACCACAGACCGAAGAGGAGCGCGATCTTGCGCACGGGCCGCGTGCGCAGGTAGGAGAAACGCGGGGAAAAACTCGCGTGCAAAGAACGCCAGGACAACGATCAACAAAACCGTGTCGATCGCGAGGTTGATGGCTGTCAGGTTCCACGATTCGGGGAAGATCCATGTCGGCACTCCCACCAGGAAGAACGTGGCGTAGGGGATCCCGAAGATCGCGATACGCACCCACTCGGCGCGGGTCGGGCGTACGGGGGACGAGGCCGGGGCCGCCTCGCTCGAAACCGCCTCGCCGGGCGGGGGAGGGGAGCGGCGGACACGGTGCCCTGCGGGCCTGCGTTCGTCACGGAAGAATCTGCTGCCTCGCTCAGGTGCTGTGTATTCGGGTCGGTTGCCATGAGTAGGATCCGCTTTCTGCCGCAAATTGTACTGCCCGAATATTATGACAGAATTTGAAATAAACTGGCAGGGTGTGTGCGTGAGTAGCAGTAGCGCCCGCCCGAAACCGGGCGGGGCGCTACCGCAAACAGTAATCAGGCGCTCTGCGGCAGCGTTGGCGCGAAGAAAACGATAGCCACCATGATCGAGTTGTTGAGGGCGTGGTATAGCCACGCGTAGGCAATGTTCTTGCCGGACTTGATGTATACGAGCGTCAAGATGATGCCGACGGGCAGGTACATGGTCATGTCCTGCCACTCGTGGCAGTGCATGTAGGCGAAGAGGAATGCGGAGATTGACCCGAGAAGCCAGGTCGGTGCGTACGGGCTCAGCTTGCCGATCAGGATGTGGTGGTAGAAGATCTCCTCAACCAAGGGCATGCCAATTGCAACGAAAAACGCGAATGTGAGGCCGAGGGCGCTGTCGGATAGTGCGCTGACGACCCCCTGCTGGTTCTGTGCGACCGGTGGGTTCGGGCCGTAGATCGAGAGATGTATAGCGCCTTGGACCATGGTGGCCAGGAGCCACAGGCCAAAGAGAAGCGCAATCTTGCGCACGGGGCGCCTACGCAGGTACGAGAATGCGGAAAGGACCTCGCGTCCAAAAAATGCAAGTGTCAACGCCAGGAAAATCGAGTCGAGTATGACGTTGACGAGGGTGGCGTTCCATGACTCGGGGAAGATCGATGTCGGGATGGTGTCGAGCAGGAAAAACGACGCGTAGGGGATCCCGAAGGCCGCGATCCGCACCCAGTTGGCGCGCGTGGGGCGCTCAGGCGACGAGGCCGGGGTCGCCTCGCCCGACACCGCTTCGGTGTGGAGGGGCAAGTGATCGGTGTCTGCGGGACCGTTCGGGCATGTCAGTGCTTCTGGAGTGGTGGCAGCTTCCTGTGCGGGTGATGTGCTGGGATTGGGGGACATGGACGCTCAAACGCTTTCTGTGTAACTGCCGACGCCTGAGAATTATGACAGGATTTTAAATTCTGATGCAAGTTTCGCGATTTTTGAGGTGTTCATGCAGTTGGTGCGCCATTTTTATGGCACTCACGTCAGCAAGTGATCAGTCTGGGCCCTTTCGTCCCCTCAACGGGGGCTCATGTCTCCGCGCTAAACACGGTCACGGCATGGTCACAATTTAGGACGACCTAAACAGACTACTTTTCGCCTGGGCGAGATGTGGCTACGCTCAACGTATAGAAAATGCATTATCCCTGCGTTATCTAATCGCCGGATCGTCAGGAGGCAAGCGGTGACAGTGCTTCGCGCTCGCGCGCATAGTATTCGCGCTCACGTACACAACGTCGGTCAGCGACTCAGTCGCGTCCTCATCGTCGCCGTCATGGCGGCCGTGGCCGTGGCGATGTTCGCCGCGCCCTCGCGCGCCGCGGATCAGACATGGAGCGATGTTTCGACCACGATCAATGGCCTGATCGACGAAGGCGTGTCCACCTACAAGGCGGGCGACGCCAAGGGCGGCAAGGACAAAGTCAACGACGCCTACTACAAGCACTACGAGATCACCGGCATGGAGAAGCAGGTCATGGCCCGCATCTCCGGCTCGCGCGTCTCCCAGGTGGAGATGGAGTTCTCCCTCCTCAAGAAGGCCATGAGCGACGGCGATAGCTGCGGGCGTCGACAGCCCACGCCAAGACGCTCAAGCAGTACATGGTCGAAGACGGCGCGTCCCTGGATGGCGTCGCCCCCGGGTCGGCAGCCCAGGCCTCGTCGGATGATTACAGCCCCGGCGCGTGGGGTGAGGTCGCCAAGACGATCAACGGCATCCTCGAAGACGGCGCCAACGCCTACAAGGGCGGCGACGCCAAGGCCGGTAAGGACAAGGTCAACGAGGCCTACTACAAGCACTACGAGATCACCGGCATGGAGAAGCAGGTCATGGCCCGCATCTCCGGCTCGCGCGTCTCCGCGTCGAGATGGAGTTCTCCCTCCTCAAGAAGGCCATGACCGACGACGACTCGGCGGCGGTCGACCAGCACCTCTCGACGCTGACGAACTACATCCGCGAGGACGCCAACAGCCTCGACGGCTACACCGGCAAGGCCGCCGACAAGACCACCGAGGGCTCGACCACCTCCCCGTGGGTCGCCCAGTTCCTGCCCTCCCTCCTCGTCATCCTGCGCGAGGGTATGGAGGCGATCCTGGTCGTCGCCGCCGTCCTGGCCTACCTGGCCAAGGCCGGCCACAAGAACAAGGCCCCCATCGTGTGGGGCGGCGTGGCCCTCGCCCTGGGCCTATCCGTGGGCCTGGCCTTCCTCTTCAGCTACGTGACCTCCCTGGCGGGCGCCAACCAGGAGCTCCTCGAGGGCTTCGCCGCGCTCTTCGCGGTTGCCATGCTGATCTGGGTCTCCAACTGGATGATCAACAAGTCCTCCAACAAGGCCTGGGACGACTACATCAAGAAGCAGACGGACGCCTCGCTGACCAGCGGCTCCCTGCTGGGCCTGGCGTTCATCTCCTTCCTCGCGGTCCTGCGCGAGGGCGCCGAGACGATGCTCTTCTACGTGCCGATCGTCGCGGCTGCGGGCGACAAGGTCCACTACGTGTGGATCGGCCTGGCGGTCGGCCTCGTGGCCCTGGTCATCATCTACCTGCTCATCCAGTTCGCGGCGGTGCGCATCCCGCTGCGCCCCTTCTTCACCGTCACCTCGCTGCTGATGGCCTTCATGGCCTTCACCTTTCACGGGTGCTGGTATCGGAGAACTCCAGGAGGCGGACGTCGTGTCCCTGACGCCCATCTCCGGCTTCCCCACCATTGACCTCTTGGGGATCTACCCCCGAGTGGAGAACCTGGCCGCGCAAGCCATCGTTCTCGCCATCATCGTCGGTCTCTATTTCTTCGGAAAAGCTCGCCTCGCCCGCGAGGCCGCCGCCCAGTCGCGGGCTGGGGAATGACACCCCCGAGCGACACCGACGTTTCACCCAACCAACACGCACAGGAGATCATCACTATGAAGCGCCTCTGTTCCGCGTCGGCGCGGCCCTGGTCACGCTGGCCCTCGCAGGCACTCTGGCGGCCTGCTCCAACAACTCCTCCTCGTCCTCCAGCGAGACGCCCGCGGGTCCTCAGCCGCCGCTGACTCTGCCGCTCCCGCCCCCGGCGAGGACGCTGGCTTCGAAGAGCAGCCCCTCGGCGACGAGGTCCACGTCGGCCCCCTCGTCGTGGGTGGCGTCTACTTCCAGCCCGTCGAGATGGAGCCCCAGGTGGGCACCCCCGCCGCAGAGTCCTCGATGCACATTGAGGCCGACATCGCCGCCGCCGTTGACAACAAGCTCGGCTACGGCGCGGGCGACTTCGTCCCCGGCCTGACCGTGGACTACGCGATCAAGGACAAGTCCGGCAACGTCGTCCAGGAGGGCACGCTCATGCCGATGAACGCGTCCGACGGCCCGCACTACGGCCTGAACCTGCCCAAGCTGGACGCCGGCACCTACGACGTGTCCTTCATGATCAAGCCCCCCAGCGTGTGGCTGCTGCACACCGATAAGACCACGGGTGTTGAGGGCCGCTTCTGGACCGAGCCGCTCGTCGCCGAGTTCCCGGATTGGCAGTGGGATCCCACGGCCGTCTCCTGGTGATCGACGCTCATGCTTTGCGGGGCCGAGGCGGTGGTTCTTTTGTGGGACCTCTCGCCTCGGCCCTTGCCCCGTGAGGGGACTAGAATCGATACCGTAGCTACGACTTCGGTGAACCTTTATTTCGGGAGGAAAGCCAATGCTTCAGCAGATGAGTGAAGCAACCCTGACGTTGCTGTTGACGATGCTCGCGCTCGGTGCCGTCATCCGCTTCATGCCCGCCGCCGGGCGTGGTCGCCGCGGCAAGAAGGCGCGCTCGCTCGCCGTGTGGGCCGGCATCGGCCTGGGCATGGTCTCCTCCCTGGCCCTGACGATCATTAACGTCGAGGCCCCCAAGTCCGTGAACCGCCAGACCGTTGGCCTGTTCACCCTTCCCGTCGCGATCGTCCTCGCGGTCCTGTTCCTCGCGCTCATCGCGGTGCGCTCGCGCCGCGTGCGTTCCCTCCTGCCCGGCGACGCCGACGACGAGGCCCGGGCGGCCTCGTCGATGGAAACCGCAGTGAGCGGGGATACCCTCGTGCGTATCGTCGGTGCCCTCTACATTGCGGCCGCCCTGTTCCGGGCCGTGCCGACCGCCATGAACCAGGCCGTCATGATGCTCTCGGGCGGCGTCGAGATCTACTCGACCCCGGTCGTCCTCGCGTTTGTCGGCTATGCGCTGGCGTGGGTGCTCGTCTGCTTCGTCGCCTGGGTGTCGTACCGCCTGTGCTCGTGGAACAACCGCGTGTGGCCGGCGGCTTTCATCCTGATCGCCCTGCTGGCCAACCACTCTCTGATGGTCGTGCGTATCCTCAAGGCCAAGCGTTGGATCTCAACCAGCAAGGAAACATGGGCGGTCATGTCGTGGTTCATCAACCACGAGGCCGTCTTCACGATCGCCGCGGGCCTGGCCCTGTGCGCCGTCGTGGTCCTCACCTGGCTGGCCTCGCGCTCCATCCCGACCGTGGGGGCCAACCCGGCCGAGGGACGCCTGGGCCGCGCGCGCTCGCGCCTCTACAAGTCCATGGCCGGCACCGCCGCCCTCGGCTACCTGTGCGGCGCGCTGCTCATCACCGTCGGCGTCGCCTACGGCAGCCAGGAGATCGAACTGTCCCCGCCCGAGTCCTTCAGCGTCGTCGACGACCAGGTGAGCGTCAACCTCGCCGACATCTCCGACGGCCACCTGCACCGCTTCGAGTACACGACCTCGGGCGGCGTGAAGGTGCGCTTCATCGTCATCCAGAAGTCCGGCTCCTCCTTCGGCGTGGGCCTGGATGCGTGCGAGATCTGCGGCCCCTCCGGCTACTACGAGAAGGACGGCAAGGTCATCTGCAAGCTGTGTGAAGTGGCGATGAACATCGCGACCATCGGCTTTAAGGGCGGCTGCAACCCGATCCCCATCGACTACAAGGTCTCCAACGGCACGCTGACCGTGCCGATCTCCGCCCTCGAGGCCTCGGCCTCCATCTTCGCGAAGTAGGGGCTGACGCGTGTGTTTTTCCGAATGCTCCGCGGTGCCCTCACGAGACGCGGTAACCGCCACTTTATGATCGCCCTCACCGTCGCGCTGGGCGCCTGCGTCGCCACGTCCATGCTCTCCGTCATGTTCAACGTGGGCGACAAGGTCAACCAGGAACTCAAGTCCTACGGCGCGAACATCGTCGTGCGCCCCCAGGGCGCGGCCGTCCTCGACGACCTGTACAACACGGGCGAAGCCACCGAGGCGCGCTCCTACCTGCGCGAGGACGAGCTCGGCAACATCAAGACGATCTTCTGGACGTACAACATCCTCGACTTCGCGCCCCTGCTGAACGTGTCCGCCACCGACGCGTCCGGCGAGCACGTGCCCACGACCGGCACATGGTTTGGCCACCATCTCGAGCTGGCCACCGGCGAGAGCGTCGAGACCGGCCTCGACAAGCTGCGCGGCTGGTGGGGCATCGAGGGCTCCTGGCCCGCGGACGACGACGAGGACGGCGCCCTCGTCGGCACCACCTACGCGGCCGCCCACGGTCTGACGGTGGGCGACACTATCACCCTCACCCGCGAAGGCATTACCCGCGACTTCACGGTGCGCGGCATCCTCACCAGCGGTGACGACGCCGACCGCGGCGTGTTCATCCAGCTTCCGCAGGCCCAGGCGCTCCTGAACCGCGAGGGCGTCGTCGGCAGCGTCGAGGTCTCCGCCCTGACCACGCCGGACAACGACCTGGCGCGCAAGGCGGCGAAGAACCCGAACTCGCTGAGCGTGTCCGAGAAGGAAACCTGGTACTGCACCGCCTACGTCTCCTCGATCGCCTACCAGATCGAGGGAAGTCATGACGGACTCCGTGGCACGCCCGGTCCGCCAGGTCGCCCAGTCCGAGGGCATCGATCCTCGAGAAAGACCCAGCTGCTCATGGTCCTCGTGACCGTCCTGGCGCTCATCGCCTCGGCCCTGGCCATCGCGAACCTGGTGACCGCAGGGCGTCATGGAGCGTTCCAGCGAAATTGGCCTCGCATGAAGGCCGTGGGTGCCAAGGACAAGCAGATCATCGCCCTGTTCCTGACCGAAACGGTCATCGTCGGCCTGGTCGGTGGCGTCCTCGGCTACGGCGGAGGCCTCGCGCTCGCCCAGGCGATCGGCTACATGGTCTTCCACTCGTCGATCTCCTTCGTGCCCGTCGTCGTCGGCCTCGTCGCCGTCCTCGTCATCCTCGTCGTCCTGGGAGCCTCCATCCCGGCGATCCGCTACCTGCTGCGCCTCAACGCGGCGGAAGTCCTGCACGGAAGGTGATGCCCATGTCCAGACGAGCAATGTTCTGGCGGATGGTCACCTCCTCCATCCTGCGCCGCCGCTCCCGCGTCCTCATCGCGATCCTCGCCGTCGCCATCGGCGCGACCACGCTGTCCGGCCTCGTCACGATCGCCGTCGACGTGCCGGCCCAGCTGGCCCGCGAGATCCGCTCCTACGGTGCCAACCTCGTCGTCACCCCCGCCGGTGACGTGCCCATCACGGACGAGGCCGTGGCCGCCGCGACCGCCCAGGTGCCCGCGAGCGCTCTGGTCGGATCCGCGGCCTTTGACTACGAGACCGTCACCATCAACGACCAGCCCTACGTGGCGGGCGGCGCCGACCTGGAGGCCGTGCACGCCATGAACCCGTACTGGTTCGTCGACGGTGAGTGGCCCGCTGCGACGGGCCAGGTGCTCGTGGGCGAGCAGGTCGCCTCGACGATCGACGTGAAGGCCGGGGACACGATCACGGTGAGCCAGCTGGACGCCGGCGCGTCCTCGAAGGGCGCGCAGGTGCAGTCCGGCGCCCCGGCCGCGGGCCTGAAGGTCGACCCGCGCACCGTCACCCTGACCGTGTCCGGCATCCTCAAGACCGGGCGGCAACGAAGACGGCTACGTGTACATGTCCAGCCAGGACATGAGTGCCCTGACCGGGCAGAGCGGCACCGTGTCGCTCGCCGAATACTCGATCGCACTGGAGGGTGATCAGCTGAGCGCCATCGCCGACGCGATGAACGCCGCGAACCCGCAGATTCACGCCCAGACCGTGCGCCGCCTCGCCCAGTCCGACACGGGCGTCCTCGCGATGCTGCGCTCCCTCCTCGTCGTCATCACCGTCATCGTGCTGGCGCTGACCATGATCGGCGTGTCCACCACGATGATCGCCGTCGTCACCGAGCGCCGCAACGAGATCGGCCTGCGCAAGGCCCTGGGCGCCACCTCCCGATCCATCACCCGCGAGTTCATGGGTGAGGGCGTCATGCTCGGCCTCATCGGAGGAATCCTGGGGGCCGGGGCAGGCTACGGCCTCGCCGTCCTCATCTCCACCTCCGTGTTCCACCGCTCTATCTCGCTGCACCCCGTCATCCTCCTCGGCACGGTCGCCTGCTCGATCCTCATCGCCGTCCTCGCCTGCCTCCCGCCCGTGCGCCGCGCACTGGCCGTCGACCCCGCGCTCGTCCTGCGCGGAGAATGAGAGTCACCATGACCACCTCCACCGCCACCCCGGCCTCGTCGGCCTCCCACGGACGCGCTGCTGAGCCTCGAGGGCGTCTCCAAGATCTACGGGGACCTGCACGCCCTCGACAACGTGTCCCTCGAGATCCCGCGCGGCCAGTGGGTCTCCATCGTCGGACCCTCCGGCTCCGGCAAGACCACGCTGATGAACATCGTCGGTGCCATGGACACCGCCACGAAGGGCACCGTCATGCTGGACGGCCACGACATCTCCGACCTGACCGCCGACGAGCTCACCGAGGTGCGCTGCCGCACCATCGGCCTCGTCTTCCAGCAGTTCCACCTCATCGGCCACCTGACGGCCCTCGAGAACGTCATGGTCGCCCAGTACTACCACTCGATGCCCGACGAGAAGGAGGCCCTCGAGGCCCTCGACCGCGTCGGCCTCGCCGATCGTGCCACCCACCTGCCGCGACAGCTCTCCGGCGGCGAGCAGCAGCGCGTGTGCGTGGCCCGCGCCCTCATCAACTACCCCAAGCTGCTGCTGGCCGACGAGCCCACCGGCAACCTGGACGAAACCAACGAGGAGATCGTCCTCGACCTGTTCAACCAGCTCCACCAGGACGGCACGACCCTCATGGTCGTCACCCACGACGCGCTCGTCGCCGAACAGGGCCAGCGCGAAATCCGACTCGACCACGGCAAGGTCGTCAAAGAAACCTGGCACGACCACGACTTCGAACAGCGCGCCTCCGGCCTGGTTCCCTGCCCGGCCGCGACGGCGACGCACGCAGCGGAAAGGACAAGGTGCGATGACCACGCCCACCACCCCCGATACCCGATCCCGCTGGGTCGCCCCGGCCTCGTACGCGGTCCTCGGCGCCCTCGGCGCGACGATCCTGGCCGCGTGCACGCCCTCCACCGGCCTGGACATGACCAAGCCCATGAGCGACGGCACTTGGACCGCCCAGTCCAACGCCGACGACCAGGGCTCCATCGGCACCATCACCATCACGGTCGAGGGCGGGCGCATCACCGCCACCTCCTACGAGACGACGCTGGCCGACGGCACCGACAAGGGTGCCGAATACGGCAAGAACTCCGCGGGCGAGGTCTTCAACGAGGACTACTACAAGAAGGCGCAGGCCGCCGTCGCCTCCTACCAGGAGTACTCCGACAACCTCACCAAGGTCGGCGACCCCGCCAAGGTCGACGTCATCACCGGCGCCACCGTCGCCCACCAGCAGTTCGTGCAGGCCGCCATCCGCGCCATCGCCGCGGCCCAGGGCGTCTCCCCGGACGGCGCCGACGACATCAATATTCCCCGGCCTGAAACGACGCCACCAAGGACGGCGACCTCGACAAGGACCTCGGAGGCTCCGACGGCTGAGCCCTCGCGCTGTGCTGGCTCTGTGGGCGCCCGGGGACGAGGCCGTGGCCGGGTCTCGGGGGTAGCGCCCACGTGGCGCTCCTCCTTCCCCGCGATGGGGACCCGCGTCGACATCATCGGCTGGGGCGGGGACGGCATGGCGATCGTCAACGCTGTTGTGGGTGTCGTCGCGCGCCACGAGGACATGTGGAGCGTGTTTCCGGCCCTTCCTCCGAGGTGTCGCGGCTCAATGATGCTGTCGCCTCGACTGGGGGCGGCGGTGGCGTGTCCCGCTGTGGGGCCGATTCCGCGCTGGCTGGCCCCGGCCTCGTCGTCAGCGAAGAAACCGACCGGCTGCTGCGCGACGCGCTCGCGCTCGCGGAGGCGACCGGGGAGCGTTCAACCCGCTGATCGGGCCGCTCGTTGCCGCCTGGGACGTCAAAGGCGATGCGGGCCGCGTACGTCGCGGGTGCGCCCTTGCCGCCCGCGCCGTCTGACGCGTTGTGGAGGCGGCGTTGCGGGCGTCGTCGTGGGGTCTTGCTGTCGCGCGTTGGCGAGCGGCGGTGGGCGATGGGGGTACCCCTGCTGAGTGCGTGGGTGGTGTGGATGTTCCCAGCCCGAGCCTCGACCTGGGCGGCATCGCGAAGGGATACACCGCCGACGCGTGCCGCGACCCTGGCAGTGGCCATAGGGGGCGCGTGGCGTGTTGGTGTCGGTGGGGACCTCGTCGGTGTCGGTGTATGGGACTCGCGCCGACGGTCGTCGTGGCGCGCGGGCCTGCGAGACCCTCATGGTGGGCCCACGTCGGTCGCTGGCGTCGTGGAGCTGCCTGCGGGCGGCATGGCGTCCCCTGTCGACGTCCGGGGATAACCTGGGGCCGCTGGGTGGGGTTCGCGGTGTCGGTGCGGGGCGTGCGTCGGGGCCTCTGGTGGGGCCTGCGGCTGGTTCTGTGGAAGATCGTCGCGCGCGTGAAACATGGCGTGAAACAGCTGCGGGTGGCGGTCGGATTTTTCGACCACCACATCATCGACCCACGCACGGGATACCCCGCGAGTGCGGGCGTTCGACAAGTCAGCATCGTGGCCTCGTCGGGTGTGCTGGCGGAGGCCCTGTCGACGGCGCTGCTCGTCGATCCGTCCATCGATGTTTCGGACGTCGCTGCCCGCTGGGCCCTGCGTGACGGGTGCCCCCGGCCTCGGCGAAGGTTGTGGGCCTGGTGCGTGCGGGGTGATGAACGAGCAGTTGATACGTGGATGGGCCTGGGATGGGAAATGCTTGGTGCAAGGGTCAACCTGATCGGGAACATTCAACCTGATCGGGAAGATTCAACCCGATCAGAAGAGGTTGAACCTTACCGATCGGGTGTAACGCCTCATCGGTAACAAGGGAATACCTGGGCAGGTGTTGTTGTTGGCCACCATTGTTAGGGGGCCGGGGGGCTTTTATCCACAGACCTTCGTTCGTGTCGTATGTTTTTCCACAGGGGCAGCCGTTCTAGGTGAGGTACTTTCGTCGTGCTGCGATCATCCACATATGAGTGACAATCAGCTGACCGTTATTCGTTCATCGTCGGGCTGTCGAATTCCTCGCGATATGCAAGATACATGCGTGTATCTACACATCATGAAGGGGTGCTACGTACGCGTCGACGATGCTCAATTCCTGAGTTCGCGATGGGCTGTCTGGGAAGCCGTGTCACGAGCACGACTGTTGGCTGTGCAGCATGCGGGGAGTGAAGATCGTGTCTTCATCGGAGCCAGTGCGCTCGTTGCTCGAGGTATTCCGTTGTGGGAAGCGAACCCCGATGTTTGCGTCTGGGCTCCTTCGCGGCGTGGGCACAAATCGCTGCGCGCAGTCCAAGCGGAGGCTGTTCGGGTGCCTGCCGTCTCGGTCCGGTGGAGCGTCGTGCCACCCAATGCGCCGGAGCTTGAGCAAGTAGAGGGCATCACCGTCGAAGGAATCGTTGATGCTGGAGTGCGCATGGCTCTCTTCTCTGAACACTTAAGTGCCTTCGTGGCGCTCTGTATGCTGCTCAATCGGCAGTCGCAATTTTCAGTGTTTACGCAGGACGTGGACCGGCAACGTTCGGATTCTCTGCGGGAAAACATGCTGGCAAGGCTCGAAGAACGTGCGACAGACAAAGAAACTATCCCCTTCCGGAGAGCTAAACGCCTGATAGCCGCCGCTGACCCGGGCTGCGAGAACCCCTGCTGAGGCCGCTCTTCTGTGGGTGGTGAAGTCGGTGAGCGCGTTCGAGGTCGTGACCCAGTTTGAGATCGTCGTCAACGGGAGGCGTTATTTTGCGGACATCGCTATTCCGGGACTTATGATCATCTTCGAGTTCGATGGGATTGGAAAGCTTGGAAAGAACGAAGCCGACTTCGCTCGGGCGAAGCGTGACTGGATCCAGCGCGAAAACGACTTGCGTAGTGCCGGCTGGACCATCTATCGATTCTCGTGGCCAGATTATGAGGATCTGGCGCAACTGAGGTCCCGTGGTAAGTGAGCTGCTCGGGGCCTTTTCCAATCCGTGATCCCATCCTCGGCTCCGAGGCACTGTGGGCGAAACCCTCGCCGGCGTGTGATGGACCCGGAGCGTCGGTTCCATATGGCTGCCAATCGTTGGGGAACCGCGCGAGAGGATTACACCCGTTAGGGAAGATTCAACCTGATCGGGAACATTCAACCTGATCAGAAGAGGTTGAACCTTACCGATCGGGTGTAACACCTCATCGGTAACAAGCGAATGCGTGGACGCAATCACGAACGGATGCCGCTGCGGGGCGAAGCACCGAAACATGCGCCAGTGCATCAGGCCCCACAGATGTGAAGGGTGCCGGCGGGGCCTGGTTGCGGTGCCGGTGGGCGGTGGCGGGGCCTGGCCGGGCTTCGAGGCGACGCGCCGAGCGGAGCTCGCGGCGCGGACGGCGAGCGGCGGGCCGCCGCCCACCGGCACACAAAGCAGCCCGGCCCCACAGCAAGGTACGACGGTGCCCAGAACAGGAGCAGTGCCCGGAAAACCCGTTGGCCTCGCAGCAAAGCCAGAATTCAGGCGGAACGTCCCGCAAGCAGCGTCGCCAGGTGGACGCCTCCGCGGCCCGCCAGCTGGGCGGCCTGGGTGCGGCACGAGAAGCCGTCCGCCAGATACACGGCATCCGGCTTCGCCGACAGGGACGGCAGCAGCAATGGGATGCGACGGCCACAGACAGGTCGTAGTGGCCCGCCTCCATGCCGAAATTTCCGGCCAGGCCACAGCAGCCCTCGAGCCTGGTCACGTGAGCGCCCAGCGACTCGAGCAGCGCCTGGTCCGCGTCCCACCCCATGACGGAATAGTGGTGGCAGTGCGGCTGCGCGACGATCTCGACGCCCTCCAGGCTCGGCAGGCGACGCGCGGATGCTGGCACCGCCGACAGCACCTCGGCGAGGGTGCGCGTCGCGGAAGACACGAGTCCCGAACGCGGGTCCTCGGGCAGCAGGTCCAGCAGGTCGTCTCGCAGCACCGCCGTGCACGATGGCTCAACGCCGACGATCGGGATCCCCGACGCCGCGAAAGGCGCCAGAACGCCCAGCAACGACGCCAAGTGCTTCTTCGCACCGCTCAGCTGACCCGTCGTAATCCACGTGAGGCCGCAGCACGCGTCTGGAGCGACGATGGGCGCAAACCCGTTCGCCTCGAGCACGTCGACGACCGCGCGCGCCCCCGCATCGTCCAGGGTCTGGCTAAACGAGTCCGCCCACACGAGCGCGTACGGCCGCCCGCTGGGGTCGCGTGGCCCGCTCAGGATTGGGAGAGCCGGTCATCGACGAGGCAGTGGCCCCCTCGCGCTCGCGGGTGGAGTCAGGCGAGGCCTGGGCGCCGCCGCGCTCGCGGGCATCGGATACGGCATCCGACGAAGCCGACGCAGGAACACTGCCCGCCAGCAGAGAATGGCGGCGAGCCCACGCGGTGAAGGTGCCGGACTGGAGGGCGGGCATACCTCGGCGAGGATCGAGGCCGATGAGGCGGAAGGCCAGCGAGCGCAGGGGAGCGACCGACATGACGGCATTCGCGACGGTAGCCAGGCCGGGCACGCGCGCGGTGACGCGGGTGAGGCGCGGCAGCCAGCCGAGCGTGTAGTGGCTAAGGGGGCGCATGCGGCCCCGGTAGGTGCGGAACAGCGCTTCGGAGCGGTAGCGGGCCATGTCGACGCCGGCGGGGCAGTCGGCGGAGCAGGCCTTGCAGGCCAGGCACAGGTCGAGTGCCTCGAGGACCTCGGGGGAGTCGATGGCCTTGACGAGCTGCGAGTTCGCCGCCTCCTGGAGAATGCGGGCCCGGCCGCGGGTCACGTCCTTCTCCTCGCGCGTGGCCAAGTAGGACGGGCACATGAAGGTGCCGGACACTCCCGCGCGGCATTTGCCGACGCCCGTGCAGCGGTGGACGGCGGCCGTGAAGTCGCCGCCGTCGTGGGTGAAGGCGAAGCCGCCGTCCGCGGGCATGGGGCGCGCGGCGACGCGGCGCAGGTTTGCGTCGAGGGGTCGACGCCGGGCTGGAGCTCGAGGGCACTGCCCGAATGGCCGGCAACACCGGCAGCCGGCACTGCCGGCATTCCGCGCCCGCGCGCGGGAGGAGGCCTCGGCCTCGTCCATGGGGGCGGCGAGCACCCCGGGGTTGAGGAGGTTGTCCGGGTCGAAGATGTGCTTGACCCGGGCGAACAGGTCGAGCATCTCGGGGGAGTACATGAAGCGCAGGAGTTCGCCGCGGGCGCGCCCGTCGCCGTGCTCGCCGGAGACGGAGCCGCCGTGGGCGGCGCAGATGCGGGCCGCGGACTGGAGGAAGGCGCGCGAGTGGGCGACGCCCTCCGGGGGTTTCGAGCGGCATGGCGAGGCGCACGTGCACGCAGCCGTCGCCGAAGTGCCCGTACAGGAGCCCGTCGATGTCGAACTCCTCCATGAGGGCGGTGAAGTCGCGCAGGTACGCGCCGAGGTTTTTCGGGCGGGACGGCCGCGTCCTCGAAAGCCGGGCCAGGCCTGCTGGTCACCGCCGCCCGCGCCATCAGGCGGGGTGCGCCCGCCCAGGCCCGCACCGTCGGCTCGGATCCTCCACAGGGCCGAGGCCTGGGCCCCCGGTGGGTACACGACCGTGTCGATGGCGGCGGAGTCGGCGCACAGGGCGCGTGCGCGCTCCAGGGGAGGCGGTGACGTCTTCGCCGGGGGCGCCGACTTCGACGAGAGCCAGCCTTCGCCCTCGGGCAGGGGCAGGGGACGGCGCCGGGGCCCTGTGGGACGCGCACGACGTCGACGAGGCGGCGGTCCATGCCCCTCCACGGCGAGGGGAGTGGGCGAGCAGCGCGGGCACGTCGTCGGCGGCCTCGATCATGGAGCGGTAGCCGAGGGCGGCGAGCACGGGCGCGTCGGGCAGGGGCACGAGGCGCACGGTGATGGACAGGATGAGGACGAGGTGCCCTCGCTGCCCGTGAGCATGGCGGCGAGGGTTTCGTCCGCCCTCGGGGAGGTGAGGTGCTCGAGGGAGTAGCCGGAGACCTGGCGCTTGAAGCGACCGAGCTGCGTGCGGATTGGCGCCAGGTTGGGTCGATGAGGGAGGCCAGCCCGGGCACGTCGCGCAGCGCCGAGATCGTGCGAGGTCATGGCCGTGAAGCGGTGCCCCTGCCCGTCCACGCAGTCGAGGGAGACGATGTTGTCGGAGGTGCGTCCCCAGGCGGTCGCGTGCGGGCCGCACGCGTTGTTGGCGACCATGCCTGCGATCGTCGCGCGGTTCTGGGAGGAGGGTCGGGGCCGAAAAGCGCAGGCCCGTGCTTGGCGGCGGCGGCCTGGAGGGTGGAGCCGACGCAGCCGGGCTCGACGGTGGCGGTGCGGGCCTCGGGGTCGATGGAGATGACACGGTTCAGTGTCGCGAGAAATCGAGGACGAGGCCGGGGCCGATCGCGTTGGACGCGCACGAGGTGCCGCCGCCTCGGGCGGTGAGGGGTACGCCGTGGGCGCGGGCGAGGTCGAAGGCTGCGACCGCCTGCTCGAGGCGTGCGCGGGAAGGCGACGGCTAGGGGCGGGATGCGCGTGAGGCCGGCGTCGGAGGAGTAGGCGCTCGCGTGCCGCTCGAGGCGTCGACGTCGATGAGTGCGCGCAGGTCCGTCAGGAAGCTCTCGCTCATGGTGCCAGTCTGTCACGCGGGCGCGTGTTGGGCGGCGGGTATCCGGTGTGCGGATGGTCGCTCGAGGCCGTGGCAGATTGGGGGCGAGTGGGCGAGGTGCGGCGCTGTTGGGTAAAAGGAGTGGGCCGAGGCAGTTGGTGCCTGCGGCCCTGACATTACGCGGGTTCCGGGTCGTCGCGGAACAGCTTGGGGAAAGGTGTCACGGGGACGGGCATGCGCTCCACGGGCGGAAAATGAGGGCTGACCGCCTGCTCAGACTTTGGGTACAGTCGGGGCGATGATTCCGTGTTCAGGCAGTAGGGGACAGTTCGCGGCGCGTCTCGTCGGACGCTGGAACCTGCGGCTCCGGCGCCGAATATTCAACGATACGCAGCTTATCCCTACCCATTGAGTGCCACCCTGTTCTGTCTCATATGCTCAGCCGCGCAGTAGTCTAACCGGGTGGAAGATGCTGCGCCATCCGGATTCTGAGCGACATCTGTCATCGTACACGACATTGGTCCCAAGTCATCGGACAACTGAGGATAGTTGCTCAGCATGTGTCAGTGGCCGTTGTTTTCCTTTGCCCGGGCTGCCTTGAGCGCTGCCCACTCTTCGTCGGTCGTCTGGTTTCCGCCGGCGACGATGTTTCGCGAAAGTCCTGGGAGGTGCGGGTGCCCTCGTCAAAGTAGGCCATGTGATGGTCTAAAGCGTGCAGGGACGCGGTAAAGCCTGGTGCATCAGCGGATTGTCATCGATGGGAGGTATGCGAGGCGGTACGTACTTCTCAGAATCTGTGACGTCGCCGCTCAGGTGAGTAATTCCGTCGAGGTATCGTGGGTCGCTCCCGAATCCACTAGGTGTGAATGTGTTGAGGTCCTGTACTGCGTCGGACGTTGGGATCGAGGAGACATAGACGTGTTTCTGTGACACGTTATATGCGTCGATTGTGTCTGCCCCAGCTCCGGGAGAGCCGCACATGATGAAGCAGTCGACGGTGCCCGGGGCGACGAGCGTCATCGACTTGCCGGACGTGGTCGATCCGTAGGAATGGCCGATGAGGGTGTTGGTGAAACGCGTGACCGTTCGCGTTTGCGTTCGCGCGCAGTCCCCTCCTCGAAGCGTGCGAGCTTGGGGGCTGCGCGGTCGGCGAATCCCGATGTCTGCGGCCTGTCTAATGTCAGCTCCCCTCGTTCTTGGGGCGACGTAGCCCGAGGTAGGAGATGGTGGCAACGCTGTTCGGGTTGACCCCTGCGTGCTTGGTCTGATCCCTGAGGCGGTCGTTGAAGTCCATGTAGTACCCGAGGTCGCCGCGCACGTTCGTGCCGATGCCGGGAGACGAGCGTCGACACGTGCGTGGCGGTGTCGGGATTGCCCTGCGGAGACGATGGCGGTCGTGCGGTGGTATTTCTCGTCGTAGTTGAAGTCGAGGAGGTAGGCGGGGTGCGAGGCCGTTGGTCAGTCGATAGGTGGGTTCCGTTCGCGACTTGATGACCTTGAGGTCCTGAGTACTTCTCCAGTGCTCGCTCGAGCTTTTTCTTTGGCAGCGTCGTTCCTCTGAGCTCGATGTGGTCGATCTTTGCGGGCGCATAGGGTCGGAGTCGGTGCTCTTTTGAGGGCGTCGTCGATATTTCGCATCTGTGCGTCGTGACTAGCCTGCTCGGCGATCTGCGAGGCGCCCTTGTGGTAATTTGCCCTTTGTCGTCAAAGTAGCCGTCGAGGCGAAGCGGTTGGCCCTGTCGCGCGCGTAGGCGGGAGTCCGTCGAGGTGGCGAATGTCGTCGGGACGGTGGTCCATGAGGAATTGCTTGCGTTCTCGGCTGTCGGGTGAGTTCCACCAGGCAGCGTTCTGGGACGGGCTCCAGTTTGGCTGTGGGGAAGTCAGGGGACTCCGATGACCTTGTTTTCAGCCCAGTCTCCGTCTGTGTAGCTGTCGTTGTTGATGTCTTGGAGGGCGTGGTAGAGATCGGTGTCGACCTGGTCGGCCTGTTTCGATGACGTCCTCGATGCCCTGCTCGATGTTTAAAAGCGTGCAGAGGATTTTTCCGCCGCGTTGCGTCCTTGAGTCCCTCTCCGACGACGCTGCCGTCGTTAAGAATGGTGCAGTTATTCGTGGATGCGTACGCCCGCAGGGTGTTGATGTTGGACATGACGGTCGCAACTCCCGTCGCGTGCGCCCCTCAGATGGCCATGAGGGCTCCGTTGACGTTGGTGAGTGCGCGCTCGAGTGAGGCGAGGTTTGGTGATGGTCGTTGCGCGCATCGCTGTGACGGCCTCACCCTCGGACTGGACGGCACCTCAGGGCGTCCTCGTCCCGTCCTCGTAGGCCTTGCGCAGGACTCTGGCTCGCTTCGAGGAGTTCTTGTGCGATGGACTCGAGTGGATCCGCTTTCCCAGTTGAGAATGTTTGCCCATGTGATCGCCATGGTCTCACTCTCCCTTCGAGGGGCCGACGGGTGGGCAGGGTTCTGGGGATGCTGGCCCAGACCTGTTGGATTGCCTGCTGGTTGATCTCTTCTGTCGCCTCAATACTGGTGGCCGAGGCCTCTAACGTTGTCAGCCAGGGTTACGAAGGAGGTTTCTCAGCGCCGAGCAGCTGGTCCTCCATGTGCTCGCCCGCATACTGTCGCCTGCTGTGGAGGCGGAGCCGCCGTCCATGGCCAGACTTGACCTAGGAGAGTGTAGGGAAGGGAGGCTGTTGATGATCGTCAGCTGGAGAGGTCGCTCAGTTTCTGGGAGAAAGTCCTCGAGGTCGTTCTCGATAATGTGGAGATCGGGCATCGTTGTCCTGTCCGTCGTCACAGCATCTGTCGTGCTAGCTCACTATTCTACCGGCTTTGAAGAACTGTGGGCATGATGTGCGGGCTGGGTGAGATGGCTCGTCGACCGCGGGCTTTAATGCCGCGTAGATGCTTACGTGGTATCTACCCCAATGTGCCCTGTGTCATCCGTGTTTCTTTTTGGAACGTATGAAACAATGGCCACGAGCGCCCCATACACGTGAAGGGAAGAGCGATGGCCCTGTTTGAGTTCGAGGATGGACACCTCGTCCCCGCTCAATTCGGATATCCGGTCGCCCAGGACCTGGGACCCGACCTCGTCGACGCTATCTGCCAGCAGGTCCCTGCAGATCGTCTCGCGTCCCGCTTTTCCCCGGTGACCTGGCGTGATATGACCGGCCAGGGATGACGAGGAGACGCCGCGCCTGACCGCCCTCGACGTGTCCGGGTCAGATCGTCTCCGTCGAAATTCTCAAAGAACTCGACTCCGAGACCCTCATTACTTCCCTGTCTCGACTGGCCGAGGTCGCCTCGATTTCGTGGTCGGACCTGGCCGCCGAGTACCCCTCGGGCCCCGAGGGCTTCCGCGGCGGTTGGGCGCAGTTCCGCGACTCGATGCCCCCGGCGGTGGGCGGGCCCCCGACTCATCATCGTCGCGGGCGAGATCGACCCCTCGGTGCGCCCCGCCCTGTCCATCCTGGCGACGTCCGGCGTCGAGGTGCACCCTCATGAACCTGCGCCAGATGTCCAACGGCCGCCTGTTCCTGGACGTGAACGCGGTGGGGTCCGCGCCTGTACGGCCACGCCCCGCAGCTCCTCGCCTCCGCCTCCGCGCCCTGGCCCGCCCGCGATCGGGCTGGCTGCCCCTGCGAGAAGACGCCCGCATCCGCAGAGCGCGTCGCGGAAGCCTCCGGGGAGAACGATTCCGAGACCCCAACGACGCGCCCCACGCCGAAGGTTGCGCCCCACCTGCGCGACGTGTTCACCTACCCGATCGACGAGGGCCCCCGGCCCCTGGCAGCCCGCCGCCGAGGAAGGCAAGCACGGGAAGAGGCCGAGGCCGAGCTGGCCGACGTGCTACGAGGCCGCCGAAGCCCCCGCAGCAGGGTGAGAACGCCGAGCAGACCGACACTATCGAAGGTGACGCCGCCGAGGAGCCGCACGGATGATGGGCGCCGACCGATGAGGCCGCCGAAGCCGACGCCCGCGACGCTCACGCCGCTGACGACCAGCACGTCGCCGACGATCACGTGGAGACGGGTGACGGCTCCGACCTGAACGAAGTAGCCGAGGATGCCGCAGGCGAGCGCGACGTGTTCGTGCCCGAATCCGGTGATACTGAGTACGCGGAGGACGCCGAGGCTGAGATCGCTGACTCGCTCGACACCGCGGCTGCGCACGAGCAGGTCGAGACTCACGACGAGACGAGGCCTCCGAGGCGACGTGTCGAGGAGCCTGCGGATGAGTGGGCCCCGGTCGACGACGAAGCCTCGAGGCTCGCGACCAGTTCGCGCCCGAGGTCAGCCAGGCCGAGGCCGACCGCGTCGAGGCCACGCAGCTCGCCGAGACCCGTCCCGGTGAGGACGGCGAACAGGTCGACGAGCTCGTCGACCACGAGGGACTGCCACGGAAGAATCAGCTTCACGCCGACGAGGTCGAAGCGCCGACGAGCGCAGCGATGCAAAGCGACGAGCACGCTGAGATCGCCGACGAACAGGCGGAATCGGCAGCGACGCTACGCCCGAGCAGGCTGATGAGCAGCACGAGCCCCGTGGAAGACAAGCCCTCGCTGGGAACGTCCCCGCCCACATGAGTCGCCGCGCGACGCGTCGCGCCCTCGCGAAGAATCCGTCGAGCTTAACGACGGTGGTGCGACCGAGGCTGCCACGGCCTCGTCCGTGGATCGTTCCGACAGAGTCCCCTGAGGTCGCCGCGGCCCGTGCGGAAGGCCTGCCGGTCCTCGGCCGCGACGAGGCCGGGCTGCGCACCCTGCGCAGATCCTCGGCCAGGACACGCCCCTCGTGGCCCGCAGTGAGCTTGGCCTTCCCGCCGACCTCGTGCTCGCCGCGAGCGGCGCGGTCTCCGGGCGCAGGCCTGACCTACCCGTCGCTCGACACCCTCCTCACCGCGCGCGGCCTCGGCCATCTCGACGCCTGGGGGCAGGGTGCGCATCGGCGACCGCCTGGGCCCGACCCTGGCCGAAGCGCTCGACGAGGTCAACCGCGAGATCGTGCGCGAATACGCGCAGGCTCCGCGCGGACACCACTCCGCCAAGCACTAACGCGACCGCGCTGAGCGTCCCAGACCGCGCGACGCGACACGATGAAGGAGGCCCGGGATCATGCGATCCCGGGCCTCCTCTCTCCTGATGCTCAGTGCACGAAAGCGTCCAGCCAGCCGCGCATCGTCGCGTACACGGCCTCGCGCACGGGGGCGTCCGACAGGACGAGATCGTGCTTGCCGGGGAAACGCGCGATCGTCACGAGGTCCGACAGGCCCAGGCTCCCGCTCTGCGATGACGGTCGGGGTCCAGGACGGTGTCGGAGGTGAAGCGCGCTCGCCCCACTCCTCGTCGAAATAGGCGGACGTGGACACCATCGACAGGACCGGGCGGTCCAGGTGCACGTCCTTTTCGATCGTCTCGTGCCCGGCCATGATTGCCTCGAGCCACGAGGCTGGGAACCGAGTAGGACTCGGGGCGCTTCCACTCCTGGATGATCGGCCAGCCCGCGACGGACGGGTCTTGCGCCGACAGCCCCTCTGGGATCAGGCAGTTCCGACGAAGCCCGGCCCGCGAGCGAGCGGCCGTAGTGTCCCGGCCCCTCCCGTGGGCACCTCCCACATGGGGTTACGCGACGCGATGCGCCCGATGACGGGAGCCATCGCCCCGCGCCAGGCGGCCATCGACTGCATCTCCAGCCAGCCCAGAGTTCAGGATGAGGCCGTCCAGGACGCCCGGGTGACGATGCGCCCACAGGGTTGCAATCAGACCGCCCGTCGAGTGGCCCATGAGGACGATAGGCTCGTCGTCGCGCTCTCGCGGATGATCTCGATGGCCGCGCCGATCTCCTCGTCGTACACGGACAGGTCGTCCGTGTACCCGATCGTCTGATGGGGACGCAGGGAACGCCCGTACTTGCGCATGTCCAGCGCGTAGAACGCGGCACCCGCGTCAACCAGGTGCTGGGCCATTTCGGTCTGGAAGAAGTAGTCGTTGCGCCCGTGCAGATACAGGACCGTCATACGGGCGCTCGCGGGCGGGGTCGCGCACGAGGGTCGCCACGCAGGGGCCCTCCGCGTCGTCAAGCAGCTCGATCGTGCGCGACTCGTACGCATCGCCCAGGATGTCGGCGCGCCACTGAAGCCCGGGAGGACCGACTCTCGCCCAGGGGCCATGACGTCGCGCTCGGGGATCCCCTCGGGCGACGAGGCCGGGGCCTCCACCCCGGACAGGTCGGGCAGGCCGCTCGTGTCGGGCATTAGCTCGCCGCCGGCCGTGGGATTGCTGGTAACGCTCATGTGGTCAGCATAACGCGCGAGGCCGTCCCCGGCCTCGTTGATGAGGAGAAGAAACCGGGGCGGCCTCGGCGAGAATGGACGTCGATCAGGCGAAAGAGGATGCGCGCGAGGGGATGCGCTCGTTGAGGAACTCGTCGAGGAGAGCCGTCAGCTGGTCGTGTTCGATGAGGAAGCCGTCGTGACCGTGGTCGGAGTGGATCTCGCGGTAGAACGCGCCCGAGATGCTGGCCGCCATCTGCCAGACCTGCTCGGGGAAGAACAGGCGATCCGAGTCGACCGCGACGACGAGGGTGCGCGCGGTGACGGCCTTGAGGGCCTCGACGACACCGCCGCGGTCGCGGCCTACGTCGTGGGAGAGCATCGTGCGGCACAGCGCCACGTAGGAGCCGGCGTCGAAGCGGCGCACGATCTTCTCGCCGTGATAGTCCAGGTAGGACTCCACCGCCAGGCGTCCGCCGTGCAGGGGATCCTCGTCGTTCTGGGGGATGCGGCCGAAGCGCTCGTCCAGCTCCGAGGGGGAGCGGTAGGTTGTGTGCGCGATCTGGCGGGCGAGTGCCAAACCGGCGTTGGGGCCGGGGCCCGCGTAGTAGTCGCCGCCGCGCCACGCCGGATCCAGCTCGATCGCGCGGATCTGCGTGTGGGTCCACGCCGCCTGGTCGGCGGTCGTCTGCGCGCCCGAGGCCACGACCACGAGGCGGCGCACGCGCTCCGGGTAGGTGACCGCCCACTCGATCGCGCGGTGTCCGCCCAGCGAGGTGCCCACGACGATGCTCCACTCGTCGATGCCGAGCAGGTCGGCCAGGCGGGACTCGGCGTAGACCTGGTCGCGCGTGGAGATCACGGGGAAGCGCGAGCCCCACGGCGCCCCGTCGGGAGCGAGGGAGGCCGGGCCTGTGGATCCCTGACAGCCACCCAGCACGTTCGCGGCCACCACGTAGTAGCGGTCCGTGTCGATGATGCGCCCCGGGCCCACGATCTGGTCCCACCAGCCGGGGTCGGCTGGCCGGGCGCTGCGTCGCCGCACACGTGCGCGTCGCCCGGTCAGCGCGTGCAGGGATGAGGACCGCGTTGGACGAGGCCTCGTCCAGCTCGCCCCACGTCTCGTAGGCAAGCGTCACGGAGGGCAGGATCTCGCCGTTTCTCCAGGCGCTGGGCGCCCAGGTTCGCGAAACTTGCGGAAGGCGACCGGGTCGCCCTCGCGCCACGCACCGGACGTGGGGTGCGGGGGCAGGTTGTGACGGCTCATGATGTCCTTCTTTCGCTGGAACGCGACTTCGGCTGTCGGGCTGGGGGAGAGTGGAGGGGCAGCGGCGGCCTCGGAGCCTCAGGAGTGTGTGTGTCCCCGAGGGCCGCCGACGGGTCTGTTGAGGCCGTGGCCGCGCGGGCCGCGTCGAAGCCGAGCTCCAGGTCGGCGAGGATGTCCTTGATGTTCTCCAGGCCGATCGACAGGCGCACGGTGCCGGGCGCGACGCCGGCTTGACCAGCTCCTCCTCGGTCAGCTGCGAGTGCGTCGTCGAGGCCGGGTGGATGACGAGGACTCGCGTCGCCGATGTTGGCGACCACGGGCAGGAGCTGCACGCCATCCGCGAAAAAGCGCCCTGCCGGCCTCGTGCCCGCCCTTGATG
>BNJV01002069.1_pt1 | contig 146714 bp, 280 predicted proteins | sample 8540591 | NCBI WGS metagenome assembly BNJV01 (sample SAMD00202457, study PRJDB9452) | human saliva metagenome | host: Homo sapiens
CATGACGGAGCGGAGCGATTGGGCGCCGGTTGGCGTGGATCCCGACCCGGGAGGAGTCTTTAATGGCGGGTCCAGAAGCGGGTGGCGTCCGGCTGATAACCAGCCGATAAGCACGGTGAGTAGGAAGGTGCCAATGGTGGTGGCTGCGGCCCGCCAGCGGCGTTCGATGATGAAGATGATAATGAAAACGCTGGTGTGAGCTTTAGCCCTGGCGGCCAGTCCCACCCAACTCCCGAGCCACCGGTTTCGGTGTTTCGGCGGAAGTCGAGAGGGCTACGAGGAACATGAGGACGAGGTTGATTTGCCCATAGAAGAAGCTGCCGTGGATGGCATCGAAAGCCGAGTGATCCTATAGGTCAAAAACAGTGCTGGAAGGAAATTCCTTATGGATGAGCCATGGGACTATAAGGAGCCCCCAGGGCGTTGGAGTCCTGCCACATGATGGTGCCCTCTAGGGGCCTATGAGCGGTAATACCGAGAATAATGTGCCAGCGAACGGTGGGTAGGTGAAGGGTAGACCTGGGGAGGAAAGTCGCCGCTGCTAGAGGCTGCGGCCATGATTGAGTGCTTCCCAGCCAGGGCGATAAATGCGGAAATCCACCGGGTCTATCAGGGAAGACGGTCAGGAGTTTTCGGCACTGTGGAGAGCTCGACAACCATGACCCAGAGTAGCAAAAATCGACAGAGGGGACGAGGGTGCCTAGCATCTTTCTCATAAAACAAGGTTATTAGAAAATAACCGCCGTGCGTGGGAGGCACGACGGTTATTAGTGAAACTACCCCTAGTGTGTGTAGTAAAAATGCCGCATTACTTAACGCAGCCGCGGCTGGCTGGGAGCAGAGTGCCCCCAAAACCCATGGCCCCACCGCTCATCTTTGTTGTGCACACCCGAATGAACGTGACGGTTGCTTCGAAAAATGTCGTATTGGTGGAACGAGCAAATCTCCACCCGCCGACCGGCGGTCGCCAAGAGTTGCGTGGCGGCTTGGACCGGAGCCTGAGGCGATAATGTCGTGGCGGGTTTCCCCGGATCGGGTCTTTATTGCCGCGGTGTAGTGACTCTCCACCCGGGCAGTTTTTCCCTCAGAAAGGTGCAGCCGCAGGTCAGGGGTGGGGAGATAGGTGGCGGCAAGGTGCGCCACTGGAGGCCGTGGGCCTCTTGACGCAGCCCTGGGGAAGCTGATGACCGAACCGGGCCAGGAATGGGTCGTCGGCGAATCTCCGCGTGGTTGAGGTGCGGCGGGGCTCCAAACCGAAATATATGCAGCGATTCTTATTGATAGCGGTAGCGATGGACATGTCGGTTCCTTTAGAAAAATACAGTTACTCACAAAATGTTTTTATTTCTGGCGTGGCCGCCTATGGTGGGGCGATGCCATGCCAGAAAACTCCGGCTAATGGTGAACCGCCATAGTCGTTGGGTTCCTTCGTGTGAGAACAAAACGCTACGTGACACAAAAACAATAATCCATACCACAATAAAAGCAAAACGGAAGCCGTTTTTCGGGCTTCCGTTAGAGTGCTCCCAGCATGGGGGTGAAATGTTGAGCGGTCTTATGAATGCGTATGTGAGGAGGAACGCGGCCTCCGCAATGGCAATATTTTCAACTCTCGGTGGGATCCACCGACTCATTGTCGAGTGGATGGTAGGTTTGTGGCTCCTCCACTCGAAGAGAGTCAGCTCCGCCGAGGGACAGCGGCGATAAGCTCGGCGCACAACGGAATCGAACCGCCTGCGCCAACCAGCGTCAATTCCTTGTTGTCTGTAGGCGCCGCGCAGAGCACTGGATAAACGGTGACCGCCGGGCCCTCAATATTGGACGAGAAACGGATTATTCCATCCGACACCTGCACGCTCAGGCGAGCATTCCACGGCACATGCTGAACGCAAATGCTTCGTCACGGCGGCGGCCACCTCGGAGAGCGTCCATGCCCGGCGGCACCCGCAGATTCAGCTTTGCGCTTGCGGTTGCCGGCACCGCATTCACAGCCTCGGAAACCGGCGTGGACGTAAACCCGGTGACCGTGATCGCCGGCCGCGCCCACACCATGTCCGCCGGATTATCCGCCGAGGTGCCCGCGATCTCCACCCCGTCCAACGCCCGGCATCCTTGCAGGAACGTCTCGGGATCATACTGGGCCCCCGACCACTTCTGGTCCACATCCACGCCGTCAATCTGGACGCGGCCATGCTCGTCCCGGAAGGAATCAATGAGGCGAATGAGGGCGGCGGTCGCATCCGGGGCAGCGCCACCAAAACTGCCCGAATGCACCGGGTTTTGCAGGGTATCCACCTGCACGGTGATCTGCGCACCGCCGCGCAGCGAGGTGGTGAGGGTCGCTCGCCCACCGCCGCATTGCCCGTGTCTGCGATGAGGATAACATCGGCGGCAAACAGCTCCGGCCGGGCCTTGATGAGCTCCGAAAGCTCCGCCCCGCCTTGCTCCTCCGACCCCTCGATGAGCACCTTAATTCCCAGGTCGGTGCCGCCCAGCTCGTTGACGGCACGTAGCGCGGCCAGGTGCATGACAACGTTGCCCTTGCAGTCCGCAGCCCCCCGCGCATACCAGCGGCCATTCCGCTCGGTGAGGGTGAATGGATCTAGATCCCACTTCGACGCGGGTCGCCGGCGAGCACCACATCGTAGTGGCGGTACAGCAGCGGGACGGTGGGGCGTCTCCCTTCGCGGGCTTGAGGGCGATGAACAGTGGCGCGGCGTGTCCTCTTGGTATGTGGTGACCGTCGGCCCACAGATTCGAGACGCAGCCTTGACCCATGCGGCAGCGTGCGCGTGCTCTTCTACGAGCTCCGGCACTCCTGCACAGAATTAAAGGATGTGATTTCCTTGAGGTCCGTGAAAATCCCTATCGCGTTGCCCGGTGACGATAGGTCGCACCTTGGCGATTGTTTCTGTAGTCATAACTGAAAAGTGTAGTTTAGGGTCCCAGCATGTGCAGGGGCCGGTTTCGCATTGCTTATCGACGCCTCCCGGTTCAGCGGCCCGATCTCCCTCTGGGAGTTGTGCGCTGCGTTTTTGGGATTAGTGCCCGGATTCAGGGGCCGATCTTGAGACTGCAGCACAGTGCTCACTCATACGCACCGTGAACCTCACAGCCCCGGAGAGGTGTGCTGCGATATCTCCAACCAAGAGGTGAATCTGGGCCCAAAACAGGCAATATCGCAGCACATCCCTGGGGCTGTGAGTCATTGAACTGGTGAGTGAACCACGTCACGTTCCTCTGATTCAGGGGTTTTGGGTTGTCTGACGAGTACTGTGCTGCGATATCTCGCAAATCGGGTCCCAAAGCCCGGTTGTAGAAATCCAGATATCGCGCACACTACTTTTGAGGCGTCGGCGGGCGCGGAGTGAGTGCGGGCGAATATCGGTGAGTGTGAGTGGACGCCGGCTGGCGCAGTTGTGTGTGCTGCGTTTTTGTGGGATGAGGCGCCTGGATTCAGGGTCGAAAATCCGAGATATCGCAGCACAGTAGGCGAAACGCCTCGGGGTTTCCTGGGGCTGGAGGTGAAGGAGGGACCCTTGGGGTCAGGCGGGGGGCGAGGCAGGGTGGGGCAGGGTTGAGCTGGTTCGAGTTGTGTGGGCGCGGCATGCGGGGCTCGGAGGCTGGTGCCGGGAGGTGGGCGTCGACAAGCGAAGGTAGCACAAAAACGCAATGGAAAGTTCGCCCTAAGCGTATTTCCTTGCACTCGGGGCTAGCGACTGCTAAAACGGATTTAGCACTTGAACAAGGACAGTGCTAACTAACAATCGGACAGAACATATATTAAGGAGTAACCCATGGCAAAGATCATTGCCTTTGACGAGAAGCCCGCCGGGGCTCAGAACGCGGTCTCAACACACTGGCAGACGCAGTTAAGGTCACCCTTAGCCCTGAGGGTCGCAATGTGGTGCTGGAGAAGAGCTGGGGCGCCCCCACCATCACCAACGACGGTGTGTCCATCGCTCGGGAAATCGAACTCGAAGAACCCTATGAGAAGATCGGCGCCGAGCTGGTCAAAGAAGTAGCCAAGAAGACCGACGACGTGGCAGGTGACGGCACCACCACCGCTACCGTTCTGGCCCCAGGCACTTGTGCGGGAGGGCCTGCGCAACGTGGCTGCCGGCTCCAACCCCGCTGGGTATCAGGCGCGGCATTGAAAAGGCCGTGGACGCGGTGACCAAGCAGCTGCTCGATAGCGCCAGGAAGTAGAAACCGAAGAACAGATCGCTGCCACCGCCGGCATTTCCGCAGCCGATCCGGCCATCGGCGCCCAGATCGCCAAGGCAATGTATGCCGTGGGCGAGGGGCAAGCTGAACAAGAATCCGTCATCACGGTAGAGGAATCCAACACCTTTGGTGTGGAGCTAGAGGTCACCGAGGGTATGCGCTTCGACGAGGGCTATATCTCCGGTTACTTTGCCACCGACATGGAGCGCCTGGAGGCCGTGCTGGAAGATCCGTATATTCTTCTGGTTTCCGCCAAGGTCTCTAATATTAAGGACCTGCTGCCGCTGCTGGAGAAGGTCATGCAGACCGGCAAGCCGCTGCTGATTATCGCCGAAGACGTGGAGGGTGAGGCCCTGTCCACCCTGGTCGTGAATAAGATTCGCGGCACCTTCAAGTCCGTTGCCGTCAAGGCCCTGGTTTTCGGCGACCGCCGCAAGGCACAACTCAGGACATGGCCATTTTGACCGGTGGCCAGGTCATTTCCGAGGAGGTGGGCTTGTCCCTGGAGACCGCCGACCTGCCGCTGCTGGGCCGCGCTCGCAAGGTTGTGGTGACCAAGGACGACACCACCATTGTGGAAGGTGCTGGCTCCCAAGACCAGATCCAGGGCCGGGTGAACCAAATCCGCGCCGAGATCGAGAACTCCGATTCTGAATACGACCGCGAGAAGCTGCACGAGCGTCTGGCTAAGCTGGCCGGTGGCGTGGCGGTGATTAAGGTTGGCGCCGCCACCGAGGTGGAGCTGAAGGAACGCAAGCACCGCATCGAGGATGCCGTCCGTAACGCTAAGGCTGCTGTGGAAGAGGGCATTGTTGCTGGTGGCGGGGTTTCCCTGCTTCAGGCAGCCCACGTGCTGGAGAACGACCTGGACCTGAATGGTGACGAGGCTACGGGCGTGAAGATTGTCCGTGAGGCACTCTCTGCCCCGCTGAAGCAGATCGCTTTCAACGCTGGCTTTGAGCCGGGCGTGGTCGCCGACAAGGTGTCCCACCCGCCCGCCGGCGAGGGCCTGAAACGCCGCCACCGGCGAGTACGTGGACCCTGATGGCCGCCGGCATTAACGATCCGTGAAGGTGACCCGTTCTGCCCTCCAGAATGCCGCTTCGATCGCCGCGACTGTTCCGGACCACCGAGGCCGTGGTTGCCGATAAGCCTGAGCCGCGCAGCCCCGCAGTGCCTGGTGCTGACGAGATGGGCGGCATGGGCTTCAAAGCACGACGCCCCTGCGTCGAAATCCCCTGTCCCTCCCCAAATGGGTGGGGTGCGGGGGGTTTACTATAAGGTCACAAACCCCATGTGATTGGGGGAATATGGGGCTTCAGGTTTATGTCTTTGTCAGTTGATGGGCGCGGTTTTTCCCTTAGTCATCTACCCCTAAATAGGGAGAGTTGACGAAATTTTAACCCTAAATTTCCACGAAATCGGTCGCTCATTGTACGTTAATCTTTTCCGAGGGCGCACCCGCTTATATATTCTACTATTTCTGATTTCATGTTTACCTTATGCACCAGTTCAAATGGGGTTGTAGAAGATCTGCATGGGAATGTGTGGTCGAAAAATAATATTACGACTTGATTAAAGAAAACTTGACGATCTAGAATTCTATGGGCAGAATAAAAACCAAGACATCCGAAGCGGTGTCCACAAACTGGAAAAATTTTTGGCCACAGAAATTGTCATTGTTGGCCCCGTTGGAGGAGAGTATTTTTATGGATTACGGACAGATTGCTGAGCAGCTTGGCAACTTTCAAAGAAGTTCGCTGAGGCCATTGGTAGTATCTTCACCGAGCTACCCAAGTTCCTCAACAACCTTGACAGCTTTGTTGGTGGTGGCCGCGGTAGCTCTGAGCTCGGCGAGACCAGCAGCATTCTGGGCAGCAGCAAAGTAAGATTTTCGGAAAACTGATCTTTAAAAATATAAAAGGAGAATTGGACAATGGAACATCAAGGCTCTCTGGCTTCGCCCCTCGGTACCTGGGTTGCTCTTTTCTAACGACGGCATCATCGGCACCTTTCATCAAGGACCTACTGTTGCCGCTAGCTAAGCTCGCTGGTTGGGCAGGCGACCTGGCTTCCCTGGCGAAGTAAATCGCAAATAGTGAATAAAACCCGTCTGCGCATGTTGGGAGCTGCGGACGGGTTGTTCTCATATTTCGGCTAAGCTGGGCTAGGATGAACAGCTTGGATTTTGATCTCGAAACAGAGTGGCCCGAGTTGATGAAACTACTCACGCCACCCCAGTATTTTGCTATACGCAGAGCCATTGCGGCGGCCTGGCACGAAGGCTGGGACCCCAACCTCATGGATGTAGAGCTTCTGGTACGCTATATCCGTGACGAGGGGGAACTCCCTGCCAGCACCTATAGACGGGCCGGAAACGGAATACGTCTTTGACACCTGGGATTCCTACTTCCAACTGGGTGATCTTGGCCTGCCCGTTTTTATTAACTACTACAATGAAACCAACCCGCGGCTACTCCAACACAAGGAATTCCTCGCGGTGTGCGCCGCAGTATCGAACTCGACTTAGGGCTCGCTACCATTGACCCCACCTTCGATGCCGCCCACCTTCAGACCATTCACTATTATCTCTTTGGTGACGTCTACCCGTGGGCCGGCAGGTTCCGCACGGTGAATATGAGTAAACCCGGGGGTGTGGCCTTTGCTGATTGCCAAAACGGGGAAGTCGAACGCTACCTCGATGACGTGCACCGAATTGCGGTAGAAACCCCTGGTATCAGCTGTCTGGTCTTCAGTTCGTCGAAAAAGTCCGCGGAGCTTTTCGCCCTATCTCAATCAGGCCCACCCATTTCGGGAAGGCAATGGCAGGGCGGCGAAGACCTTTATGTGTGCGGTGGCTGCCGGGTCACCATACGATTTCGACTTCATGCGGGTCAACCCCATGGTGTGGAACCAGGCTTCCGCTGGTAGTAGCCCAGAACCATTCGAATACCACCCACACCCGGAAGCGTTGGTTCCGGTGTTTGATGCTGTGACAATTAGCCGTTAAAACATCCCGAATCGGGGTACTATCAATTTATGGCTGACTCTGATAACGATCTTCCCGTCATTGACCTTGCCGCAACCGAGGGGTACATCGTCGACGACACTGACGAAGACGATCCAGTGCTCCTCGCCCCGGATCGTACCCCCATTGATACATGGCGGGAGAATTATCCATACCAAAACCGCCTCACCAGGGATGAGTATGAGCACACCAAACGTGCCCTGCAAATCGAATTACTGAAATGGCAGAATTGGACTAAAGACACCGGTCAGCGCCATATAATCCTCTTCGAAGGCCGGGATGCAGCCGGCAAAGGGGGCACTATTAAACGCTTCAATGAGCATCTCAACCCCCGAGTCGCGCACCGTGGCCCTGGAAAAACCCCTCCCTAGGGAGTCCACCTCCCTGGTACTTCCAGCGCTATATCCAGCATTTTTCCCTGCGCCGGTGAGATAGTGTTTTTCGACCGCTCCTGGTACAACCGCTCCGGGGTGGAACGGGTGATGGGGTTCTGCACCGAATCCCAGCATGCCGAGTTTCTGCGTGAGGTTCCCATGCTGGAGAACATGATCCTGGGCTCGGGGATTTCCCTCACCAAATTCTGGTTTTCGGTATCGCAAAAGGAGCAGCGCACCCGGTTTGCGATTCGCCAGGTGGATCCGGTGCGGCAGTGGAAGCTGTCCCCCATGGATTTGGCGTCGCTAGACAAGTGGGACGATTACACCCGCGCCAAAGAAGAGCAGTTCCGCTACACGGATACGGATGAGTCGCCCTGGATTACGATCCGCTCAATGATAAGAAACGCGCCCGGCTCAATGCCATGCGGTTTATTTTGAGTAAATTCGAATACACGAATAAGGACCACGATTTGGTGGGGAGCCGGATCCCCTGATTGTGATGCGGGGGCGTGACCAGATCGGTGATTGAGGTTAGACGACCCTGGGTGGGCGTCGTCAAGCGTGAAGCTTCTAATCTGCCTCGGCGGCAATGATTGCGTGAGCGAGCTTGCGTAAATGCTTGAGCTGCTTCGATGTGGACTCGTACAGGGCGGAATCCTCGGCCTGATTTACTAATTTCACTGAGCTCAGCTCTGCCGCCGCCCGCGTTTTGTGGCACGCACAATTTGGCGCCGGCGATCCTTGGAATCGCTCCCGCTTCACCCAGCCCTTTTTTTCTCCAGGGCGTCCACGAGCCGCACCATGTCGGACGCATCATACGCAAGCACCTCGCACAACGCGGATTGGCTGGTGGCGTCCGTGGACATGAGGCAGCTCAAAACCCAATACTCCCGCAAGGACACATGTTTCGCCGAAATTTGGGACTCCACCGCGTCCCGGGTGCGCCGCCGCAGTCGCTCAATTGAAACGACAGCGATTCCAGCAGCTCGGTGGGGATCTCTAAATCAGCCATATGTTTTAATACTAGGGTACGAAACCCGCCACAATAAAAACCCCACACTGTGATGGTGCTGGGGGTTTCACAGGGTTGAGGCTTGTGTGCCGCGTTTAGATGATGGATTGGGTGGATGCGATGAGACACTGCGATGCTGGCTTGCTGGCCGGATACGGTTGCTTCGCTGCTGTTGCCCTTCTGGTCCTTCTTGAACAAGTCGGATAGGAATCCGAAGGGATCGCGGTGGGCATTAAAAACGCTGTTCAACGTTTACTCCTCACTTATTCTATTGTGGTTTTGTTGGCAATGGGTGTGCCGATAATTCACCTCTCACTAAACCCTTAAAATTGACAAACCGCAACTACGAAAATTCATATATAGCATTGGGGCGATAATATGATTCCGCCCCCGCGGGTTATTTCTTGCTGACCTGCGTTTTTCTCTGCTTCACTGGTGGTAACTGTGGGGCGTGGATCACTGTTCGCGTTAATGTGATTTTTGATTAATATACCCTGAATTTCCCTCGCTTTTTCGACGCCCTAAAGCTCCCTCTCCCCAACCAAGTCGCCCACCCCTATCCCGCTTGGCCCGTTTGGGCCGGCGTCGGTGCGCGACCACGTCCGCTCTTGCCCTGCCTGCTCTGGTCGGACATCACCTGATTTCACCTCACCCACGCCCACTCACCGTGCGTGCTGCGATATCTGGGTGTTTGCTTTCAGATCCCGCTTTTCTTCAACAAAACGCAGCACACTCCTGGGGTGTTTGGTGTTGCTCGCTGAGTGCTGCATTTTTGAAGCGTTGGTGGGGTGTGGAGGGGGCTGATTTGGTTGTGTGTTGAGTACTGTGCTGCGATATCTGGGTGTTTGGGTTGGGTTCGAGGCCTGATTCAGTACGATATCGCAGCACACACACAGACGTGGGGTGTGATTTGCTGCCTGACGACGTCTCCACCTCCCGGCAGGGCGGCTCATGCCGTACTGTGCTGTGTTGTGTGCTGCGTTTTCTAGGAATACAGGCTGAAATGGGGCCCCTAAAAACCCCAATATCGCAGCACTTTAGGATGGGACCCCAGGGGCTCCAGGGGTTTCTGATGCCCCAGGGGCTCCAGGGGCCTAGGCGTTCCTGGAATTGGAGGGAAGGATAGGAACGTGAGAAACCCCCGCTCGACAGAGGCATGGGTGGGGGCGAGATGTCTCGCGCTCTGTGGTTCAGTTCCCTTGATGAGGTCTGATGAGTACTGTGCTGCGATATCTAGATTTTTGGCCGGGTTTGGGGCTCGATTTGCGAGATATCGCAGCACACTACTTTTGAAGCGCTGTCGGGCGTGGACAAGTGTCAAGGTGTGTGCTGCGTTTTTGTGGGATGAGGGCCAGGATTCAGAGCCGAAATTGAAGATATCGCAGCACAGTGCTCACCCTACACGCCGTGAACCCTGTGTAGTCCTGGCCCCGGGCGGGTTTGTGTGCTGCGATATCTCCCGCCAGGAGGCGAATCTGGAGCTCAAAACAGGCAATATCGCAGCACACAGGACGAGGGTTTTGCGGGTTTCTGAGACTCGTGTGGCTTGCGGGGTTTGTGTGGTTGCCGGTGAGGGAGGGGCGGAATCTGATAGTGCGACAATGCGGTAAACCCCGCTCGACAGGGGAGCGGGGCGGGGCCTGGCGCGGCGTGGCGGTGCGGCGGCAGGCGAAGGCAGGCTGGCTGCGGCTGCGGCTATGCGGTGGGCAGGCCGGCAGCAATCCAGGCTTCGGTGCCGCCGGAGATGTTGTGGATCGTAAAGCTTTGGGGCTTTGGGTGGGACTCAAGGCTTCAGCGGCCTTAGCGCTGCAGCCACCTAGTTGGCAGATCACATAGACGTCCCTGAGGTGTCTAATTCCCCGGAGCGCTCCACTACGGAGCCGAGGGAATGTTGATGACGCCTTGGGCGTGTCCCTGCGCATACTCGGAGGGTTCACGCACGTCAATGATTTGGGCGTCTGCTGGTACTTCGGATACGGTGACGTTGTTCATCTTCTATGGGGCTTCTTTCAATGAGCGGGGTGAGGGACCAGCGCCATATGCAGGTAACTGGCCTCTCACCCCCGGGCGGTGGGCGTCGTAAAGCTTAGGACTTGTAACGGGCGATGGCTTCGGCGTGGATCTTTTCTGCCTCGGCCTTATTGCCCCAGCCGGATCCCGTAACTTCCTTGTTCGGCTCCAGGTCCTTGTAGTGCACGAAGAAGTGCTCGATCTCGTCGCGCTGGAACTGGGAAACATCCTCGATATCCTGCAGGTGTGCCCAGCGGGGATCGTCAATGACGCACAGGAGCTTGTCATCGCCGCCGGCCTCGTCGGTCATCTTGAACACACCGAGCACACGGGCGGGCACAATCACGCCGGGCAGCACCGGCTCGGGCAGAATCACGAGGGCATCCAGTGGATCGCCGTCTTCGCCGAGGGTGCCGTCAATGAACCCGTAGTCGAGCGGATAGGCCATGGGGTAAACAGGTAGCGGTCAAGGTAAATCTTGCCGGTTTCGTGGTCTCAGCTCGTATTTATTGCGAGGAACCCTTGGGATTTCGATGGTTACTTCAATGCTCATGCGGCACTCCTTTTGCAGCTGTGTGGTGGGCTTTCCACCCTCGGATATTCTACCCCGCTATGCGCTGCGTTAGTCTATAAAGAGATGAAAAACGCAAAAATGGTGGGTGGCGACCGCAGTGGCCACCGTAGCGAGTGGTGACAACTGCGGTGACCGGTGTGATTGTGACCGATAAAAACCGGCTCTATTACGATCCAGCGCCACAGCTTGTCGACGCTAAACCTGTCGCATTCCCCTCAAAAACCGGATGGCGAACCCAACCTCGCCAACCTCGCCCCATGCTTGACGACGCGCGCCTCGGCAAAGCCTCTATCAATTCCGGGATGTGACCACCGGCAACGTTGTGCTGGCCAAAAACCCGCAACTGCCCCTCTTGCCGGCATCCTCCACCGAGGTTTTGACCGTCAGCGCAGCGCTTCTCAAGCTCGACCTGGACGATAGAATCACCACCGGGTTGTGCAATCCGGGTCCGATATTGCCGTCATCAAGGCTGCCGGCGATGTCTGGATGACCTACGAAACCATCAAAGACCTGGCCGAACAAATACGCAAAAACCTCCCTGGCGTGAAGCAAGTCCAGATCGACACCTCTGCCTGGACCGCCCCAGCTTTATAGAATCCTGGGGACGCGAAAACATTACCGAAGGCTTCATTGCCCCCATGGAACCCTGCCATGATCTGCGGTGCCCGCCTGAACGGGGGCCCGCAGTGAGGGATGCCCAGGTCAAACACCCCGGCGCTCGACGTGGCTGGTGCCGTGGCCGGGAACTCGGCGTGACCGCGTTCTCCAAGGCCGAAGGCACTGTCCCTGCGGGCGAGGGCGTGAAGGAGCTGGCCAAGGTGGAATCCCCAGCCTGCGGGAGCGCATTGAAAAACTCATGGAGACCTCGGATAATGTCATGGCCGAGGCCGTGGGCCGGGAACTCAGCGGCAACGATCCGGTGGGTGAAACCCTCCCGCATCTTGGGGAGCATTTCCAAATTCCCGCCGACCTGAAAATTTTCGACAATTCCGGCATGTCCAAAAGCTAATCGAATTCCCGCCGAATTCCTGGACTCCTGATGTTCGCCGCCGCCAAGGACAACTCCCGGCTCTCGGCCATCCTGGCCACACTCCCGGTTGCGGCCGGGACTGGCACCCTGGAATCACGCTACACAACCCTGCGGGTCGCGGATATGTTCGAGCCAAAACCGGCACCCTGACTGATACTTCTGCCCCTGGTGGGGACAATATTATCCGAATCCGGCCGAGTGTATACCTTTGCGATTATCTCCAATGACGCTCCGATCCTGGAGGCGCGGTCGGCCATGGACGAGCTGGCCAGTGCGGTCCGATCCAGCTAGCTAGGCATTCGTAGAGGGAGGGATGCCAATGACATCGCGGGAGGAATCGGCGCCGCTTGGGCGAGGGCGAGGGTCGGGTTTGGGGCGGGGGCCGGCGCAGGCAGCAGAGCGCCAGGACAAGCGCAAGCAGGCGAAGCCGGCACCGGGACAGGCAGGAGAACCGCCGGCACTAACACAACAGGTACAGACACCCGCACTGGCGGCACCAGCAGGTTCAGGGATGCCCCGGCGCCCCCAGCCCTTCTGGCCGGATCGCAGCCCGGCCTTCCTGAAGCTGCGTCGAGCAGTGCGGGCATTAGCTCGGAGGATCCAGTACTGATTGGGCTGTCCGGCGGCGCGGATTCCCTCGGCCTGGTCGCGGCGGCCCTGGCGGAGGGGGAGATGTGTTGGCCCTGTGTGTTGACCACGGATTGCAGCCGGATTCCGCGACGGTGGCGGATCGTGCGGTGGCGATGGCCCGCAGCCTGGGGGCTGAGGCTCGGAGTGTGAAAGTGCAGGTCAAGCCGGGGAATATTGAGGCCCAGGCGCGAGAGGCCCGCTACAGGCAGCTCATGACCGCCGCCGCGGCCGTGAGTAGGTCGGTTTTGGGTGGCCCACACACATGGATGACCAGGCGGAAACCTATCTGTTGGGCAGTCTTCGGGGCCGTGCGGTGGGGATGCCGGTGTCCGGCACTGTGATCCGTCCGTTTTTGAGCGTGCGCCGGGCGGACACGGTTGCGGCCTGCGCGGAGTTGGGGCTTGAGGTGGCATGACCCCATGAATGCTGATCCGCGGTTTCGCCGCGTGCGGGTGCGCACCGAGGTCTTGCCCCTGCTCGCAGACATCCATGGCGGCGACCCGGTGCCTCCCTGGCGGCGGCCGCGTCCCTGGCGCGTGATGATGCCGCGGGCCCTGGATGCGCAGGCGATTGCTACGGCTCAGGTTGCGGAGATTGCCTGCCTGCCTGTTGCGTTGCGTCGTCGCGCGTACCTGGCGTTGGTGGATGCGCCCTTGGGGGCCGCGGCATTTGGAGCGATTGATTCCCTGGTGATGGATTGGCATGGTCAGGGCCCGGTGGCGGTGGCGGGGTTCCAGGTGCGTCGCCAGGGTGCGGAGCTCCGCGTTATTCCTCGCAGCACATAAGCATAAGCCTGCCAGGCCCGCCCGTTGCCGTGTTGTGTGCTGCGTTTTCGGCTTTTAGGCCAGGTTTGAGCTCTGTTTCACCCAATATCGCAGCACACAGACGCGGGTCTTGGCTTTTATGCTTGTCGACGCTCACCTGTCGGCACCGCACTCCCTTCATCCTCGCATCCTCACCTGTTGCCGATGTCTCATTCTTTTCCCCTGCCCGCCGCCTGTCACCGTCGCCGCTCTGTGTGCTGCGTTTTCTGGTTTTTAGAGCCCGCCCCGAGCCCTGTTTCACCCAATATCGCAGCACACAGGCGGGGTTTCGCGTCTGCCCCTCAGGTCATCCGGCGGGTACTGTGCTGCGTTTTCGGGGAGTAGGAGTGAAATAGGGCTGAAAAAGCCGAGATATCGCAGCACACAGACCAAGAAGGGACGCCGCGTGGATGGAGGCACAGGTGCTAGGCGCGGATGCGGGCGCCGAGGGTTCGGGGTGTGGAGGCGCGTGGAAGCGCGGGGAAGCGGGCACATAGGGTCTGGGAGAGGGGCTGCGGGAATGCTGTATGGGGTGAGGGCTAGCCGGAGAAAAAGCGCTCTCACCAGGGAATATAGGTAGCATATTTACTATTGATGGCAAAAATAATAACAGTTTGGGAACAGTCCGTGAAATAGTTGCCAAGTGTAGTGGCACGCGGGCAATCTGGAGGTAGCCGACAACTTACCCACCCCTCATGCCCATACGTAGGTGCATTATGACCCCCACATCACGTCCCGACCCCCATCTGGAAAATGTGCTGCGGCGAATGCCGGATGCCCCGGCTGCCCGGAAGAAGGTCACCAGCAGGCCGGGGTGGTATAGCCAATGTGAGGTGACCCGGCGGGTTTATGTGGATCGGGGCTGGTTCAATGGGTTGCCGGAACTTTGAGCGTCGTAAAAGTGAGAGCGTGGGCGGTTGCGCGCAGTGAAAACCGCAGTGCTGTGTGGAATGTCTGCTGCAGAAATTTATGGCCTGCCCATTCTTAACCGGAACCAGTACGAGAACGTGGAACTGTGCCTGCCCGAACGTCGGCGGCCGCCCAGCAGGCGGAAGTGGCGAGATCACACCGTCTATCGGGACAAATACCTCGCACAGGCCGATATTGCCATGGTCAATGGGGTGTATGTCACCACCATTCCCCGCACTTATGTGGATATTCTGCTCTACCGGCGAGCTTGAAGCCCTCGTGTTTATCGATGGCGCGCTGCACGAAAGACGCACCACCCGCACTGAATTGCACCGCTACCTTGCGAGCAGACGTAGGCCAGTGGGGGATTCGGCGGGCGCGAAACCCTGCTTGACGACGCCACCGGGCTGGCCGAAAGCCCATACGAAACCGTGGCGCGCTGGCTGCTGCGTGGGGTGGAAAAACAGCTCGGTATCACCGAAATCGTGCCGCAAGCCTGGTTCAGTACCCGCTCGCGCCAGGAAAACTGCAGCGACGCCGGGTAGATTTGCTGGTCAATGGGTTTCTTGTCATTGAGATCGATGGGCTTATTAAATACGACGAACGATTTTTGCAGGAACGGGGGTAACGTATCGGCAGGTTATGGAGGATGAACGGTATCGGGAACGGCAAATCCAAAACCAGGGATACCAAGTATTGCGACTAGCTCCGGGGAGGTGTGGCGCGATCTTATTGCTAAAGTGACGGAAATCACGAAGCAGAACCCTCAGCGAGTTTCGCCAAAGAAGCACTTTCTGCCGTGGGCGGCTTAGGCAATAAATTTGGGGCGATAAATAGGGGTGACGGGCATGGGCGAAGCATGCGCGGATTACAGGTAGTTTGCTGGTAGGGCGCTGGTGGGGTGCGGGAAGCACCTGGGTGTACCTCAAGTGGTTGGTAATGGCCTTCTAAACATGGCAGACTTTGGAGTATTGCGATTTTATTACAATTCTGTGAGAGGGCCTGCGATAAGCATGACTATTCTGCAAAATGATAAAAAAACTTCGACGTGCCACCGAACCGCTACGGCGATGACGTGGAATCCGTCCTTATCAGCAAGGACTACGCTTCAAGCCCGCATTCAGAAAATGGCCGATCAGGGTTTTCCGACAAATATCGTGACTCCGAAAACGACCTGATTTTAGTGTGTGTGCTGAAAGGGGCGGTGTTCTTTATCACCGATTTCGCGCGCGCACTGACCATCCCATCGCAGGTAGAGTTTATGGCAGTGTCATCCTATGGGAATTCCACGACATCATCTGGTGTGGTGCGAATCCTCAAAGACTTGGACCGTAATATTGCGGGTCGAGATGTCCTCATTGTCGAAGATATTATCGACTCTGGTCTGACCCTCAGCTGGCTAGTGCGGAACCTCAAAAACCGCAGACCCAAGTCTTTGGAGGTGGTGACATTGCTGCGTAAACCCGAGGCCATCACCGCTAAGGTTGATCTCTTGGATGTTGGGTTTGATATTCCCAACGAATTCGTCATTGGTTATGGTCTCGACTATATGGAACGCTACCGTGACCTGCCTTGGGTGGGAACCCTCCAACCACGTGTGTATGCGGAGAGCTGACACGGGAACTACTGCGCGCCATGGGAACGTTAAATCGTTAAAAGTATGCACGAAAGTATGAAAACAAAGCCAATAGGTGAGTAAACGTGAAGAATATTATTCAAATTGGTGCTATCACGGCGATAGCGCTAATTTCCCTCTATCTGATTTTCCCTATTGAGCTCCACCACCCGTGGTTTCGTCAATGTGGAGACCTCAGTGGCCATGACGCAATTAAAGAAGAATAACGTCACTGAGGGCCAACATTGATGATCGGGAACAACGCCTCCGCCTCAAACTCAAACAGGGTATTGAGCATGATGGTAAACAGAACGTTACCGAAATCATGACGCAATATCCGGCGCGGACCTCCCCAGACATTTTTTAAAAAGGTAGAGGCCTCAAAACTGATAAATTCACCACCAATGTCACCCAAGACAGCATCCTCGTGCAGATGTTGAGCTATATCCTGCCCATGCTCATTGTCTTTGGGCTGATTTTTATGGTTCTTTAGTCGCATGCAAGGCGGGGGCATGGGCATGTTTGGGTTCGGCGGCAACCGCGCCAAAAGAACTCACCAAAGACATGCTCACCAATACCTTTCGCCGATGTTGCTGGTGCCGACGAAGCTGTCGACGAGCTCCAGGAGATCAGGGACTTCCTCCAGGACCCCTCCTGCTATGAGGCCCTAGGGGCGAAAAATCCCCGCGGCGTGCTGCTCTATGGCCCGCCGGGTACCGGTAAAACCCTCTTGGCCCGCGCCGTTGCCGGGAGGCCGGCGTGCCGTTCTACTCCATTTCCGGTTCCGACTTCGTGGAAATGTTTGTTGGCGTGGGCGCATCCCGGGTCCGGGACCTCTTCAAGCAGGCTAGGGAAAACAGCCCCTGCATTATCTTTGTCGACGAGATCTGATGCCGTGGGTCGCCAACGCGGCTCCGGCATGGGCGGCGGCCACGATGAGCGGGAACAAACCCTCAACCAGCTGCTTGTCGAGATGGATGGCTTCGGCGATCGTGAAGGCGTGATCCTCATGGCCGCCACCAACCGCCCGACATTCTGGACCAGGCGCTGCTGCGCCCGGCCGGTCTCGACCGGCAGATTCCAGTCACCAACCCCGACCTCAAGGGCCGTGAGGCCATCCTCAAGGTGCATGCCGAGGCGCAAGCCGTTTGCCAAGGATGTGGATCTGGCCGCGCTCGCCCGCCGCACTGCCGGCATGTCCGGCGCCGACCTGGCCAATGTGCTCAACGAGGCTGCCCTCCTGACGGCACGCATTGGGGGCAATGTTATTACTGCCGACGCCCTAGAGGAGGCCACCGACCGGGTGATCGGCGGCCCCCGTCGTTCTTCGAAGGTCATTTCGGAGAAAGAAAAGAAAGTCACCGCATACCACGAGGGTGGCCACACCCTGGCCGCTTGGGCCCTCAAAAATATCGAACGTGTGTGCAAGGGTCACCATTTTTGGCTCGTGGCCGCACCGGTGGGCATGCCATGACCGCCCAAGAAGACGACAAGGGCATGTATAGCCGGGATGAACTCTACGCCCGGTTGGTGTTTGCCATGGGCGGCAGGGGCCGCCGAGGAGCTGGTGTTTGGTGAGCCCACCACCGGGGCCAGCGCCGACATTGAGATGGCCACGAAGATCGCCAAGTCCATGCTGGTGGAGTACGGCATGTCCCCCTCGCTGGGTATGGTGAAATACGGTGACGAACAGGGTGATCCATTCATGGGCCGCGGCGGTCAGGGGCAGCTGGAATACTCCCAAGACACGGCGGCCCTCATCGACCGGGAAATGAAGTTCCTGCTGGACAAGGCGCATTCCGATGCCTACGAGATTTTGTCCGAGTACCGGGATTATTTGGATAAGCTGGCGGAAAAGCTCCTGGAGAAAGAAACGCTGCGCCGGCCGGATCTCGAAGCGCTCTTTTGACGGAATCACCCCGCGGGAAGTCGGCGAGGTATTCCCGGGTGAAGACTATCGGTTCCCCGCCAGGTTGGTCGGGAGCCGGTGAAGACCCCTACCGAGCTGGCCATCGAACGGGGCGAGGAGCCACCGAAGCCGTTTAGCCTGCTGGAGGCTTCCAAGGCGGCCCGCGCTAAAGCGGGCAGCCGAGTTGGAGAGCGATGAAGCGGGAAAGAAGAGGCTGGACTGGCCGGTGCCGGGGCAGGAGCTGGCGCCGGGGTCGGTGCTGGTGTAAACGCGCCCAATGGATTTGGCGCAAACTTTAATTCTGGTGGCCCCGGTGGTCCTGGCGGCCCGAATGGTGGCAGCCCCCGGGTGGGCCCAATGGGCTCAACGGCCCTGGTAGTGGCCCCCAAGGGCGTGGTGCCGGGCCACAGCCACAACAACCACAACAGTCGCAGCAACAACAGCAGCCACAGCCGCAGGTGCCGCAGAACCATAATGGCCAGCAGGGCGGCTCGCATAGCGCCGGGGCTGAGGTCGGGTCTGGTGCCGGCAATAATCAGAAGCAGAAAAACATCACTGTCCCGTTCCGTGCTGGGTGCGAGCGCCAGGCGGCTGAGTGAACGGCCCATCAGCGACCGGAGTGATCGAGGTACCCGAGGCGATCGGGGCGGCCGGAGCGATGGCTTGGGTGGATCTCAGGCGGGCACGATAAAGCCAAGCAACAATCCGTTTCCCAGAATGCGGCCGGCATGCCGCAGGGGCCGGCGTCGCAAAGCCCGCAGGAGAGAAGCTGGTGAGCGGCGTTACGCCGGAAGCCCGCCGCCCGCTGGTTGGACGGTGCCGGGGATCGCGCCAATAACCCCTACGCGAACTCGGCGCAGCGTCACAGCGCGCCGGTGCGGAGGAGGAGATTGGTTTCCGCCTCCCGGAGAATGAGCGCACCGAACACCCGTGGCGCGATGAGGAGCCGAAAACCGATTCTTCGTCGCAGTCCCAGTCTCCAATCTCAGTCGCAGCATTTCCGCAGCTGGGATAAGCAGATGCGGGATAACCAGGCGACCGACATTTTTGACCGGTTCCCCAATGATGACGACAAGAGCGAAGGAAAGCACCGTTAATGGCACAAGAGTTCGAACGGGCTGAGCCTGGTTGGGAGCAGTCGTCGGTGTCACAAGGGGTGGATCATGAGCGGGCGGAGCGTGCCGTCCGGGAGCTCCTCTTGGCCATCGGCGAGGATCCCGACCGTGAGGGGCTGCGGAAACCCCTGCTCGGGTGGCGCGTGCCTATGCCGAGATTTTCGCCGGTCTGCACACGGACCCCACCGCCGTGCTGGATCGCACTTTTAGCGAGGATCACCGGGAACTCGTGGTGGTGAAGGATATACCTCATCTATTCCACCTGCGAGCATCATCTGGTGCCGTTTTTTTCGGCAAGGCGCACATCGGCTACATTCCGGGGGAATCCGGCAAGGTGATCGGCCTGTCCAAGCTCGCACGGGTGGTCGATCTGTTCGTCAAGCGTCCACAGGTTCAGGAGCGCCTCACCCGGCAGGGTAGCAGATGCGTTAGTGGCTAAGCTGGAGCCGCATGGGGTGATTGTGGTGATTGAATGCGAACATTTGTGCATGGCCATGCGGGGGATTCGTAAGCCGGGAGCGGCTACGGTGACGTCCGCGGTACGTGGCGGTTTTGCGCATTCCGCGAAGTCGCGGGCCGAAGCATTAAGTTTGATCCGGGGAGTAGATAAGTGTTCGAACAAGCGGGTCGCCGCACCCAGGTGATGGGGATTCTCAATGTGACCGAGGATTCCTTCTCTGACGGTGGGCGCTATATTGACTTCGACAAAGCTATCGAACACGCATTCGCGTTGCGTGATGCGGGTGCGAGACCTGATCGACGTGGGCGGCGAATCTACCAGGCCGGGGCGGTGCGCGTGCCCGAAGCGGTCGAACATGCGCGCGTCATTCCGGTTATCACGGAGCTGAGTCGGGCGAGCATTGTCGTCCGTGGACACCATGCGGGCAAGTGTCGCGTCCGCTGCCGTTGCGGCCGGGGTTTCCCTCATTAATGACGTTTCCGGTGGTCAGGCCGACCCCAACATGCTGCGGGTCATGGCCGACGCGCAGGTTTCCGTCTGCCTCATGCACTGGCAAAACCGACCGTTTCGGCGATGCGTCCGGGCGCATCATGGGGAGCACATCATCGCCGATGTTCGAACGCATTTGCTATCGCTTGTCGACGCCGCAACGCGGGCGAGAATCGACCAATCCGAATCTGCCTCGACCCGGCCTCGGCTTCGCCAAGACCGCCGACACAACTGGAGCCTATTGCATCACCTGGACGAGATCCAGGCCCTGGGCTTCCCGCCTCATCGGTGCCAGTCGAAAACGCTTTCTCACGGAATTGGGTGGTGACCGGGATGCCGCCACCGCCGCGGTGACCGCCATCGTCGCCCACCAGGGGGTGTGGGCGGTGCGGGTGCACGAGCGTGGCTCGGCTCCGCCATGGCCGTGCAGGTGGCAGAAAGGATACGCTCTGGTGGCCGATCGAATTGAACGGACCGGGCTGAAAGCCCGCAGCTATCACGGGGTATTCCCGGAAGAAAACCGCGACGACCAGGAATTCCTGGTCGACCTCATCTGCTGGCTCGACGCCACCCGCGCCGTGAGACCGACGACGTGGCGGACACCATCAACTACGCGGACTTGGCTGAGATCGCCCACCAGGTCATCACCGGGCCGCCCTATAATCTTATTGAAAAGTAGCTGGTACCATTGCCAATATCATCATGGCGCGCTATGAGCAGCTGTATGCGGTGGAGGGTAACCGTGCATAAACCCCCAAGCCCCGATCCCGCGGGATTTTTACGGATGTGGCGGTGGTGGCCCGCAGGTCCCGGAGGCGCATATGATTCGGGCCGTGTTATCCATTGGGTCGAACATGGACGACCGCTACGCGCTGCTCGAAACCGTATTCGAGGAGTTCCGGGATGAAACCATTGCTCAGTCCCCGATCTACTCCACCCCACCTGGGGGTGCCGGACCAAGACGAATTCCTCAATGCGATCCTTATCGTCAATGTGGCCCCAAACTCCCAGGAGCTATTGCGTCGTGGGCAACGCCTAGAGGCGGCGGCGGAACGCCGGCGCACCCTGGTAGGGGCCCCGCACGTGAGACGTAGACATTATTCAAGTGATCGACGCCAATGGTGTCGAACTGGTGTCGAGGACCCGAGGTTGATTTTTGCCGCATCCCTGGGCGCGGCATCGGGCGTTTGTGTTGGTGCCCTGGTTGGCGGCCGACCCGGAGGCCCGGTTGCTGGGGGTTCCGGTGCGGAGATCATCGAAAAAGCTCGATATTGCGGACGTCAGAGGCGGTGGTTGAAGCGTGAAAAACCACCTCAATAACCGCTCTCGTGGGGGTGGGCGGATTTTGCGCCGCCGCCACATTGATTGCAATACAAAACCTCTATAATGTTATGTCCACCGTTCCCATCTCTGTGGGGCTCACGCTCCTCATTATGGCCGTCTTGTGCTGCATGTTAGCCTGGCGGGTCAAAGGGCAAATCAAAGACAATCGAATCGGTTTTGATCGCAGCCAACTCAGAACCCACTCGGGTGGCAACCTTTCTTATCATTGGGGAAAACATCGGCATGGACGGGGGCAATTTTTCCAGGATCTATGTGGGCATGGGGTGTATGTCATTTCCCCGAATGGGCGACCTTGTTGCCGCAGCTAACGACGCTCCGGTGTGATTACCGCCGCCATTGGGGGGCGTGGTGTTATCGCCGCCGGACTGTGGTTAGAACGTGCTTGCGCCGCCCCGCCTCCAACAGATGGTGATAGTGTCAGGTAGCTTGGTATTTATGAGTGTGCTATCAGAAGACCATGGCTTCGCACAACAGGACGATGCCCCGCGACCCGCGACACCGGCCAGCTCCTTTTTAGTTGGCCTGGTTGTTTTAGCGCTGGCTGCCAGTGTCATCACGATGCTCACTGGCAATATCAACCTGCTGAAAAGTCGCGTTGCTTGCCGCATTGTGGGCCGCTGTTTTTCGGTATCTTCCCTTACGTATTTCTATCGCAATAAACTCAGTGAACAAAAACTAGAACACGAAAACCAGATCGAACGAGGCTCGCCTGGCATTCCACGCGGAACAGGCGGCGCGAGAATTAGAATTAGAACAACGAATTACCGAAAAACTAACGACGCTACGCAGGAGACCCCTCGACAAGATCAAGGATCAATTAGACAATCTGCGGAGCCAATTAGAAATGCTCTCCGGGGTGAGCTTCGAAGAACCCAGCCATGATTAGGGCCGAGGCACACCGAATCAAAAGAGATTAAAGAAATCAGTGCTAGCGACGGCATGGACTACGGATCCGTGGACTTTGACACCACCACATCCGACCACGAGATGGCCGAGGACTACCGTGAGTCGGATGATGTTTCGGTCGATTCCGACCAGTTCAATAATGCCAGGTTTGGGACTTATCCCACCTTTACCGGCTCCGGCAGCAATGCTACCGACATGACCGACGTAGCTTTAGCCATGTCCCGGATCCCGGAACCGGAATTCGACCCCCGATGCCGAGTGGGATGAGTCCAAACACTTTAGCGAATTCCCAGTCGAAACTGCCACGAATAATTCCAATATGGAGGACTCCGCCGTCGACGGTGAGCCCATCCCTACCGACTATGATCTTCCCAGCTATAGCTCCTGGGAGGGCAGCCGCTATGCTTCGGGAAAACTCCGAAGACGCCGAGGTGGAGGAGCCCACCGGGTCATTCCTCGCCAACGCCGATGTCAACAGCTAATGCCAACACCGGTGCCAGCGGCAGCGACACTGGCCGTAGCGGTGGCGCCCATTCCGGCCCCGACAATTCCGGTGCGTCTACCAGCGGGTATGGTGCCGATTTCAGTGCCGCCCGCCTGCAAAACATTTACGGTCGAAGCGCTGCTTCCTCCCAGGTGCCCAGGCGACCCAGGGATCCCGGGCCGCACAGGGCGCCCAGGGGTCGCGGTCTTCGGGTGGTCACACTGAGCCACAGGGAGCAGCGATTCCTTTGCATTCGGGAATTCCAGCAATGCAGCAAACGCCAACGCCGGTGAAGCCGATAGCCGCGACACTACCAACGCCCGCAGCAATGACGCTAATACCCCCAATCGGGCGACCTATCCGAATTTCGCCATGCCTGGTGGCTCACAGGAAAACACCGACTACTCGGCGCCGAATCAGGGACAATCAGGGCAGCCACCGCAGCGGCGGACATGCCACGGATTCCAACCAGACCGGCTTCAGCTACTCAACTATGGGTCCAGCGGATGTTCCTCCCCGACTATTCCGCCCCTGCCGCCGATTCGAACAATGATTCGGCCACTACGGTGTATGAAGCTCCCAGTTCCTCAGGGTCGTCGTGCGCCTCCCCGAACTGGTCGTCGACAAGCCCGGCGGTGGGGATTCGCGACCACCGACTCCACCGATTCCGCTGGCCGTCAGCGGGACACCGGCAGTTGGCGGCAGCGGGCGGCTGCCAGGTCGACCCCGAGCGAGGGCGGCGGGCGGCGTCGTAAGCAAAGCGAGCCCGAGCCGGAGCCACAGAACCACCGGGGCTCGCACCGGCGACCGAGGCACGAAGCCGAAGATACGCGGCACGGGCGGCGGCGTCGGGACGAAGGCGGCGGGCTGAGCGTTGCGGATCTGCTGCGGCGAAATGACGGCTAATGACCCGGCAACCATACCGTGAGGCCGCCTGGGCTACGCATCGCACAACTCAGGGCCATATTTGATGCTAGGGATTTCATGCAGGACTCGCGGGCCCAGGGCCATGCGGTGTTGGGGACCGCATGCCGTGCCGCAAGCCGACATGGTTGTCTTCAAATTGATGGACGTGAAATCGCTGATGCCATGTGTGTGCGGCCGGACAAATTCTGATCCTGGTCGATTTCTGCCATTCGCTTGAGGTGCTCGAGACCATTGGCGGCCCAAGGTTGTCACACAATTGTGCTCATGCTATTGGCAACTCAATCGCTATGCTTTCCTGGCGGACCGGGAAATATCGACTGTCATCATGGAGCTCCTCACTACCGGAATTAGCGGTAGCGTGTGTGAGCATGTTCCCGCGGAGCGTAGCAGGAATTTGTTGCCGGTTTGTGCTCAGCCAGCTTGCCGGCGAGGTGCTATCAGCTTGGGGCCACGCTACAAGACCCCAGCGGCAACTCGGTGAGCAGCATACTCGGTCCCAATCTGAACCGGCCGAACCGCCTAGACTTGCCAAAGCAAGATTTGCCGTCGTGGCTATCAATAACACCACACCAGCCCAAAGCAGCAGGATTCGCAAGAGCGAAAAGCATCCTGACACTAATGCCGCGCAGCGAGCAGTCGCAGGAGCCGCACGAGGACGAACGAGCGGCACTGCTGCGGGCAGCTTCTCAGGAACACCATCTTGCCTGGTGCGCCGAGGCGCTGCCACTGACCACGCACGTTCCGTGTTTTACACCCTGCTCTACTATGGTTTGTTGCAACACAGCACCAAGCCGGAAAATCTGGTGGCATGGGCAAAAGCAACAGGAGCGGTACGGTGGCGCTGAGCGTCGACAAGCAACACGCATAACCAGCATCCGTCACATAGCAATGCTGGCGAGCGTCATGAAGAAACAGGGCACGCCCGTGGTGCTCGTCCATTCACCACCAGCATCCACGCCGGCCATCGCGCTTCTGGTCCATGCCGCCCAACGCATCCCCGGCGCGCTAGTCATTGTTGCTATCCATCCCGATGTTGATTGCACCCCGCTTATCGACGCCCGGGTGGACGCGATCTTCACCTACACGGATGTCGAACTGCTGGCCCAGCGGCCCCGAACGCTGGTGAACAGTCCCGCCGAGTCAAGCTGCCGGCGGCGCGCGTGCTAGCGTGCCGGTTACCCGAATAATGGCGTTATTGGAATCATTGGCCCAACGGATTTGGTGCTGGGGAAGAATATTCGCCGAGTTGGTTCAGGTGCAGCAGGCGATCACCGACTTGCATTACCCGGTTGTGGTGCATGAAGTGCCGACGGTGCGCACGTCGGAGGGCTGCCGGTGTCGAATCGTTATGCAGATATTCCGCCCGCGGATCACGATAAGGCGGTAGCGGTGTCGGCCAGCCTGATTGCGGGGACGTATGCGGCGCAAGATGGTGCGGCTGCGATCCTGGTTGCGGCTCACGAGGTGTTGGCGGCGGCTGGGGTGGAGCCGGACGAGCTGGCGCTCTATTCGCTCATGCTGGGCCCGGCCCCGGAGTCAGCCCCAGAAGCAGGGGACGCCCGCCTGGTGGTGAGCGCTACGGTGGGTGGGGTGTGCAGTACCGACAGCGTGCGAGTGGTCTTGGGGGCCAAGCCGCACTGACCGGATCTTGACTGGCCCTGGGTAGCTGGGCGCCTATGCCCCAATACTCTTCATACCGCCAACCTTCTGCCTTCCGGCCCCAGTCGGCGCTAGCGAAGAGTTACTCGACGGTTGTTCCATTTCGGCCCGGGTGGGCGGGTTGGCGCCAACCCGGGTGCAGGATCACGGCGGCGGCCCGGGCGGCATAGCTGGCGATTTCCGCCCAGTCTTCACCAGTAAACTCCGTGGTCTTGCTCCGAACGTTCTTTTCCCCGGTGCGGCGGTGGATTTCGGCCAGTAAACATCCTATGACCGTGTCGCCGGCCCCGATGGTGTCGGCCACTTCGATGGCGGGGGCGGTTACTTCGATGGTTTGCCCATTGAAGTGCACAATCAACCCATCCGGCCCGCAGGTGATTACCTTGATGGGGGCTTCGGGCTGGTCGAGGAACTCCTCTTCTTCGTCGGAAAGCTTGAGCAGGTCGACGGAGGGAGGAGGAGTACAGGAAATCGCTGTGGGCCTTGGTGGCGTAGAAGGGCCGAATATTGGGGTCGAGGGCAATGAATGCCGTCGCGGTGCAGATTTTTCAGGAGGGCAGCGTAGCGGGAGGCGCCAGGTTCGAGGGCGAGGGAGACGGTGCCGAGCAGGCGATGTCGGTGGTGAGGTCGGCGGGCGGGTCGACAAGCCGGTCGGCGGTGCCGTCGATATAGAAGGAGTAGGAGGCGCTGCCATCAGGGTTGAGGGAGGTGACAGCTAGGTGGTGAGGCTCTTGACCGCGCTGCACCAGGGAGGTGTCCACGCTTTTCGCTGGTGAGGCGGTCGACGAGGGCGTCCCCGAAGTTGTCGGTGGAGACGCGGGAAAGAAAGTGGGTGGGTTCTCCTTGGCGGGCCGCGGTGATGGCGACGTTAGAACGGGCCGCCACCGAGGGCTGGCGTCAGGGGAAGTAATCGAGGGATTGGTGTTGGTTGAGGAATGGATGGGTACAGAGATCAACAAGGCCTTCGCCGCAGACAGTAATCATGCTTATTAGTTTAATGAGCTGCGGCTGTTGCTGTGGGTGTTGGTGAAATGTGCTAGGGTGCACTATTGTTTAGTGCGTGACTGACGCAAATCAAACCTCAAAGAATCGCCAGATGCCGGAGCAGCAACGGATCCGTCGGGAGAAACGGGAGAAGTTGCTTCAATCCGGTGGTGAGGCGTACCCGGTGATTGTGGATCGCACAATCTCTATCACTGATTTGCGGGATAAGTATGTGGTGTTGGCTGAGGGGAGAACGAGCCGGAGTCGACTCCTGCCCATGCCGCACCGGTGACGTATTTACGAGCCGGGGATGAGACCACGGATGAGGTGGCGATTGCCGGCCGAGTGTTGTTTATTCGTAACACCGGCAGTTGTGCTTCGCCACTATCCAGGAGGGAGTGGCACGCAGATTCAGGCAATGCTGTCGTTGGCCGAGGTGGGCCCGGATTTGTTGGCGGCGTGGAAGTCGGATGTGGATTTGGGCGACATCGTGTCGGTGCGGGGCCGGGTGATCGTGTCGAAGCGGGGCGAGCTGTCGGTGCTGGCACCTCGTCATGGCATATGGCGGCGAAGGCCCTGCGGCCGTTGCCGGTGGCGTTCGCTGATATGAGCGGAGGCATGCGGGTGCGGCATCGTTACACGGACCTGATTATGCGGGAGAAGGCGCGGAGAATGCTCTGACCCGGATTAAGGTGATGCGTGCTGCGGAATTATTTGAGTCCCAGGGTTCCTGGAGGTGGAAACCCCCATGTTGCGAGACTTTTGCATGGTGGTGCGGCAGCCCGGCCGTTTGTGACGCATTCGAATGCACTCGATATTGATCTGTATCTGCGGATCGCCCCGGAGCTGTGATTTAAAGCGCTGTGTTGTCGGTGGTATCGAACGGGTTTTCGAGGTGAATCGAATTTCCGTAACGAGGGTGTGGACTCTTCCACTCCCCGGGTTCGCCATGTTGGAGACCTACGAGCGTGGGGCACCTGGCGATGATTGCGCCGAGCTCATTAAGAATTTGATCCAGGATGTTGCCATGAAGTTTTGGTTCCACAACGGTGACGTTGGCCGATGGCTCCGAATACGATTTGGGTGGTGCGGAGTGGCCCACGATTGAAATGTACCCGTCGCTCAATGAGGGCGTTGCAGCGGAAGTTCCCAGGTCAGCCCGAGGTGACTGTGAATTCGACCGTGGCTGAGTTGCGCGAGATTGCGGATGCCGTCGGCTTGGACTGCCGGGCCAAGGGCGGTTGAAGAGCCTGGCAAGCTGGTGGAAGAGCTGTGGGAGTTGCTGTGCGAGGATCAGCTGGAGGCCCGATTTTTGTGCGGAATTTCCCGGTCGAGACCTCCTTGACCCGTCAGCGCGGAGCGAGCCGGGGTGACGGAGAAGTGAGTTTGTATGTTCGCGGGTTCGGAACTGGCTACCGGTTATTCTGAACTTGTGACCCGGTGAGTTCAGCGCGAGCGCTTTCGAGGACCAGGCCCGTCTGGCTGCGGGCGGCGATGAGGAGGCCATGGTGTTGGATGAGATTTTCCTGCCGCCATGGAGCAGGGCATGCCGCCGACCGCGGGCGCGGGCATGGTATGATCGCTCTGCTCATGGCCCTGACCGGTTTGGGTATCCGCGAAACCGTGTTGTTCCCCCTGGTGAAGCCCGGCGCGACAACTAGCTCCCTCCGCTTTACGACGCCGCAAGCGTGGGCAACTCCATCCCATCACACATCCCCGTGGTGGGGTGTTTTCGTGGACAGTGTCCATGCCGGGCACTGTGCTGCGATATCTGGATTCTAGGCCGGTTTCAGGCCCTGTTTTGCCCAATATCGCGAGCACACATCTTCAGGGAGTGGGGTGAGGGTTGCGGTGTATCGAATTAGTTGGTGGGGCATGTCACGTAAATTTATGTTTCAAGGTTGGGCGCTTGGGACCCAGGTCATCTGACAGTACTGCTGCGTTATCGCCTGTTTTGGGCTGGATCCGGCCTTTGGAGTGAGATATCGCAGCACACACCCCGGGCGTGGGGTCGGGATGCCGGAGAGTTGACTCTCTCCCGTTCAACCCGGGTCATCTGACAAGTAGTGTGCTGCGATATTGCCTGTTTTGGGTCCGGATCCGGTCTCTGGGATGAGATATCGCAGCACAGTGCCTGGGAGCGAGGTTAGGGATGCCCGGTGGTCGGGGTTTCCGTCCGACCAGCTTGTTCGACAAGTAGTGTGCTGCGATATCTGGATTTTGAACCGGATCCAGGCCTTGCTTTGCTCAATATCGCAGCACACTACCCGCGGCTCCACATCCCTGGAGGCCCGGAGATCGGAGCCCGGCCCACGCGCCGGGGTAGGCGTCGAAAAGCGTGGACTATTTCGGGGATACTCAGTGGTACGCGTACTGTTTAACTGGATAGAAGGCAGAAAGGAAATATATGGATATGGACAATCCGGGGCTCACCAGGGAATCCAAGCTTGTGCTCGGCACCCCTGTGCTGGCTGCAACCGTGATGCTGCTGAACAGAGACCACGCTGTCGGTGGCGCTGCCGGTCATCATGGACAGCTTTCGGTGACCGCCGCCACCGCGCGATGGCTCACCACCGGCTTCATGCTCACCATGGCGGTCGTGATACCCACCACCGGGTTTGTTATCGAGCGGCTCACCACCCAGCAAGTCTTTATCACCGCCTTCGTGTTCTTCCTGGGCGGCACCTCTGGTGGCGGCCCTCGCCCCCGTCTTCCCGGCGCTGCTGGGCGGTCGGGTGCTGCAAGCCGCTGGAAACCGCGCTGATTATGCCTCTGCTCATGACCACCGTCATGAATGTGGTGCCCCCAGCATGCGCGGTTCCTTCGTGGGCATGATGTCCGTCGTGATTTCGCTCGCTCCGCGTTCGGCCCCACCGTGTCGGGTTCATCCTCAACTATTTCAGCTGGAATTTCGTCTTCTGGTTCATGCGTTCCCTTCGTCGTCATCATCCTGCTGGTGGGGTGAAATACATTAGTAACGTGGGGAATCCACCGAAAAACCATTCGATATCATATCGGTGCCATTGGCGGCCATCGGGTTCGGCGGGCTCGTCTACGCGCTCAGCGACATTGAAACCCCTCATGGCCCGGCAGTTTCGTCCCCCATCATTGTGGGGTGGCCGCCATCATCGCGCTCGTCGCGTTCGTGCTGCGGCAGCTCAGCCTGGTAAACACGATCAGGCTTTCCTGGACCTGCGGGTTTTCGCGTCCCAGGTTTTGCTATTGCCATCATCCTCGTCATGGTGATCTTCGGCCTGCTCGGGCTGGTCACCGTGCCGCCCATCACCTGCAAAAAGCCCTACTGGTCACCACGGCAGTGTCCGGCCTGGTGCTATGCCCGGCGGGCTGCTCCAGCGCCTTGCCGCCCCTTCATTGGTCGACTCTACGACCGGGTAGTTCGACCCCTCTGATCCCCGGCATCTAGTCTTGCCATCAGCACCGGGTCGCGTGGGCTGCCCACCAGCGGTTCGGTCCCATCGCCATGGCCATGCTGTATGTGCTGTTTGAGGTCGGTATTGCGTTCGGCATCACCCCGCTGTACACCGCGTCGCTAAGCAGCCTGCCCGCACACCTGTACAGCCACGGTTCCGCCACCCTATCCACCGCGCAGCAACTTGCCAGCGCTATCGGGGTCGCTATTCTTGTCGCGGTGCTCACTCAGCAAACAAACAGCAAGGTGGCAGCCGGTGCTCCGCTTGTCGACGCAACAGCCCACGGCGCAACCAGCGCATTCCTAGTCGCCACCATCTTGGCTGTAGTAGCTGTACTATTAAGCTTCTTCATTAAACAAGCTAAAAACTAGCAGCTGTTCGCTACAGGCGTACACCAACAAAAACCCCCAATCATCAGCGACAATAGCGAAAAAATTGGGGGCTTTGACGTGCGGCGTGTCTCATAAGCTGGTTCAAAATTATGAACCGCTATAGAGTTGGGAACATTACAACTATTAGTACAGCTTAGGAAGTGAACATGTTCAGAGCGTTTTACCGACCGTACGCCGCGTCATTGTGCTGGCACAAGAAGAGGCACGCGGTCTCAACCATAATTACATCGGCACCGAGCACATCTTGCTCGGCGCTCATCCACGAAGGCGAAGGCGTGGCCGCTAAAGCCCTGAATCATGGGCATTTCTTTGAAACCGTGCGCCAAGAAGTAGAAGAAATTATCGGCCAAGGTACCGAGCCTCCGGTGGGCCATATTCCTTTTACCCCCGCGCTAAGAAAGTCCTGGAACTATCCCTGCGCTGAAGGCCCTGCAAATGGGCCATAAATACATTGGCACCGAATTCCTCCTGCTCGGCCTCATCCGCGAGGGCGAAGGCGTAGCCGCCCAGGTGCTGGTGAAGCTCGGCGCCGACTTGCCCCGCGTGCGGCAGCAGGTTATCCAATTACTGTCCGGTTACGAAGGTGGCGACAGCCCCGAAAACACCTCCAACGACAGCAATGACGCTATCGGTGCTGGTGCGGGCCCCGGCGCTCCAGTTCCCGTGGCTCCTCGCGGCGCCGGCGAGCGCTCCACCTCCTGGTGCTGGACCAGTTCGGCCGGAACCTCACCCAGGCCGCCAAGGAAGGCAAACTCGACCCCGTGGTGGGCCGGGAACAAGAAATCGAACGCATCATGCAGGTGCTGAGCCCGGCGCACAAAAGAACAACCCGGTGCTCATCGGCGAACCCGGCGTGGGGTAAAAACCGCCGTGGTGGAAGGCCTCGCATTAGACATCGTGAATGGCAAAGTCCCGGAAACCCTCAAGGATAAGCAGGTGTATTCCCTGGACCTGGGCTCGCTGGTGGCAGGCTCCCGCTACCGTGGTGATTTTGAGGAACGCCTGAAGAAGGTGCTAAAGGAAATCAACCAGCGTGGCGACATTATCCCTGTTCATTGACGAAACCACACCCTGGTTGGCTGCAGGCGCGGCCGAGGCGCCATTGACGCGGCGCTCCTGCTGAAAGCCCAAGCTGGCCCGCGGCGAGCTGCAAACCATTGGCGCCACCACCCTTGACGAGTACCGCAAGCACATTGAAAAGGACGCCGCCCTGGAGCGCCGGTTCCAGCCGGTGCAGGTGCCCGAGCCCTCCGTGGAAATGACGATCAACATTCTGAAGGGCCTGCGGGACCGGTATGAGGCCCACCACCGGGTGTCGATCACCGATGGTGCCCTGACCGCCGCCGCAAACCTGTCCGACCGGTACATCAACGACCGGTTCCTGCCGGATAAGGCCGTCGACCTCATCGACGAAGCCGGCGCCCGCATGCGCATCAAACGCATGACCGCCCCCGAGGGTATTCCGGGAAATGGACGAGCGGATCACCAGGTGCGGCGGCAAAAAGAGGCTGCCATCGACGCACAAGATTTCCGAAAAGGCCGCCGGGTTGCGCGGACCAGGAGCGCCAGTTGACCGAGGAGCGCCGCGGAGAGGAAAAAGCAGTGGCGCGCCGGGGAACTTGACGACATTGCCGAGGTGGGCGAGGAGCAAATCGCTGAGGTGTTGGCCCACTGGACCGGGATTCCCGTGTTCAAGCTCACCGAGGAAGGAGTCCTCCCGCCTGCTCAATATGGAGGATGAGCTGCATAAGCGCATCATTGGTCAGGAGGATGCGGTCAAGGCGGTGTCCCGGGCGATTCGCCGTACCCGTGCCGGCTTTGAAGGATCCGCGCCGTCCCTCCGGTTCGTTTATTTTCGCCGGCCCCTCCGGTGTCGGTAAAACCGAGCTTTGAAAGCGCTTGCGAACTTCCTGTTTGGTGAGGATGACGCCCTGATCCAGATCGACATGGGCGAGTTCCACGACCGGTTTCACCGCCTCCCGCCTGTTCGGTGCGCCTCCCCGGCTATGTTGGCTACGAAGAGGGCGGCCAGCTTACTGAAAAGGTGCGGCGTAAAGCCGTTCTCCGTGGTGCTTTTCGACGAGATTGAGAAGGCCCACAAAGAAATCTACAACACCCTCCTCCAGGTGCTGGAAGACGGCCGGCTTTACCGACGGCCAAGGCCGCATTGTCGACTTTCAAGAACACGGTCCTGATCTTCACCTCCAACCTTGGTACCCAAGATATCTCCAAGGCTGTGGGCATGGGCTTCAGTGCGGTTGGCGAGCATGATGCTGACGGCCAGTATGAGCGCATGAAGAATAAGGTCAATGACGAGTTGAAGAAGCACTCCGCCCCGAATTCCTCAAACCGTATCGACGACATTGTGGTGTTCCACCAGCTCACCAAGGAGCAGATTGTGGAGATGGTCGACCTGCTGGTGAGCCGCGTCGAAAAAGGCCCTGGCAGCCAAGGACATGGGCATCGAGCTCACGGAGCAGGCCAAGAACCTGCTGGCCGCCCGTGGTTTCGACCCTGTGCTGGGTGCCCGGCCGCTGCGTCGCACGATTCAGCGCGAGATGAAGACGTGTTGAGTGAAAAGATCCTCTCGGCGAGGTCGGCGCAGGTGAGATCGTCACCGTGGATGTCGAGGGTTGGGACGGCGATGCCAAGCACAACGACAAGGCCACGTTCGTGTTCACTCCCGGCCGAAGCCGCTGCCGGAGGAGCTGGAATTGCAGTCCACGGCCCCGGCTGCTGTGGAGGCCAAGCCGGTGGGGGCATCCGACCCGCCGCCGGCACCAGCACCAGTGATTCGGTGACGCCCGGCACGCCGCCGAGGACTCAACACACTGTGCGGGCTAGCGGAGCAGCACCAGGATCGGGGCTGCTCCCGCGGAAACGATCATGAGGAGCATGATGAACTCCACCATTCCGGTCCGGGGGCAGGTCCCGGACCAGGGGATGCAGGGGGCCTGGTGATCCGGCGATAATGCCACCTTGGCCCCAAAAACACCGAGGCTAAGAGGAGGCACGCCCACACCAATCACATACCCCCAGGTGGCGTCGATAAGCGAGGCGAGAGCTCCCAAGGCCGACGGCACCTAGCACCAGCCCGGCCTGCACCGGCCAGAGCCGCCACCCGAAGGCCGACCACAGGGACAGGCCGGGTCGATCGTCGTGGCCAACATACACGAAGCTCACCACCAGCCACAGGGCGGCCCCATGGCAGAGGGCGGCCGGCAGTGATATGCCCCGGACCAGCGCCATGGGGAAGAGCGCCGCAATCAGGCACACGAGCCCGAAGTACCCTATCGGCATGACCACCCGGGTTGCCGGCCGGAGGAGTCGGCGGCGCACATCGAATTCGAAAACTGCCACACCCCGCCGCGTCGAGGGCGCTACCGTCGTCAGCCCAGCCCCTACGAAAATGTTTGCACTGCGGCATGCTGGCCACCGTTCTGGGGAGGAGCAGGCCGGCCGTGGTTCCGACCCCGACGCCCACCACCGTGAGCGCCAGCGCCACCCAATTGCTGTTGGCCGCGGCGACAAGAACCATGCCCCAGAACGACACCAGACAGAATCCGAAGGTCAGGCAGCTGGGCAGCAATTGGCGTGCGGTCAGAGCGATGGGCGGCGTGACCAGGGCCGACGAATACCGGCGGGTCATGCTGAATGGGATGCCGGTGCATACCAGGAAGGGCGAGCAGACATTGCGGCCCAGTTGCCGATTTGGTGAAGAACACGCCAGCGTAGAAGGCGATGAGGAATTCGGTGAGCGGCCCAACACCGTTCGATTCGCGCCCATAGTGTTGGCGCAGCAAGAGCATGGTCATTATTCGCCCCGTCCATCCGCCGCCGACCCTGCTGCCGGGACGGCTTCCGACTAAACCCGGTTTCACCTCTGTGTTCACCCCGCCCGGATCGGCTAACCAATCCGCCTGGCGGTCGGTGAATCCAGCCCCAGATAGCTCCATGAGCCGGGCGAAAGGGTCGTTGCCCAGCACCGCGCTGGGCGTGCCCTCCGCCACCACCTCCAGGTCGGCCATGACTTCGATTGCGTCGCACTGTTCGGCAATGGTGAAGTCCTGGGTGGAGATGGTCACCTGGTGCCCCAGGTTGCTGATGCGGCGCAGTATCCGCAGGATCCGAGCTCAGAGATTGCGTCCACCATTTCCAGAGGCTCATCAAGATACAGGTGGCGTGCCGGCTTGATGAACACTATGGCCAGGGCGGTCTTTTGTAATTACCGGCAGAATAAGTACTGATGGCGCGGGTCGTACCACCGTCGATAGCAAGTTCGTCACACAGGATGGTGGCTCTGCGTTTTCGCCTCGGCGCGCGGCAGCCGATGCATTCCCTGCCCAGCCAGTGTAACGCTCGTGCGCGCTGACTTCGATGGGAATGATGGGGTTGTCGGGGACGAATTGCGCGCCCCCGGCGCGTGTTGGGCATAAAGGTTCTTGAGCCGGGTGGTTTTCCCGGAGCCGTTAATGCCGATGAGCCCGGTTATCACAGGAGATCCTCTTTCTAAAAATATTGTGGCTGGGTGCAGCGTACTATATTTTGATTTCTAACAATTGGTTTCTGGCGAGTCGTTGCCCGTTTTTATGGTTGATGCCAGGTGCGGCGGGAAGTTCACAGGCTGGCTCGGAAAATTTGAGCAAATTTCGGGAGGATTAGAAGCCTTCTGCCACGAATTATTCAGTAATACTCTTTATCATCATAGGCATGATCGGTTCACTGAATAAGGAATCGGCTACGCAAATAACACGCACCTACGACATTGAAGGAGACAAATCATGCGTGCGTTTTCTAAGACCAGCAAGTTGGCGATCATCGGCGGTTCCCTGGCGGTTGCTCTGGGACTGGTGCCCCGCCCATGCCCAAAAACGCCACCGATGCGCCCGCGGCGTCCGCAAGCGCCAGCCAGCTGCTGGGTAAGGACCGCGACAAGGGCAACAAGGACGACAAAAGGGTCCCGCCGAGCTGGCCAAGAAGCTGGGCGTGAGCGAGGACAAGCTGAAGGAGGCCATGGATTCGCTACGTTCCGAGGGCTCCGGCGAGCAGAAGGGCGAGCGCCCCGATAAGTCCGCCATGGACCAGAAGCTTGCTACCGCCCTGGGCGTTGATGTTTCCAAGGTGGAGCAGGCCATGTCCGAGATGCACAGCGAGCGTGAGGCGGAGCACCGCACCGAGTTGTCGTCCCGCCTTGACGAGGCAGTGTCCAAGGGCACCTTGTCGTCGTCCGATAAGGATTCCGTGCTGAAGGCGTTTGACGCCGGCGTCCTGGCGGTAGCCCCGGCGGCGGTCACGGTGGCCCGGAGCGCGCTGCTCGGTAATCAGTTCCCCTGCTTTACGACGCCGCAAGCGGGGGCCATCATCTCACACCCCGTCTGGTTGGCTTCATTCGGTTGGTCGTGATTTTGTGTGCTGCGATATTTGGGTTGCAGGCCGGTTGTGAAAGCTTCATTCGGCCAATATCGCAGCACACTTCACCTCACCTCGTGGTGGGGTGCTTTTTATCGGCGGCGTCTGCGTCGGGCACTGTGCCGCGATATCTGGGTTTTGGGTTCACCCCAGGGCTCGTTTTGCTCAATATCGCAGCACGCATCTTCCGGTGCGGCGGGGCCCCGTCCAACCGACTTGTCTGACGAGTAGTGTGCTGCGTTATTGCTCGTTTGGGCTTGGATTCGCCTCTCGGTGAGATATCGCAGCACACACCCGGCCGTGGGGCTAGGGATGTCCGGGAGTTGGGCCCTCCCGTCCGATTTTGGGTTGTCTGACGAGTAGTGTGCTGCGATATCTGGTTTTTAGGCCTCCCTCCAGGCCCCTGTTTCGGCCAATATCGCAGCACAGTACTCGTGGTCCCGGATCTCGGGGTCGAGTGGGGCGAGGTTGCCGGCCTGTCCCACGCGCCTGGGGGAGCGTCGTAAAGCAACAGGGGCCACATGCGCATCAGCAGTAACAGCGAACTGCGTGCGCAACTCGCATCATATTATGATTGGGTGCAATGAAAATTAGGAAGCCAGTGCTTCTGCGATGGGAGTGTCCCCACCGGACATAGTGATGACCTTGCCCACGGTCTCTGGGATCGTAATGATCGCCGCCAGGGTTGCGGCCACATCATCCATGCTATTGCTGCGGGGCTCTGCCACATCGACGGCGATGCGACCTGTGCCGGGGTCTCCTCCAGGGGGCCAGGCTGCAGGATCGTGTAGTCCAGGTCGCTGTGGTGGACCAGCCAGTGGTCGGCAAAGAACTTCGCAATGTAGTAATCCGACAGGTCCGCCAGGATTCCTTCGTTCCACCGCTCCGGCTGCAACGCATACACCGTGCTCAACATGACAAACCGGGGTACCCCGGCCGCCTTGGCTGCCTGGATCAGTTTGACCGCGCCAAACGCATCCACCTGCAACAAATTCTTCCCCCGCGACCCGGCAGTGAAATAGATGACATCCGGTTGCACGGACTTCACCGCCTTGGTGATCTCCGGTAGTGGGGCGGTCAGGTCGAGCGCTACCGCATTGGGGGCCTCCGCGTTCCGCACGCCGGCGTACACCGTGTGGGATTCGGAGAGTAACGCCACAGAGTTTGGTGCCAACGCGACCAGCACCAACAATAAGAATCTTCATGCGGCCTAAGTGTATAGATTGCGATAACCCGCTTGGGAGAGCGCCGCGAAAACGGGCAAGCAGATGATTCTAGACGGCGTTCCCGGATTCTCACAGTAAGCCCGAATCCGCTTTTCAGCATCGCTCAGGAAATTAAAAGTAAACCCTGCGGCTTACAGAAGGTCATTTCCATTTTCTGCCCAGTCATGCCGCCTAATCTTATTATTAATGTTTTTAAGAGCCCTCATGCTCCACCGATGATCCTAAGGAGATTCCTAATGCGTACCCCTTCGCTAATAAGAAACTCGTTCTTGCTGGTAGCTTCGCTGCCCTCGTTCTCGGTGTCGGCGCTACCACCGCCTATGCGCAATATGCCGCAACAAGCACGAATCCCCGTGGCGGCAACCAGTCTCCAGCTGCTCGCGCCACCGAATTATCCGGCTTTGGGAGTCACCGCCGATATTCCGTCCGAACAGCTGCAAACGGCCGACCCCACCAACACCGCCCAACGCGCCGAACTGGTGAAACAGCTGGATAGGGCGGTAGCCGCCGGTGTCCATATCCCCAGCCGGCAAGGATCGGGTGCTCAGGAGTTCGACGATGGCACACTGATCCTTGGGCCCAGCAATCCTGCTGCCGGACAAGCCGCCAACCAGCAACAAAGCACCCCTACCTCTGGCGATTACCTCGATGCGGCGCAGCACCTCGCTTGTCGACGCCCCTACAGTGACGAGCGCGGGCTTCTGATAGTTACGCAATCATTCGAGCCGGCTCGCCCCGGAACCGGGCCAACAAATACTCCATGGAGGGCTGAATGTCCTCCCAGCTCGACAGCGCGTGATTAATACCCGAATTGATCGTGGGCGTCACCCGCGGCAGCGCCGATTGCGTCGCTGACACTGTGGGGCCCCGGCCCGACAATGTTTATCGGCCAGGCGTGCGACCTGGTCCGTGGGAATAATGTCGTCAGATCGGCCGGTCATCATAAAAATCGGGTGCGTGCGGCTTTTTCCCCAGGCTATTGCGTTTCAAAGTTTCGGCAATCACCGGCTCCTGCTGTACCACCTCCTTGAACGTGACGCCGGTCTTCGTAAACACATCTCGACTTCATAAACCCGTACTTTCCCACCGAATCAATCACGCAACTCGTGGCAACCGTCTGTAAAAATATCGGTGCCCCGCATCCGACACGTGCCGATCCACCGCCGCCCGAAACTGGTCGTCACGTGCCGAAAACCCATTGATGGCCATCCCCAGCACCCCGCTGATCGACGACCCATCCACCGTGGTGAACACCTCAAACAAATCCGCCGGCGGCGCCCCCGCATAGGTTCCCACCAGCCGCACATCCGGGGCGTACTCTCCGCCAGCTCTGCCGCCGCCACGTCGCCCCACCCTGCGAGTACCCGTGCAGCCACCGGGGAATCCAGCGGCGCCTTCGCCACCCGCAGGCCCGCCGGGCCGCGTCCAAGACCGCAGCATGCGCTTCTTCCGCCGCATTCACATATGTGAACTCGGCGTGCCCAACCCAATATAGTCGGTGACAATCACCCGTAACCCTAGCGACGCCGACATGCAATACTGGATCGGCAGCTCATAATTCACCGACATTGCCGTCGGGATACTGCCCCCACCAGCCACGGCCCTTTGATGGGCGCACATATACCCCTGGCCGCGCGTCCCCGGCGCGAACACCACGAGTCCTATCGCCGGCCGGTCGGGTTCGATCACATGCCCGGATACCGCCACCGGTTTTCCGTCCTGGTCGGTGGATGCATACAGCATTTTTGTGGCCCGGGTGTTGTCGACCGGCTGGGTGCGCAGGACCGTGCCGCTTGCGGTGGGCAGAAAACTGTGCGGGAGGTTGGTAAAAATCATCATTGTCGGCGGTGGCGGCGGGGAACATGGCTGAGACGGCGAGGAAGATGATTGACCATACGCACATAGTTTTTCTTTGCCATGGTGGCTTATTGTAGAGGGTTATAAGCGTGGTAAGCCGGTCCGGGTGGTGCGTTTGGGTGGGCCAGCTGGGGGGCTAGTTGCAGGCGGAAGCCGCCGGTGACTTCCTGCGCGAGCGCCGTCGTCAAGCGAGGAAGCGACGCGCGGTTGCGTTGCGTGCCATCCGCCCACACCGCTTCGATGCGTTCGAGCGGTACTCATGCCGTCGGCTGCGCGGAGTTCCGCCATGATGAGTCTCGGACCTGGCGGTCTGTGCCGGCAAATTTTGCACGCGGCGGCTGGGGCGGCGCGGGGTCCTGATCGACCCGCCGGCTACCCATAGGCATGACGACCGGAGGACAGTCACCACATTTGGGGTGGTGGTGCAGATGAGTGCCCCGGAGTTCCACGATCGCCGTGCTGAATCTCGCCGCGTCCACGCCCCGTCGGCGTCCGGCAGTGGGGATTCCATGACCGCCAGCTCCCGTTTCGATGGGGACCGTGGCTCGTATTCGCCGTGGTAGAACCGGGCAGTACCCTGCCGCACATTCGTGTCCACCACCGGCACCCGCTGCCCGTAGGCGAATGCGGCAACGGCGGGCGGTGTAGTCGCCGATGCCGGGCAGGGCCAACAGTTCGGCCACATCTTCCGGCACTACGCCCTTTGTGGTGCGTCACAATCTGTTGGGCGCATTCGTGCAGGCGGAGTGCCCGCCGCGGGTACGGAGACGCCCCCAGGCGCGCGCAGCACCTCGTCAATGCGGGCCGCAGCAAAGTCGGGGAGGGTGGGCCAACGGTTGATCCATTCAACTATGGGTTCCACTGGGAGACCTGGCGTGTTGGCTCATGACTTCGCTGGCAGTACACCCCACGCGGAGGTTTTCCGGGGTGCGCCAGGCAATGTCGCGGGCGTTGGCGGCAAAACCACGCGGGGAGCCGGCGGTGCAGGATGGTTCAGTTCGGCGGACTTTTTCTGGGGTTACGATAACTGGTGTGGTCATGATTGCTAATAATCTATCCACAACCTATCCATCAGTGCCACAATAATACTATGACTACAACGCACCCAGCAGCCCGTCCCCGGGCTCGCAATCCCAAAAACTTGTGTGGGACAACCTGCTCGCCGGTAACGCCCGATTCGCCGCGGGAAACCACTGCATCCCAACAGAGCGTGAACCGCCGCGAGGAGTTACGCATGGGGCAATCCCCCGGGCGGCCGTGTTTTACCTGCGGTGACTCCCGGGTCCCCGTCTGAGTTGCTTTTCGACGTGGGACTCGCGACATTTTCACCATCCGCACCGCCGAAGTGGTCGACGCCGCGGTGCTGGCGTCGCTAGAGTTCGCCGTTGAGGCGCTCGCCGTTGAGGTGCTGGTGGTGTTGGGGCACGAATCCTGCGGCGCGGTCAAGGCAGCCGCGGCGGTGGCGCTCGATGGCGCGGGTGCCGACCGGCCACCAGCGCGCACCATTATGGAGCAGATCATGCCCAGCATTCTTTCGGCAGCGCCGGAAGCATACTCCTTTCGATTTTGAGCGCGCCCATGCGGAGGCGATCCGCAGCAAGATCATGGGTATTTCCCCAGTGATTAAGGATGCGGTCAGGAGTGGTAAGACCGTTTATCGCCGCCCACTACAGCCTGGCGGATGGGTCGATCGACTACCTCTTCGTCGAGGGCGTGTGACAGGGAAGGCTACGGGCACACAACAACACAAGCCTGACACACGCAAAAGGGGGTAACAAATTCATAAAGCAGTGTAGATCACACGGTTTTTGCAACACACCGAGAAGCTCCGCTGAATCCCGTAATTTTAGCTTTGGGCTTTAAGCGTGGATCGCCGAAATAATTACCCCGTCGCCCGAATATACGCAGCGCCGCCCGTCCAGCTACGACGGGCGGCCCCTACCAGCGGAAGTGTATTACCGCCGGCGGCGTCTCGCCGCCCTCTTCGCACTGTTAGTGATTAGTTGGCGTGGTCGCCACCCTCCCTGTTTATAAGGAGCAACCACGAGTCCGCGACGGTGGCGGTGACGGAGCCCATCGCATCCACGCCACGCGCCACCGGGGTGCCCCCGCAACCCCACTGGTAGCCCTAAAGCTGCTTCCGCTTCTGGTGGTGGGGCTGGTTCGAACCTGCTGCCGAGGTTGCCACGAGGTCGCCACCACACCCGGCACGAGCCGCCGGCACCCGCACCGGCCGGGGCAGAGTGGTGCGGGCGGGAAGAAATCCGTCACCCACACCACCGCCGCAAGCGATGACGCCCCAAGCCGACGACGCCAAGGATGACGACGCCGAGTCGGAGCGCGCGCCAAAGAAACCTGCGACCTTTCCGACCTCAGATCGAGCCTCCACCGACCACTTCAGCAGCTACGAGGCCAACTCCCAACCTCTCACATGAAGGTCGCCAACCCCACCAAGGCCGACTGCATCATCGACCTCACCGACAATGTGATCCGGTTTGAGATCTACACCATGGACACCAACCAACTCCTATGGTCCGACGTCGACTGCAACGACCCGGCGGAAACCGGCAAACAAACCTTCAAAGCCAACTCCGAGCGCTACTTCAAGGTGCAATGGTCCCGCACTCGCTCGCACCCAACGCCTGCATTGATCGGGAGCCGCCCCGCCGGCGACTACTACATGCATGCGGCCATCGGTAAGCTCCACACGGAAGAGGCGTGGTGCACTCCGACGCATTCACCTTCAACCTGCAATAATGCGCTAACCACCCGGCTTTTCGGCGATCACCCAATTATTGAATAAGCCGCAGCGCGTCGTGGATCGTGGCAACCTCCACCACCCGCAACCCCGGCAGGGCAGAATCATCCATCCGACCCGCCGGGATCACCGCCTGCCGATACCCCAGCCGTTTCGCCTCCATGAGGCGGCGCTGCACGTTAAGCACCGCCAGTTTCCCCAGCCAACCCCACCTCACCCCAACACCACTGTTTTCGCCGGCAGTGGTTTTTCGTTATCGCACTCACCGTGGCCATGGCAATAGCCAGGGTCCGTGGCCGGCTCACCCACCTTCATGCCCCCAACCGTGGCCACATACACCTCGCTCGTGTGGGTGCGCCGACCGGCCCTGGCCGCCAACACCGCCAACACCATGGGCACCGAGGTGGCATCAAGGCCGGTGACGGCGCGCCGAGGGATTTTTCGACTCGGTGGGAACCACGAGGGGCCTGAACCTCGGCGACAATGGGTCGCACCCATCCATGGCGACGGTGACCGCGGTGCCGTCGGGAGTGGCGTCCCGGTGGGACAGAAAAACAGGCCGGACGGGTCAGGTATCTCTTTAATGCCATCGGATTGTTGTTCGAAACATCCAACCTCGTCGGTGGCGCCAAACCGGTTTTTAATGCCGCGCAGCATGCGCGAGACTAGAGTGCCGGTCACCCTCAAAATTCAGCACCACATCAACCAGGTGTTCGAGCACCCGGGGCCGGCAACATTCCCGTCCTTGGTGACGTTCCCACCAGCAGCACGGGGATGCCGGTGGTTTTCGCCAGGGTGGTGAGGCCGCGGTCACCGCTCGGGATTGGGCGACGCCACCGGCAACCCCTCCACATCGGTGGCGTTCATAGTTTGGACCGAGTCCACAATGAGCAGGCTGGGTTTGAGCTGGTCCACATGCCCGAACACCACATCGAGGGTTGGATTCCGCCGCAAGATACAGCGAGTCGTGCAGCGCGCCGGTGCGCTCGGCCCGCATGCGCACCTGCCCGGCGGATTCCTCGGCGGTCACATAGAGGGCAGCGGTCGAGTTTCGCCCGCAGCTGGCGACCTCCAGAAGCAGCGTGGACTTCCCTACCCGGGTTCGCCCGCCAACAGCACGACGGATCCGGGAACAATGCCGCTGCCCAACACCCGGTCGAGCTCCCCAATGCCGGTGGTTTGGCTGGTGGCTTTTGTTGCGGAAATGGTGGTGATTTTTTGGGCCGGGGAGGTGGGCGTGAGTCCATGGTGACCACCCCGGTGGTTGCTGCCTGGGTGGCGCTGCCGGCTGCGGCGGGTTGGTGTTCCTGCATGGACCCCCAGGTGCCGCACTCCGGGCAGCGGCCCAACCATTTGGGGCTGGAGTAGCCGCATTCGGTGCAGCGGTGAACAGGGCGAGGTTTTTTGGCCATGGACTTACCCTAGACCATGCGGCAGACATTCGGTTTCACTCTCGCTTTACGCCTGCTTTACGACGATCCCAGGGCGGGCAATGGGCCTGTCGTATGCATGTTCTAGAAATGTTATTGATGGTGATTATGCATTCTGGTGATGCGTAGCCCAATATCATTGTGATTGTCCGCAATTATTTTCTTATTACCGGAAAGATGAATGTTGATGATATAGAGCTATTGTTATTCGACACTAAGGGTTCTTTGTGATTTATGGTGCGGCATGGAGATGTATATCATTCGTATGATTTGAATGGGAAAGCATGTTCTAATTATTAACTTCTGTAATGAGTTCACTTGGCTCTCGTGGCGGTAAAGTCCTGCCTATTTTTCTACTGTTAGTTATTTTCAAATGGTATCGCTCGCCTTACTGTTGCTAGGAATTTTTCATTTCTGCAGCTTATGTGATCGTATCGTTTTTGAGTGCGGTAGCGAATATGTGACGTTGGGATATATAAATTATTTTTATAGGTCATCACGAACGCTATAACGAGGGTAAAGCTTATTAATTGTGTTTTCGGATAAGCAAGGGTTAATTATGAGGTAAGATGTCCTGGTAGTGTGATATGTTTTCCTTAAAATTGCTGGTTGGCGTATATCGATAGGTGTTCGATTCGTACCCCGTGCTGTTGGTGAGGGTGAACGGTGTGATGATGCGTGTCGTGGGGTCGCAGAGTGTTGATATCTCAGCATTGCACATCAGGTAATGTTCTATTTTTGGGAGTAAGTCATGAAGGCGAAACTTCGTTTGTGGCGTGGGGGACGCTGATTCTGGCGGCCGGTCTCGCGCTGGGGTCTGCCCCGGTGGTGTCTGCTGCTGGTGCTGAGGTGGATCTTGATGTGGTGACGAAGGTGGTTACTGCGTATCCAGGATTTGTTGGATTCGCATTGGACGGATTCAATTGTTCGTTGTCGAGTTGTGTGAATGCTAAAGTAGTTCGGTGTTTGCATCATCGGGGGATAAGAAGTCTCAGCGGGGGTCGAGTTTTGGGGGTTCCTCGAAGAAGGGCCGGGATGAGAGGAAGGATTCTGGCGAAAACCCGAAATTCACTCAGGCGGAATCTGCTTTATTGCAGGTGCGGGATGCGATGAAAGATTTTGGTTTACCGATCAAGACTGCGAAGAGCACGATCAAGGTGAAAGATGCCAAGATGAATGCTGATGGGAAGGTAACAGTTTCCGTAGCTGTGGGTACGACAAAGACCTACGGAGATGGAGATGGTGAACCTAGTTATATGGTTGACAGCCATACGTTGACGTTGTCCCCCGAATCGGAGGAATTTGTTTGCTGTGGTTGAGGATACGATTGATCAATACCTGCGATGATACGCCTGGAGAACGTCCTGCAGATGTGAGAGTTCAATGAGGGTTCCAGCTTGATCGTATCATGGGCGTGGTCAAATGGTGGAAATCGTCCGGTGGCTGATACCGCAGGTGCAGAGTTTTCATTATTGCCCGCGCATAAAAGAACGGAAGTCGGTGGGTATGCAGACTGTAGCTAATGAAGACAAACAACCTGATTTTTGATGTTCAAAAATGGTTGAGTATGCGTTGCAGTGGACCAGCAAGGAAGTTAACCCCAATCCAGACGTAGATGTTATGGATGAGCGGTTTCGTAGTTTTGATGTGAACTGTACGAATTTTGCTTCCCAGGCATTACTTGCAGGTGGTTGGAAACAGATGGATAGCAGAGTGGGATGAAGAACGAGTTCGTGACAGATGCGTGGTCGCCAAATGTTGCTCCACCGCTTCTTGTTTTAAACAACCCACTCACTCACGTGGTCTGCTGCCCAGAATTTGTACGGTTATGCAAAAAGCATAGTAGTTACCATGATTTGCAGCAAGGGGTGAACATGGCTCATCCTGGTGACCTAATCTTTGTGGATTGGGATCCTGATGGTAAGGCTGATGGTGAGTTGGATCATACGATGATTGTCACTGGAATTGCACTAACCAAAAATGGAGCAGGGAGGCCCCATTAATAGTGCTGCTCGGGTCCACTATTTCGCAAAAGACGAAGAAATCGGCATAATATTCCGCTCTTTGAGGTCCGTTGAGATTGCTCGTACTCAAGGTAAAAAGCTTGAAAAACAAAATGGTTTGCGCTAACTCCTCAGCGGCTATAAGCATCTAGTATTGTCTCAACTAAAGCTTATTCAGGTGTATCGTTGGGGAAATAATAATTTGATTGCTCAAAATTAGTTGCAGCCACATGACTGTTTCTTGAAATCTAAGAAGAATTATCTAACTTTGTTTTTATTCTCAAAGAATGGTTATGTGTTAGTGAGATCAGTTATATTTTCCAAGTATCCGGATAAAGCTTCTGTACATTATGGAGCATAGTCATATGAAGAAGAAAAATATCATTATTATTTTAATAGTGTCTCTATTATTTATAAGTGCGTGATTGACTTGCGTAGCTTCATTACCGGCTGGCCCAGGTAGCGGGCGTTGCGATACAAAAATATGTGGATGTGCTTGATGCTGAGGTCGACGGATCCGCAGTGCACCCTGGAGCATTGTCCGAATTCTAGTAAGTCACTTCCTGGGATGCCGGAGGATGAGGCACTGTTTCACTAGCAATGAGCAGTTCAATGTGAAATGAAATATTCACCAACGGGTCCTGCTACAGCTACCGAGTTTGCCGTTAAACGTGTGACAAAAGAAAATGGCGGAATGAGTGGAAGCTGTGTATGGGACAACCACTAAATGCTATTTATCCTGGGTCTGCTAGGCATTTACGGTAGTGCTACGGATCTCTTCGAATTACTTTAGCCCCAGTACCATCAAGGGTGAGTATGTTGTTATAGAGGACAAGCGTCTTGGAGATACAGAAAATCCGGTGCCATATGCTAGGACGCTTTACAGGGAGTAAGATAAAAGGGATCCATCCTGCTCTTAGAGGTTCGTTTGGCTAGAAGATCACCTAGGTGCATTTATGGGGAAGAAGCTATACGTTAGATGGTAAATTGTGCAATACATGTTATCTAGCGTGTCCTTATCAATTTTCTACCTGTTGGTGTCGAATAGATTTTCGCACGGCTGAGTAAAGCTTCTCTTATTCTTCAAGGGTGGTTATGTGCTGGTGAGCCAGATTATATTTTTCAAGTAACCGAGATAGCTTCTATCGTTGTGGGTGTAGCCGCATGAAGAAAAATATCATTATTGCTTTGGTGCTGTCTTTATGGTTTACAAGTGCGTATTGGCTTGGTAGTTATTATCGGCGTGCGCAGGTAGCGGGCGTTGCGATACAAAAATATGTGGATGTGCTTGATGCTGAGTCGACGGATCCGCAGTGCACACTGGAGCATTGTCCGAATTCTAGTAAGTCACTTCCTGGGATGCCGGAGGATGAGGGCACTATTCACTAGCAATGAGCGGTTCAATGTGGAAATGAAATATTCACCAACAGGTCCTGCTACAGCTACCGAGTTTGCCGTTAAACGTGTGACAAAGAAAAATGGCGGAATGGTGGAAGCTATTGTGTATGGGACAACCACTAAATGTTATTTTCCTGGAGACATCGGTAGCATTTCGGATCTCTTCCAGTGCTTTAGCCCAGTACCATCAAGGGTGAATATGTTGTTATAGAGGACAAGCGTCTTGGGGATACAGAAAATCCGGTGCCATACGCTGGGACCCTTTACAAGGTAAAAATAAGGGAACCATCCTGTTCTCGGGGTCCGAAAAGCTTCATAGGGGGTGTAAAACAATGAATCTGCTTTCTAGATAACCATTGGTAATGATAAATGGGGTTTTCTGCTGGTGTGATACGTTTTTCTTTAAAAATTCTGTTGGGAAGTCGATTGTGCCATCATTTGCTAGATGGTTGTGGTGCTAGATGATGAAAATATTGGCGCATTGAGGAAAAAGCTTGTGGTCGTTGGGATAATGACATTCCTCGCGGTGGTGCTCGTGGTCGGTTATGTCATTTCCGAGCAGCAACAATATAAAAGCTACTGCATCCAACCTATTCTGAACAGTATTCCGCTGGTTCTGGCCATCAATCAGTTGGTTGGTGCAGCAATGAGAACTATAAGGTCGAGTTATTGATGCGGAATCCCAAAACCTGGATTGTGCCTGCAACACTGCGGAACCTCCAGCAAATCAATCGGGGTTCCGGCAGATCGGGCGCTGTTTACCGAAGCGGAACGATTCCTCTTGGGCTGGTGGCCGGGCGCTAAGTCTGCTCGCACCATTCGCATCTACAGTGTGGCACGGCGGCCCGACAAGACAGTGGAAGCCATCGTCGATGTGACGATTACTAAATACGCCTATCCAGAAACCAAAAATCCATACATGGTTGTGACTGATCCCCACCGGATGATTCTTGCGCCCGGTACATTGAACCAGCACCGAATATGTGGTGGTCGAAGACGTGATTTTAGACCGGCACGAGGCTCAAGAATGCCAGATCCTTCCAACCACTCTATGTCGGGGAAAGGCAAGGAAGCGCGATGCTAGCAGCCTCTGTGAAGAAGCTTCACTGGGACAGATGGGTGGTGTTCGGGCTGCTATTCTTTATAGTGGCGGCAGTGGCCGTGAGCTGCTATTTCTACGAGGATGAAAGTGGTTCCCGCGGATAAAATGGTGTTTCAAAACAATATTCTGCCGGCCCGGAGGTGAATCGGTCGGTTGGTGAAGCGATAGAAAAATACGTGTCCGGTTCTTGACGCTGAATATACGGATCGCGATTGCTGGGTGGATCATTGTCCACGATCGGTAAATCAATTCCCGGGGTGCCGGAGGATCGAGCATTATTCACAACGCAGAGGCGTGCTTACCTCGAGGCCACGGGGGCAGGCGAGCCATGGATCGCCGGACCGGTGAGCGGGGAGGGTACGGTTGTACAGTGTTGCGAACAACCCGATGGGGCGGTGGTCGCCATTGCGGATACTACCGTCAAATGCCTATATCCGGGTAATGAGGATCACTTACAGCAGTAGTTCCGGTTATTATCGGATGATTCTTACTCCTAGCCAGGGAAGGCTATGTGATAATGCAGGTTTCCAGCATCGATCCGGTTCGGGGCGGTTGCCGAGGGGTTTCATTCCTGTACCATAACACAGTAAAAGAAGCCCGAATGCGCTAGACGTGATCGTTGAAGAAAAACATCATTATTGTTTTGGTACTGTCTTTATGGTTTATGAGTGCGTATTGGCTTGGTAGTTATTACCTGCGTGCGCAGGTGGTTGGTGTTGCGGTGCAAAAATGGCCGGGATGTGCTCGACGCCGAGTCGACGGATCCACAGTGTGCCCTGACACTGCCCCAATTCCAGCAAGTCACTGCCGCGGCATGCTTGCGGGCCGGGGCCTGTTCACCGAGAACGAGCGATTCATTGTGGAGAACAAAGGGCTTTGGGGTCCCGCTTCGTCCACCAGGTTCTCAGTGAAACACACGAGAAGCAGAGTGATGGGACGGTGGAAGCCATCGTGAATACGACAGTGACCAAATGCTATTCATCAGGACTCTTCGAAGAAAGTGCATGGCGGTAGCTCTGACATCCACCGGATAATTTTGGCACCTAGCACTATCAAAGGCGAATGCGTTGTTATCGCAGACAAGCTTTTCGGAGAGACGGAAAACCCGATATCGCCATACGCCCCAACCCTGTAGCAGAGGCAACCGCAAAGTACCCGACCCGCCCTGTTCTGTAGGGCTCCCGATGAAGATGATTGCGCACAAGAATACTACTGTGGTGAATAAGAAATTTGTCGCCGTTGGTTTTTCTCCTGTGGCTGGTCAGCGCCGTGGCCTATGTGCTTCACATGGTGCCGTTCTATTCCGAGGAAGAGCGTCAACGCATCCGTGCGGTAGGGGTCGCCGTCGAAAAGTATGAGGCGATCTTGGACGCCGAATGGACGGATGAACACTGCACCCTAGAGCATTGCCCCAATTCCAGCAAGTCGCTTCCCGGCATGTCCGCCGGATCGGGCGCCGTTTACCACGCACGAACGCACCAACATGGAGCGGCACGGCCCCTATGCGCATCTCCAGCCGGTGACCACCATGAACATTTTTCGGGTAACCGCACGCGACGACGGGACGGTCGAGGCGCTCACCCAAACTCACCGTCACCAAATGCTACAGCCCCTGCCGACGACCGACCCTTATGGCAGCGCCTGAATTTCTATGCGATCACCCCTCGCCCCCAGCACGATCCGCGGCGAATACGTGGTCGTGGACGATGTGTATACGACGTCTTAAAACACCCATTGCCGGCTGATGCCCGCCCGGTATATGTTGGCGGGCCGAAAAACTCGCCACCATGCGCCTGATTCTCATGATAAAAACCTTAAACTACCCCCGTTTGTACTTAGTGAAAAATTTAACCTTGATGGTTGTTGTGGGAATCATGTATAAAATTGCCTTCAGCTGCATTATTGGTTAATTAAAGCCATTTCCCAAGCATAACGATAGGTTTACTAAAAGTAGAAGTTTACCTAACTGTAACGATATTTTAATTATTTTTAAGCTTTGGGGCTTTTTCTTCTAGCTAACTCTTATATTATAGTTAATTTATATTTGAGCTTTGACTAATAGGAGACGCGTGATGAAAAAGGGTAAGGCTGGCATGTACCCTGACAGGGCGTTGACTGTGCTCTATAAGTATGCTTTGTGTGCCAGCGTTGGCCGTCGCAGACACGATTATTTCCACCGCTCCATCCAATACCGCCGAGAATTGTTAGATCCCCACTCTGCTGTCGAACTGAACCGCGATCAGCAGGCTGTTATGCCTAATTTCTATTAAAGAATTTTCTCAATTATGGCGATGATGCATTTGTGCTAAATATGGGGGCCATATCCCTAGTGGTCATGGGGATTGTGCTGTTATTCCTGGCCTGTTGGGGTTACAAGCGTCCGGTCAAACGATAGCAACGAAACTACGCAAACTCTCAAAGAGGTACACTCAATCATGCTAACGAACCCCCGTTCGAGAGGGTGGGGTTGGGGTGCGCCGAGATTTTTATCAGTGAGCAGCCCCGAACCGATCGTACTAATGTCGGTGTCCCCAAATAGTGGGTGGGAAAACTTGTCTGAAATGAACTGTGGATTGGGTGCGAGCACAAGAAAAATCCCTGAGGCTAGAGGTGCGTAGACAGCCTCGGGATATGATCTGCAATCAGTAATTCTGTATTCACTCACTATTAGCGGCGCTCGTGGTCGTCGTGCAGTGGTGCTCGTCTCACTTTCATGGTGGGCCTCGCGCGCCGGTCTGCCGATTCACCTTGCCCGACTCCAATACCGGTGCGGCCACAGCAGCCCGGGCGGTCACCTGGCCGGAATCGAAATCAAACACCACATCCTTCGTGCCAGCCCAGCGGGAAACCGGGATTATCCGCGGTCGTGATCGCATGGTGACAGCAGGCGCTTCCGGCTCGGTCAGCTTTGCCATCTCCGAGGGAATACCACCAACCAGATTGCAACCGGCCTTAAACCGCTGGTAGCCATCAATGGCGACCTCCTGGCCGTCAATCGTGATCTCTCTAACTTATGGGTGGCGTCCCTTCTTGTCCTGGTTGATGGCGGTGAACTTCACGCCAGTCTCACCATCTTTGGTCACGTGAAGTGATGACATCCCGAACGGCGATAGTATTATCGCTAGAGTTCACTGAAGCACCATCGACGGCGGCAACCTGATCCGATGTTTGGGTGATTTGGCCAGCAGAGCAAGAAGCCAGCAATAGCGCAGAAGTGGCGCGCAATAAAAATCTTCAGGGGCTTCACGTGTTCATCCTCCATCGGGGTAGGGATCGTTAATCTTTTTACACCTTAGTCTGTTTTTCCGTGGTAGCACACAGTCAAAACCCAACAGATAAAACCAAACGGGGTGAACCAAAAGGGAGATTTGGGTTTGGAATCTCACATTTGATCCGTCGAAAAGCAAAGAAAACCACCGTGGCATGCTAAAATCGGCCACGGTAACTGTCTTTGGGAGGAACATTTTATGGAATTCAAGGTGGGCGACACTGTTGTTTATCCCCATCACTGGTGCGGCCGTAATCGAAGCGATCGAACAGCGGGAAATGGGTGGTGAAACCCTGAATACCTCGTGTTGCAAATCCACCGATCCGATCTTGTAGTCCGGGTACCCTCGAAGAACGCCGAGACGGTCGGCGTGCGCGACGTCGTGGGCGAGGCCGGGCTGCGGGAGTCTTCGGCTTCCTGCGCGAAAACCCGATGTGGAAGAGTGCCGGCAACTGGTCCCGCCGATTCAAGGCAAACCAGGAACGCCTCGCATCCGGCGACGTCAATAAAAGTCGGCCGAGGTGGTGCGGACCCTGTGGCGCCGCGACCAGGGCAAAGGCCTATCCGCCGGGAGAAACGCATGCTCGCCAAGGCCCGGCAGGTGCTCGTGGGTGAGCTCGCCCGCCGAAATCAAAGACGAAGCCAAAGCCAACGAACTGCTCGCCAGTCGACGCCACCATCGTCGCGCCACCGGCTTCAGGGGCTGGCGACGATACCCCCGAACCCAAACACCCACAGCCAATCATCGACGAAGACGACACCGATCTCGACGACCTTAACTTCGACGACTAACCCATGCCCACAAACCCCCCATGGTCATCGCCATCATTGCCGCAGCCGGTAGGCACCAGGCTGGGGCCGACCTGCCCAAAGCCCACGTGGAATTAGCCGGCCGGACCCTCGCATGGAACGCAGCGTGCGCGCCATGATTGACGCCGGAGTCGACCACATCATCGTGGTCATCATGCCCGCCATGGAAGAAACCGCCCGCCGTATCCTCGCCGACTACCCCGATGTGCAGTTAGTGCACGGCGCCGGCGAGCGCGTCGACTCCGTGTGGCGGGGCATCCAGGCCATCCCCACCACCGACGATGATGCCGTCGTGCTCATTCACGACAGCGCCCGCGCACTCACCCCACCCGACATGCATGCTCGCCGAGTCGCCCAGGCCGTCACCGGCGACGTGCGGGCGGTCATCCCGTGTTGCCGGTCGCCGACACCATCAAACGAGTCGCCGACACCATGGTCGTCGACACCCCCGGCGCGCGCCGACCTGCGGATCGTGCAAAACCCCTCAGGCTTTCCGGCTCGGGACCCTCCGCGAAGTGCCTATCAAACGTATTTTCGGGACCTGAGTTTTACCGTCACCGACGACGCCAGCCTCGTCGAACACCTCAACATCCGGTGCATTGCGTGCCCGGGACCCGCTCGCCCTGAAGATCACCACACCCATCGACCTTTACGTTAGCCGCCGCATTATTTGATCATTCCCCGTGTAGGTATCGCCGCCGACGCCCACCAGATTGAGCCAGGAAAAACCCTGCCACATCGCCTGTCTTCACTTTCCCGGACGTTGCCGGGTGTGAGGGCCATAGCGACGGCGATGTGGTGGCCCACGCCATGGTTGACGCCTTGCCGTCCGCCGCGAACCTGGGAGATTTGGGCAGCTTCGTCGGCGTGGGTCGCAAAGAATACGACAACGTGTCCGGGGAGCGACTCTACGGAGTGCCGCGAGCTCCCTGGAGTCGAACGGGTTTTCCATCGAAATGTGTCCGCCCAACTGATTGGGCAAACCCCGAAGCTGGGGCCGCCGCCGGAGGAGGCGGAAACGAAGATCAGCGACATTGTGGGGCGCCCGTGTCGGTTTCCGCAACCACCACGGATCACATGGGGTTTACCGGCAGCGGTGAGGGTCGGGCCGCCATTGCTACCGCCGTCGTGTGGGTGGCCGACAATCCCTGACCAAGCCTTGACCAGGGCCCCGGCCGGCGTCGATAGGGCGCGTCGAAACAGCAGCATCTACTACACTGGGGCGTGTGACTTTACGCATATTCGACACCCGAACCCGCAGTCGTCGTGATTTCGTCCCGCTAACCCCAGGGCGCGCCACCATGTATTTAGTGGGTGCCACCCCGCAAACCAACCCACATATTGGGCATGTGCGCAGCGGGGTTGCCTTCGACATTGTGCGCAGGTGGCTCATGGCGTCGGGCTATGATGTTGCGTTTGTCCGCAACGTGACCGACATCGACGATAAGATTCTCACCAAGGCTGCTGAGGCGAATCGCCCCTGGTGGGAATGGGCGTCTACTTACGAACGAGCCTTCAGCCACGCCTACGACATGTTGGGGCGTGTTGCCGCCGTCCGTGGAGCCTCGCGCTACCGGACACATGACGGTAAATGATTACCTCCATGCAGCGGCTTATCGACGCCGGTTTCGCCTACCCCGCCCAGGGCTCCGTCTACTTCGATGTGGCTGCCTGGTCGGCCGCGGACGGCTCCGACTATGGGTCGCTGTCCGGCAATAACCTTATCGACATGGAGCAGGGCGAAACCGACAATGCGGAGACAAGCGCAGCCCGCAGGATTTCGCCTTGTGGAAGGCGGCGAAACCGGGGAGCCCTCGTGGCCCACACCGTGGGGTGATGGCCGGCCGGGCTGGCACCTCGAATGCTCTGCCATGTCCACCTGGTATCTGGGGCCCCGAGTTCGACATTCACGGCGGTGGCCTCGACCTGCAATTCCCCACCACGAGAACGAGATCGCCCAGGCGCATGCTGCCGGCGACGGGTTCGCCGCTATTGGATGCACTAACCACTGGGTGACCATTGCCGGAGAAAAGATGAGTAAGTCGTTGGCAGCGCTGTCGGTCCCGGAGATCGTGAAGCTGGTGCGGCCGGTGGAGTTGCGCTACTACCTGGGGTCGGCCCATTATCGTTCCGTGCTGGAGTAGCTCCCCGGACGCGTTGCAGGAGGCCGCCCAGGGATTACCGGCGTATCGAAAATTTTGTCGAGAAGGTGGATGATCTGCCCGGCCAGCCGCCGGTGCCGGTGGGGAGTGGACCGATGCGTTCGCCGGCGCCATGAACGATGACATTGGGGTGCCGCGGGCGCTCGCCGAGATCCACAACACGGTTCGGGCCGGCACAGTGCCCTGGCCAGTGAGGGATTGTGGTGAGGCCCGCAGGATGGCCGCCCGGGTGCGGGCCATGACTGAGGTGTTGGGCATCCGATCCGCTTTCCGACCAGTGGCAGGACGGCGAATCCGTGCGGTTCGACGCGCCTCATGGTGGCGCTGGACGCGCTGGTCCAGGAGGAGCTGATCGACGCGAGATTGCCCGGTCGGTCAGGATTGGGAGACCGCGCTGACGCGGTGCGTGACCGCCTGCTGGGAGGTGGGGATCATGTGTCACCGACACCCCGAAGGCCCAACCTGGTCGTGGGTGCTCTAAGCCACCCAGCCATCCTCGGCGCCGCCACGGCGTGCGGCCTGGGCCCGGCCGAACTGAGTCGAGATTGTTGAATCGAGCGAATAATCACATATGTCTGGAAACTCTGAAAAATCGTCCCGGTATCCGTAAAACCAATAAAAAGGGTGCCGTGAAGGGATCTGGTGGGGCGCGTCGCCGTGGCCTTCGGGGCAAGGGGCCCACGCCGAAGGCCGAGGATCGGGTGTACCATGCCGCCCATAAGCGCAAGCTGGAGCGCCAGCGGCGCGACCAGGGCGCGCACGATCGCAGCGCCAGCACCGAGCTGGTGGTGGCCGCAACCCGGTGATCGAATGCTTGCACGCCCGGGTGCCGGCCACCGCCCTGTATATCGCGCAGGGCACCCGCAATGACGATCGGCTTACCGAGGCGGTGCAGCTGGCCCACAGCCGGTCAATTCCGCTCATTGAGGTGCCCCGCATAGAGCTCGACAGCATGACTGGTAATGGGCTGCACCAGGGGGTGGGGTTGCAGATTCCGCCGTTCGAGTACGCCGATGTGTTCGACCTCATCGGCACTGGTCGCCGATCAGCAAGGAGCGAGGATGATCGTGGTGCTCGACAACATCACTGACCCCCGGAACCTGGGGCGGTGATCCGTCTCGACCCGGCGGCTTTCGGTGGCCAGGGTGTGGTCATTCCCGAGAGGCGGTCCGCGTCGGTGACGGCCGTTGCTGGCGCACGTCGGCCCGGCACCGCGGCTCCGGCTGCCGGTGGCGAAAGGCCACGAATATTACCCGGACCCTCAAGGAGTTTCAGCAAAACGGCTACCAGGTTGTGGGTCTGGATGCGGGTGGGGACACCACCTACGATTCGTACGATGGTACCGGCCCGGTTGTGATCGTGGTCGGCTCGGAGGGCAAGGGGCTGTCCCGCCTGGTTCGGGAAACCTGCGACGTGCTGGTTTCGGTGCCCTACCACGTCGTGGGTGGAGTCGCTGAACGCCTCCGTGGCCGCCGGGTGGTGTTGAGCGAGTTCTCCCGGCAGCGCCGCGCCGCCGGCGTGAAACCGTCGGATTCGTAAAGGCAGCGATGAATAAAAACCACTCCTGGCCACTGGTGTCGATCTTCCTGTGCCTTCGGCGTGCCGTTAGTGATTCTATGGCTGGTCGTGCACCTGTACCCGGGCGCCGGGTGGATTATCACCTGGTCGCACGTGGTATTTGCTGGTGTATCCGGTGCTCGCCAGCGCGGCCAATAGCGCCGGCCGACTCATTCCCGGACGCGCCGGGGTGGTCGTTCAGGAGGTGTGTTAGAGTTCGCAGCCTGGTGCATGTTGTGGCTACTACCTCATGGCCCCGGTGCGGGGCGGCGCTCGCATGCCGCGTGCAGCTGCTGGTTTTACGTCAAACTCATGGCCCCCATGGTGACGAGACCCCTGCGTCCCCTCAACGAGGCCCCCTAATTTTTGCTTGTCGACGCCGCTATCGGGGAGTTCGTCGATGAATTGGCCGAAGAGCTTTGCCGCGTCCACCGACTCGTTTGCGGGGCCGAGGAATTCGGAGGTGACGCATCCGGCCCGGACCACGTGCCCCGTGTTCGGCAGCGTGAGCGAGCTGCACCGGGCGGCGTCCCCGTTGAGTCGCCGATAATAGTCGGCTGTGGCCTGCGCCGATTGGGTGCCGCCGCGCATGGTGGCCGCCCGCCACGGGGGCGATGGTCGGATTCCCGTGGATGAGGAGCGGGGAGGGCCGCCACCGGTCGGCGGTTGGGGTGCAGGAGGAAGCTTTTCTGGTGTTGGTTGGGTTGCGGCGATGACGAGGGGCGGCGTCGAAAAGCCCGGGGGCTTCGTGGAGCAGCCGGTAGATCATGTGCCCGCTGTTGGAAAACTCGCCCCAAACACCCGGCCCGTGCATTCGAAACTGTGTACGAATTCCGTGAGATATTCTACGTCGTTTGTGCCTAATTCCCGGGTTTTTCCTGCAAAAAGCCTCCGCCCATCATTCCAATGTCGCGCACCCCTCAGGATAGGCCACCGACATGCCTAATGCTCGAATCGACGGTTAGTAAAACCTGCGGGTTACCGTCGCCGATTGGATGGATCCATGCAACCACATTAAGAGATCATCACGGTGACGACGCCGGCCCCTGTACAAAGCCATATCGACGAGACCCGAAAACACGCATATCCATACCCAGAGCATATCTGCATTGCCCCCACCGGTGGGGGCGTTCCCCTGCCGAAATGAACAATTTTTCCACAATCTGCAGATTTATAAGAAATCTTTGCGTCTTTCCACTAAGTTGTGTGGCATGGCAAAACGCAGCGCACGTAGAACTTCTCGCCCTCACTCGCCGAAGAACTAGGTGTGTCCCGAACGACAGTCTCCAACGCATACAACCACCCGGAACAACTTTCCGAAGATTTTACGAGTCCGCATTCTCGACACCGCCGAACGACTAGGCTACCCAGGGCTCGACCCGGCCGCCCGCTCCTCCGCATGAAACGTGTTGGCAGCATTGGCGTGCTCGTTACCGAACATCTCGCGTATGCATTCAGAAGACATGGCGTCGGTTGATTTCCTCGCCGGCCTGGCCGAAGCATGCATTGGGTTTCAAACCACCCTCACCCTGGTTCCCGTGGGACCCACCGCAACCAATCCCTCCGCCGCATTACAGCTGGTCAACTCGGCCGTGGTCGACGGTTTCAGTCGTTCTATTCCGTTGCGAAAAACGACCCCTATTTAGAAGCAACCCACACCGGGGCCTCCCCACGGTTGTGTGCGATCAACCCATTGACGACAACCGATTCCCATTCGTCGGCATTGATGAGGGTGGCGCCATCGCCCCCGCCGCCCAGGCGCTTGTCGACGCCGGCCACCGCCGCATCGGCATCCTCTGCCTCCGGCTGTGCATCACCGACAACGACGGCCTAGTCACCCCGAACGGGTGGAAGATGCGCAGCATCATGTGCAACGAGCCCGGGTGCAGGGGGCCCTTCGCGTGTTTGCCGACGCCGGTATTGCCAGCCCACGCCATCCCCATTATCGAACGGCACACCAACACACCCGAAGCCACCCTACGCCGCTGCGAGAGAACTCCTCACCAACTACCCGGACATCACCGCAATCCTGTCGCACTGCCGACACCATGGCGCTCAGCGCCATGCAATACGCCCACTGACCACGGCATGAGCATCCCCAAAGACCTCTCCATCACCGGATTCGATGGTATCAGGGAGTGCCCGCATGCGGGCATCGCAAACCGTTGTGCAACCCAATAGGGGCCAAGGTGAATACGCCGGCCACACCCTCATGCGCATGATCGACGGCGAATATTATGATGACAAAACCACTCTAGACGTTGCCTTCCACCCCGGCACGACCATTGGCCCGCCGCGCTGCAACTAGCTGGGCAAAAACTCCCCGGCACCGGACACATCCGGCACCCGATACTGCGCCCTCGTGTCCCCGGAGCCCCACCTTCACCGATAGATCACCCGCGCCCAGCACCGCAAACCCGTCCTCGTCGGTGCGGTCATCCCCCACAAAAATCACCGCAGTGGCCCCCAACTGTTTCCGGGCTATGGTGATCCACGTGCCCTTGGTCATGTCGATTGCTGCCCCCTCCACAATCCACTTGCCCGGCTTCAAATGCGCCCCCGGAATATCAGCATGGCTGGCTGCTCACATATTTCGGCGGCCTTCGACTCATCCGTCGCCCGAATCAAATGCAACACCCGATGGTGGTAGGGCTTATACTCACAAACGCCCCTCCACCTGCGCCGCCAGCTCCTCAAACATGTCGTGGTGATCTGGTCGAGCACCGCCTGCTGCTCATCCGTCAGCGCCGAATTTTCTCAATATCGATTCCGCACCGTGCGAACCCGCCAAAATCAAGTCGGTCTCATCAAACCGGTGACCTGCTTCAACCCCTCCGTATGCCGGCCGGACAGGATCGCCACCTCGGTATCCGGCAACGCCGCCAACTCCTTGAGGGCCCGTTCCGCGGTGGGATTTGTGGACACCGCATAGGCGTCAGTATTGAATTCGGCAAGCGTGCCATCATGATCAGAAACCACCAACAACCGTGGTGTTGCGGCCACAGCGGCCAATGTAGCATCCAAGTTCATACAGTCAACACTAATGCACCAGCCGCAGCGCCGGAGCATCGTCGAAAAGCTCGCTGCTGCTCACCGTCAGCAATCATTCGCCCCCGGTTGGCCGGGACACCGCGAAATCATGATGCTCAAAAAACTGCACAATTGCATCGTGCACAAACCGAATATGCCCCGTGCACTGCTCCTCATCAACCTGCCGATACGACACCTTCTCCACATGCAACGCATCACCATCAACTGAATTTGCCGGCTTGCCCGCCTGCGTAAAACTCACCGTCCCCTGCAACGGGGCGCACCCGGTAAACCCGCTAATGGTCGTCGCCCCAAAATTCACCGCAACCGCGCCCGCCACCGCATCCGGCACCGTCGCCGGATAATTCGGGGTCGTATACACCCCAACCACCCTGCCATGAGGTGTCCGCAATCTCCTCCTGTTTCGCCCCACACCCCTGGAGGGCAAACCCGGATAACAGCACGGCACACACAACAGCAACGGTTCGACGCATGCTCCTATCCTAAGGTAAGGCAGCGTAAAAACGCGGTTGCCCACATTCCATCGTGACTAATTACCCTGCTCATGCATCCGCAACATCCGCGCCTGCTTCTCCGCGGGCGACGCCGACAATGCCGCCAACAGCTGCTGTTTTATCGACTCCACATCAAACGGATTACACAAAAACGCCTCCGATAGTTCCTCAGCCGCCCCCGCGAACTCGCTCAACACCAGCGCGCCGGAACCATCACCATGGCAGGCCACATACTCCTTCGCCACCAGGTTCATGCCGTCCCTAAACGGCGTGACCAGCTAATATCCGCCGTGGCGTAAAGCTTCACCAACCGTTCCCGATCAAACGACTGGTGCTGGTACAACACCACCTGCGACCCCAACGACCCAAACCGGCCATTGATCCGCCCCACCGCCTGCTCAACCATGTTCCGGGTTCGCCGGTAATGGTCAATCCGCTCCCGGAGGGCGTCGCAACTGCAAAAACACCGTTCGGGGCGGCATCATACCCGCCTTGTGCAGCTCCTCCAACGCCTGCAGCCGCTGCAAAATACCCTTGGTGTAATCCAGCCGATCCACGCCCAAAATGATTTGGTCGGGATTCCCCAGCTCAGACCGCACCTCGGTCTTATCTATATCCACCAAAAACGGCGTGGGGTCAATGGCAATCGGAAACGCCCCAATCCCCACCTGCCGGTCGTCCGACGTGCACGTGGGCGGTAATGTCCCTGCACTGACACTGTGCCGGACACGTCATGCTCTGAATAGTGCGCCACCACGTGGAGGAAATTCCGGGCGTTCGACGCCAAATGGAACCCAACCATATCCGGCCCCCAACACCCCGGTGAGATTTCTTCCCGCCACGGCAACTGCCGGAACAAATCGGGGCGGGAAACGGAATATGCAGGGAAAAACCCAATGGTCAAATCGGGTCGCAACTCCCGAAGCATGCCTGGCACGAGTTGCAGCTGATAATCCTGCACCCACACGGTGGCATTGGGGGCGGCAACCTGGGCCGCGGTTTCCGCAAACTTCCGGTTCACCCGCTGGTAAGCATCCCACCAATTGCGGTGATACCTGGGGTCACAATCAGATCATGGTACAGCGGCCTGCAAGGTGGCATGAGCGAACCCCTCGTAAAACTCCTCATAGTCCGATTGGGAAAGACTCACCGTTGAGCAGAACTCGACTCGGTGCGAAACGGTTCAGGGGGCCTCCGTGGTGGTGCCGGGCCAACCAATCCAACAACCATGATGCTGCGCCAACACCGGGGTCAGCGCGGCAACCAGGCCGCCGGGACTGGGTGTCCAGCACCGGTGCGCCATTATTGTCATAGTGCAAATCGACGGGCAGCCGGTTGGCAACCACCACAAAGTCATTCATTTGCGCTTCTTCGTGGTCTTTTTGGCGGTGGTCTCTTCGTGGCCTTCGTGGCCTTCTTTGTGTGGTTTTTCTTTGGCGGTTGCTTTCTTCGTTGCCTTCTTGGTAGCTTTCTTCGTGGTTTTTCTTGCTGCGCTTCGTGGTCTCTTCGGCGCTATAGTATCCGCATATTCCGCATAAACCTTCTTATACGACGCCTGCGGGCTCGACACCCAACATGCACATCAATGTCACACCGTCGAAAAAGTTTTCCGCATAAGACGCGACAACCTTGCGGGCAGCGGCAGCGGTTTCCTCCTCAACGGCGTGCAAGGGCTCCGCTGGGCTGCGGGTATCAGTGACCTTTGGTGGCAAGGGCCGCCTCCTTCATTATCAGAAACCCAAGCCATGCAAAACCAATATCTTACGCTATTTCGGCCCCGAATGTGAACCAAACTGCGGTCGACGAAAATGCGCGGTAGAACGTGATCTTCGGCGGTCGACGCAGCTTCCGGGCCGCCCACTCACCCAACACTCACACCGACGCCAACGCGGCCGCCACCGACAGCGCCACCGCCATATTGGCGAACCCCGACCAACAGCTGATTATTCAGCGCCGCATACATGCCCCGATAGAGTGCCAGCCCCGGCAGCATGGGGGGTGATACCGCGACCGCGGTGAGCAGCGGCGGAATGAGAAAACCGCCGGGCCAGCAGGCCACCACCAAACCCAATAGTGGTGGCGGCAATCGCGGCCGACGATATGCGACAGACCCAACACCAGCATGGATACGTAAAAACATGCTGGTGCCAGCCACCGCCGTGGCCCCCGCAATAAACACCGACGACAGCTCCGCATAGCGAGGCGACAGCGAAGCTTATCGACGCCGCGGCCCCGGCCATAATCCCCACCGGGGCCATGGTCGTGGTCGGCTGGTGCAGCGCTCCAACGGTGGCAGGAAATCCCCAACCACCCCGACGCCTGAATCCCCGCACCCACCCCGGCAACAATCGCGCTGGGAGCAGGAACGTTTCAAAGAACCGGGCGCTCGCCGTCACCGGCGCCCCGGTAATACCATCCTGCAACGACTGCACCAACGACAGGTTCGCCAACATCACCATCAATGCCGGCTGCAATAATATGCGACGGGTCACATTATCCGGCGACCAGGAATATGCGACAGCAGCCAATAGGTGGCAATAAAACCCACCAAACACATTATGGAAAAACGGCGGCAGCTTCTGCCGGCGCAACACCGCATCCATGCCAATGATGACCACCCTAATGAGAAACGACACCACCGCCGGCAACCAACCCCACCAATCATGACCGACACCAATGCGCAAACCCAATTCCCACCCCACCAGGGAAGTCTTAAACCCATAGGATGCCGGCGACCGATACAAGCCATCCAAAATCTTCGTGGCAATATCCGGGGATGTGGCGCTCGCCTGAATGGGACCGAATAAGCCGGTCCACCTCGCTCAACTTCGAAAAATCCGTACGCATATTCGAGACCACCCGAAACACGCTGACGGGAAGCTTCCGTTCCACACCAATGGTGGTGAACACGGTAATAGTATTCAGCGTGATATCCACGTGCATATAGTGCAGACCATAGGCGGAGGCTACCGCATGAACCTGCACCACAGTATCCCGGTTTGAGGTGCCGGAAGCCAATAAAATATCACCAACCCGCGCAGCTAAATCCATGACACCGGCAACCTGGGTGGGATCGGTCAGATCCACTGGGGCTAACGGTGATGGGGGTGGTGCGGCCTTGGCCGCGTCGATCGTGGCAATGCGGCCCCCACCCGTAGCCAGGCGGCGCAGTACAGTAAAAACCGAGCTCACAGCAGGATTACCACCATTCCATTATCGTCATTACCTCAAGCGTAATGCATGAATGCGGATTGAACGATGATAGCGCCTCATAGCCTTATTGTCCGCCACATTGGATTACCGGCAAAGTTTTAGTACTATTCACCTCGTGCCAGTTTTCATTCTCGGCATGTGCTGGAGTGGCGCAATCGGTAGCGCAACGGTCTTGTAAACCGTAGGTTGTGGGTTCAAGTCCCATCTCCAGCTCCACTGAAGAAAATTGATAGGCCACCCGTGTTTTCACATACGGGTGGCCTTCATCTCTTCGACAGAGCATCCAAACAAATAGCGTGTGAATTGATGACCGCGTTGCCTCCACTCTAGCGGCCACATCACGCCGAGACCAATGATATTTATCATGAATATGCGCTCATTGCTCATGGGGCCACGAGAAGAACCGGCTGCATGTTTGCTGAGCTGGGATTCTGGTGGATGGACAGCAGAAAAGCTGGGGTTAGCTACAAACTAGAGCTCAGCGAAGTGCTGAGCTTGATGTTCTCGATCCAGCGTGGGTGAACCGGCTACCACCAAACCCTCAAACCCCAGCGCGAGACTTGAAACACGTGAATCACACCTGCATACGGCGGACAGGTGACCCGTGGTTCTCCGCAATGGAAAGCGGTCGATTCCTCATTGTAGAAGCTTAACACCCGAACAATGATATTTATCATGATGTTTGGACCAGATTCTGCGAGATTACGGTCGCATGCTTTCGCGGAAATACCCAGAACCTGGACCAGAACCCAAACCGGCCTGGGAAACAAACCGAGAGGAGAACACAAAAATGATTGACGGCATCTATGATGTTGCATTCCGTTATACCCGGGATGCCAGATGGAAGCGATATGCGTCTCACATTCAGCCCGACGGCTTCGGTGGATACCCTGGCGGAAGCCCGAAAGACATCACCGAGGCGCTCGCCCTGTTAGTGGAACAACCCGAAAACCGCATACGTATCAACGAGTACCATGAGCGACTCATCTCTCGCCGCTGACGAGCATCACGCCGATGTGTGGCTCCGCGTCCATCACGATGCAGATCCCAACCACGTACTCTCGCGCCGGGAGATTGTTGACAAGCTCCAGAACGAACCCGACGCATGGGGCAGTTTCGATAACGGCTTTGTCACTCAACGGTGACATCATCGTGCTGGCATGCCCTGCCCGACGATATACTCGGTGACGTTTTTCGCACAGGTGGCCAGCGCCCACCGACTCTACCTGGCTGTTCCCTACCCCAATTGGCTTTGTCTGCGGCGTATGCATACCAATGAGGCCACCGGCCGGACACCCGAATCCGGAAATCAACATCGCATCCTTCAACCTGGGCGCAGGCTCCACCGTCGATGACTTCTATTCGAGTAACAAGCGCCGACCACAACCACGATGCCACCCGCGAGGAATACCTAGTGGCCTAGCCCGGCGACCTCCCGCCCCTCACCGCTGGCATGTCGGCGGCCGCAGCGCGCTTACAACAAACAGGCCGCCGAATGCGAGATACGCAATCCCCGAGCAGCGGATTGCTGGGAAGCAGGTTGCCGCCCGCGGCTATCCACTATCCCCGCCGCGGCAAAAATATCGCAAACGCCCAACCCAGGAATCGAGAAGCGTCATGCGCCACCACGGTCGGGGCGCATTCCCCCTCGGCTATGGTGCGAAACCTCCTGCTTACAACGTAAAGAGCCACAAGCCAAACGATGCCCACGACAGTATCTGGCCACTTCGCTCATGTCGGTTCGCGGGGCCAGCATGAGTGCGACGCCCACAGCCAGCAACATCGTGGCAAAAATCATTATGCCTTTTAGGAAATTGAATAAATATAGGTTTTCCCCAATTGCATGGTGTCACCTCGTCGATAGTCATGGGGTTATAACGATAATGCTAAGCGCACCGCGTTAGTGGTCAGAGCTCGACCCGACACGGCCGACATTCGAACTCACGTACTATGACAAGATTGATGCTTATGACCCCCACAACAATGACCCTCAAACCCACGGTGCCGGTTCGCCTCACCCTCATCATCCCGGGCGTTGCCATCATCGCTGCCCTCGTCGCCTACTTCCACTGGACACCGCCCACCATCGTCGCCGCCCTGGCCGCGCTCGCGCTTATCGGATGGGCGGCGGGGGCTGCACCGTTCGGATCACCGTCGACGACACCACGGTATCGCTGGTGGCACCCTATGGTCGCGGGAAATCCCCTCGAAAAGCATCGAATCCGTGCAGGTCATCCCCGACGATGGCCGCAACCGCGGGTGGATCAATTGGATCGTCACCAAGTCGCGCGCCGGGTAGCGCATCAACGCCGGCGGCACCGCGGCGGTAGTCATCACGGCGCGTGCCGAAACCTGCACAATCGTGTGCCCCACGCCCGAACAGGCGAGGTTGTGTGCTCAGCTTTCGACGCCTAAAAAGGGGAAAATCTAACCCTAATGGGTGAGGCGAATTGCTAATAATCGTTACTTTTATGGTGAATATAATATGTAAGACAATGCCGAAATGGTATGAGGGGGTAAAATGAGCCACCCCTGATACAAATGATTCTAAGAGGATCATTGCCTGATCCATAGGTAAGAGAAAAAGTCATTCACCAGTGGTAGTTAGCGAATTGTTATGTTGCGGTTAGTATTTGTTATTGATTTGCAACGTTTATGTAAAAGCGTGTCACCGCCAAGGAAAAGAGCTGGTTATCTAAGATATTTGCCTGAGGCTCTGTGAGAAAAGGTTTGATATTACCTGTGGTATCAATGGGAAGAATATAGGCTGTATGCTGGGATATTCTCACCCTCTTACACCCCCATCATTTACCCCTATTTACATTCTTTTTAAATTTGATACCGTCAGCATGAGTCTGAAATATTCATTTTTCTTTTCATTTTCGCAGGAATGCTTTATGAAAGAATTTTCATCTTTCCAGGAACGGTTTATGAGTAAAAAAATTGCGCTGGCTTTTGCCGCATCGTGCCTGACCGCTGTCGCAGCGGTCGTTCCGGTAGCTGCATCGGCTCAGGACTTAGGTTCGCTGACGGACCTGTCCAGCTTGTCGGTATCTCTGTTTGATGGCCCCCAGAAACAGCCGTCGCCAAGCCCGAGTGCCGCCCCGTCGACCAGTGCAAGCGCTGCGCCGTCGACGTCAACTACCGCGCCCTCAGAACCCGCACCGGTCGTGCCCGAGCCGACAGTACCGCCGCGTCAGGTCAGCGAGAAAACCGACTACGATGCCCAGGTGGGGGCATTCCGCAAGTACCTGATGGGGCCGGCAGGGAAGCAAACTTTCAATGTGAGTATCGCCACTGGCGAGAACGCTTCCGGCTACCTCTTGGTTGCGGGTAACCACTATAACCGGATCGTCGCGGGCCAGGGTTACACTCCATCGGGTCGGGAGGACACCGCAAACCTGGATAAGCTGGTCGACAGCATAATTGCGACGCCGATGATAACGCTTGCGGCACCAAATTGCAGCAGGACATCGCAAAGAATTTCACCAATTTTTAAGGGTTTCGCTGAGAAGTCTGTGGCGCTGGCGGTGGCAAACTACTACGGTTACCGGACGCAAGACTAGACGTAAGGAGTCGCATTACAAGCGTAAGGATTGATAGAAGCTTATTCAGGCCTTTTTAAATAGGCCCCTCACTACCCGGTGAACGATCACCCCCGAAAGCATAGGAAAACGAGACGGTAGTGTACATTTTATAGTAAAGTGTGAAAAACAATAAAAATACTCTATCGACCCCTGCACCGCTGATCCTAGCACACTCACCACGGATAACTCTCCTCACCCCTAGCGAACATCATCACCACATCAGGCTAGACCACCACTGCCCACCAAGCCTGGGAGTGCTTACCAGCGTGCAGATTACCATGCTCTCACCTGCAAGAAAAACATAGGCAACAAGCATTAGCCAATATTTTTGGTACATCCCAACCCACTCATCTCCAGGGCGATCAATACTGTGCGTTGAACATCCTTGACATGGTGCTCCCACGCACCACCAAGGCCGAAAGACCTCAGGCCTCAACGGCTATACGTACTTGATGGCACGCTCGTACCATGCTGGTGGTGGAAGAACGCTAGAAACTTATACAGCGGAAAGCATCATAGGGCAGGACACAACCTGCAAGTTTTAACAGATCAGGCAGGGTGAAATATTCTATATTTCCGAGCCACTACCAGGATCAACCCATGACATTACAGCTATAAGAAACACTGGTCTATTCGGTCATATGCAGCCCTGGCACTGTACTGCGGATAAAGGATATGTGGGTTTAGGATGCGATACACCTTTCAAAAGAAGACCAGGCAAACCCCTGTTGGAGTGGCAGAGGCGATTCAACAAAAAGGAATCAACCAGATCCGCTATGTTGTCGAACGATCCATAGCCCACCTGAAAGTATGGCGGATACTATCTACCCTTGCAGGCTCCCCAACCCACAACTATTCGGGCAATTAACGTGATACGGAAGATAATGTTCTACCAACCACCAACCGAACCCCATTCCCCCAGCGGCTGAATAAGCTTCATACTTTAGAATTTCCTTCCCACTCATAATCCCCATCGCACGCAAAGGTGCGGCGGGGATTATGGGGTTTTCAGGTATTGGTCAATCCGTTATTTCTTGTGGTTATATGTAGCAAATCACGGGATAATATTGGCGTATTTTAGGGCTGGTCTTAGTAATCGTCTGACTTGTGTTAATGAAGACGTCTAATGTTGACTCATGTGATTATTTAGCGATGGTGCGAAAAAGGTCTCAAAAATATTTCGCTTCCGTATTCTGGCAGCATAATGGGGTCGACCATCCCACTAGGTGGCCGACACACCTCATAACGGCCGTCATTTAACGAACTTTTCAGGCATGATCGAATACATGCAGCCCGTCGAATTCGAACAACGCAAAAAGAAATCCTCCGCCTCTTAGAAGAACAAGAACGCCTATTTGAAGCCGAAAAACACCGCATCGAAACGGAATTTGCAGAAAAGACCAAAAAGTTAGAAGAAAGCCACCAACAAATCGAGGCCATACAACAAACCATTACCGAGGCCCAAGAACGCGGGGAATCCCTCGACGTGGTGCTAGCCGAAAAACCCGAGCCCATGGTAGTACCCGAGGAATTCACCGAACTCCACGAGGCCCTGACCCACAAACACGCTAGTTAAACACCCCGGACCGTCGCCCCAAAATTCGATACTAGCTGCATGTATTTCCCCAGTCCCCGAGGGCGACGAATCTTCCGGGCAATCCACTCTCCAAACACCACCCCGGCCGACAACGCCATTGCCGTCGACATGGCAATCGTCAGATTGCTCAACCCCACCGTCAATTGATCATGCAGCATCCCATACATGCCCCTGATAAATCGCCAACCCAGGCAGCAGGGGAGTCACCCCGGCAATCGCCACAATCAGGGGAGGCACCTGATAGCGGCGGGCCAAAAGCCCGCCAATGAGCCCGATCAACGTGGCGGTTAACGCCATCGCCATCACGTCGTCAAGCACCGTGGGCAGCAGCATGAAATAAAACACGCTCGACCCCACGAGCGCCGTCAACCCCGACACCCCAACCGACAACCAGTCGGCGTAACACGCCCGGGCGAACGCGGCGGACGCCACCGCACCGCCCAGCACTCGAATCGTGGCGCTGGCCAGGGTTCGGGGCCGCAATGGTTTCCATCGGCGGCAGCGGCACGTGCAGTAGCACCGACACCTCGATGCCGATCGCCACCCCGGCAACCACCCCGCCCGTAATCAGCATCGTGTCGAAAAACCGGGCGTTCCCCGTCACCGGCGCAAACGACACCCCATTATGAATCGCCTGCACCAGCGTCAACCCCGCCAATAGCGCGATAATGGACGTGGCAATCACCATGCTCGCCGCAGCAATAACCCCACCAGTGAGCCCGGCGTGATACACGGCAGACGCAAACACCGCCGCACAGAAACCCACCCTGCCACATTCTGGAAAAACAGTGGCAACCCCGCCGCCCCAGCACCGCCGCCAACCAAATCACCAGGCCCGACGCCACCGTCGACGCCGCGGCTGCCCACACGTCACCGCCGAGGAGCAGGGTCACCGCGCCACCCAACACCATCCAACTGCACACCACTCCCCACCAGCCCCAACGAGGGGCGGCGCCGTGATAATGGCATTCAGCCGCGCCCGCGCGTCGACAAGCGAAGCCCGGCCCGAAAGAATATCCCGAATCAGTGTGTCCACCCGGCGCAGCCGCAGAAAATCCTGCACCGGCGCCGGCATCACCCGCACCACCGTCACCGGATTCCGGCGCGAATCGGCCACATAGCTGAATAATCGGATGCGCGTATACGTCAAATCCACGTGACAGTGAAACAGCCCATACGCCTCGGTCACCGCCACCACCTGGTTTTTTCGCGTCGAAATTCGTGGTCCCCGCCGCAATCAACACCTGGCCGATGCCCGCCGCGACCCCCAGCACTGCCGACACCCTGCTCGTGGCTGGTTAAATCGACCGGTGCAATGGGCGCGAGTGGCGGGCTGGTCGCCACGTCAACCGTCGCCTGCGGCATCGCTTTTCGACGCCCAAACATGCGCTGCTCCTTACGCTTCGACCTTGGTCGGCTCCTTGACCTTCACCAATACTAAGACCCCGGCTAAGAGGATGACCGCAATCCCGAAAATGCCCGCCCGGTCCCCACCGAAAAGCATGCTGAACAGGGAGAATGCCGCGGGAGCCATCCAGCTGACTGCCCGGCCGGTGGTTGCGTACAGGCCGAACATTTGCCCCTCATAGCCGGGTGGGGCCATGCTGGGACAGGAACGTTCGTGACGATGATTGTGCCGGGCCCACGAAGAGCGTCAAAATCAGCCCGTAGATCCAGAAGTTTGTGGGGCCGGACACAAAATAGAGGATAAAACACATAGCGATCGCGGAGACCAGCGACACCATAATCACCGGTTTCGGCCCGAAAATATCGTCAAAGTAGCCGCACACCACCGCGCCGAGGGCCGAAATCAGGTTGGCGGCGATCCGGAAGATGAGGACGTCGCCGGCGTCGAGCCCGTACACCGAGACCGCCAGGGATGGCGCCGAAGGTGAACACGCCCGGCCAGGCCGTCCCGGAAGATTGCCGAGGAAATGAGGAAAAAGACCGAGGACCGGTCCTTGCGCCACAGTCGCCGGAGGGTGTGCCATAGTTCCTTATAGGATTCGACAAAACCATCCGAACCAATGTTCGGATTTGGTGCTATTTCCGGCACCCGGAACATGACCGGCAACCCAAAAGACGAGAAACCATAGGGCGGACATGATGGCCACCAGGCGCACATTGAGGCCCCCTCCGTGGAGATGTGCAGGTAGCCGCCGTCGTCGGCGATGAATCCGAAGTAACAGATGAGCAGCAGGAAAATGCCGCCGAAATAGCCCAGGGCTCAACCAAAGCCGCTCACCCGGCCAACATTTTTTTCGGTGGATACCTGGTTGAGCATGGCGAAATAGCTCACCCCGCCCAACTCGTAGGGTCACGGATCCTATGGCCAGGATGGTGATTCCCAGCCAGAAATAGATGGGGTCGTCGTTGCGGATGAAATACAACGACAGCATGATGATGATGGTGATGAGCGTCCACCCGGACGCTTCGGCGTCGGGTGCCGCGGGCGTCGGATCGTTGACCAATGACCGGTGCCAGCAGTGCGATAAACATGCCGCCAATGCCAATGGCGATGGCTAACCAGGTGGTGGGGTGAATCTAGAGTCGATGGTTTTTCCCACGGAATCCGTCAGGTAGACGGAGAACACGAAGGTAATGAGCACGGCGTTAAACGCCGCCGACCCTAAATCCCAGAGGCTCCACAACACCACCGTGGTTTTGTCGGTGCGCTGTCCGGTGAAGTTAGTTGTCATGAAAGACACTTTACCCAGGATCGGGGTGAAACAACATGAGTGCTTGCTGAGTCAATTGTTGCCGCTGCTGAGGTGATAGGAAAAACCCGTTGATATGATCGTGAACCCATAGGCCGTCCGCGATGATTTTGCAGCAGGTAGTGGTCGAGTCGTCCGGTGAGGCGCTCCATCGGGCCAGTGACGTCGAGCCAGGGTTGGAGCATTTCCGGGTTGTCGGCGGCGTCCAGAGTCATGCGTAAGTCCGCCAGGGTGGCCGACTGCGACATGACCAGAAACTTGCGCTGAATTCGTTCCCACTCGCCCTACCTCGTGTGCTGGGTCCCGCCCGCCAGCTCCACCATTTTTCTTCCCATTGCGCGGCCAGAAACCGGTTGATTTCGAGCAGTAATGTTTGCCGGGATGGGAAAGTAGTAGATGAGCCCCGACTTACTCAGGCCTGATTCCGCCGCCAGCGACTCGTAGGTGAGGGCGGCGAGGCCCTGCTTTTCGACGATCGTCATCGCCGACCGTAGTACATGTTCTTTTTTACTCGTGCGCATAGTCGGTTTCTTTCGGATTATTGTGGAGGAGCCACGCCGTGATGCCGGCCACCGTGGCCGAAACGGCCGCCACCACCAGCATGACCAGGGTGAACCCGGGTTGAATGCGGCGTAGGCGGCGTCGAAAAGCTGCGGGTTGACCAGGCCGGATTCAAAGCTGTCGGCAACCTGGGCGGGGGCGAACCAGGAATAAAATAATTGCATCAACGAACCTAAAACCGCCACCGATAGGAGCGTTCCGAACTCATAGGATACTTCTTCCATTGCGGAGGCCATGCCGGAGTAGCGTGGATGGGCGGAGCCGATGATAGCGGTCGAGGACACGGACATGACCAGGCCGGCGCCGGCGCCTGCGGCGATGAGGGCTGCCAATGAACAGCCCGAGGGAATCGAGTGCCGATCGCCCACATGCGAGAGGCCGGCGCCGGCGGCGATAATGGCGAACCCGCCGCTGATGAGGGGCGGAACCCGACTCTGCTGAGCATGATGCCGCCCAGGACCGAGGTGGGGATCGCGGCGATGGCCCCGGCCGCGGTGACGAGTCCGGCCGCCAGGGTGTGAATCCTTCGCCCAGCTGGAATCGTTGGGTGGTCAGCAGTTCGGTTCCTGACAGGGCAAACATGGCAAACCCCGCGCTGAAGACGCCGGCGGTGAATACCTTGTTCTGAAACACCGTGAGCACCAGGAGGGGTTCGGCGAGGAATCGTTGCCGGCGGGCAAACAGCCAGCCGCCGCCGATGAGGGCTGCGGTGGCGCCGCCGATGATCCCCAGGTCGATGGGGAGTGGGTGGCCTCTTTGATTATCATGACCAGGCCCATCGACGGCCGCCATGGCCCCAAAAACGATGAAGGAAAATCCCATTGTCGCTCGGGGTTGGGCGCGTTGAGTGCGATGGTTGTGGTGCCGATGACGGCAATAATCACCACGGGAAGGTTGATGAGGAACACGGAGCCCACCAAAAATGTTCCAGGAGGAATCCGCCGATGACCGGCCCGGAGGCGGCGCCCAGGGTGGCGGTGGCGCCCCAAATCCCGATGGCGGTGTTGCGTTCCTGCACGTCGGTGAAGGTGGTGCGCAGCAGCGACAGGGGTGGCGGGCATCATGGTGGCGGCGCCGATGCCGAAGAGGGCTCGGGCGGCGATGAGGATTTTCAGGGGTTGGGGGCGAAGGCGGCCACGAGTGCGGCAACGCCGAAAATACTGAGGCCGATTTCGAACATGCGGCGATGACCGATCTTATCCCCCAGGGTTCCGGTGCCGAGCAGGAGACCGGACAGGACCAGGGGATACATGTTGATGATCCACAGTGCTTCCAGGCTGGTGGTGTGCAGGCTGGTTTTCAGCGTTGGGAGCGCGGTGTACAGGATGGAGTTATCGACGCCGATCATAAACAGGCAAGGGAGATAACCCCAAGGAAAGACCCATCAGGTGGAATTTTTGTTGGTGGTGGCCACATCCATGAGCCGTAGCTATACCGAACGTACGTTACAGTTATCAAACTCACAGAACGAGATGGCGGCAGTAAATCAAAGTGCGAATTAGGGCGTCAGTAAGGAGACAATGAACCGTATGAAAGAAAACTCCCAGCAAAGTGCTCGTTGTCGACGATGAGCCCAACATTGTCGAATTACTCACCGTCAGCCTCAAATTCAGGGTTTTGAGGTCGCTACCGCCACCTCTGGCCTGCAGGCGCTTGAAGTCGCCCCCGAGTTTAAGCCCGACGCCTTCATCCTTGATGTCATGATGCCCGGCATGGATGGTTTCGAACTCCTCCCCAAGCTGCGCGCCCTGGGATTCGAAGGCCCGGTCCTGTTCCTCACCGCCAAGGACGCGGTGGAACATCGCATTCATCAGCCTGACCATTGGTGCCGACGATTACGTGACCAAGCCATTCTCCCTGGAAGAGGTGATTACCCGTCTCCGGGTGATTCTGCGGCGCGGCGCCCAGGTTGCCGAGGAAGTCGAGGACGACAATGTGCTTACCTACGACGATTTTGGTGCTGAACGACGACACCCACGAGGTCACCAGGGGCGGCACCGTGGTGGGAATTATCCCCACCGAATTCAACCTCCTGCGCTATCTCATGTTGAACGCGGAGGTGGTGCTGTCGAAACCCTAAGATCCTCGATAACGTGTGGCACTACGATTTCGGCGGTGACGGCAATGTGGTGGAATCACACATCTCCTACCTGCGGCGCAAAATCGACACCGGCGATGTGCCCCTAATCCACACCGTGCGGGGTGTGGGCTATGTGCTGCGGAAACCACGGGTATAACGGTATTTCAAGGAACGATCTGGCATGACACAAGAACTCCAAGAAGCGCCGCAAGAATCACAACAACCGCGAGAGCCGCAGCCGGAGTCGTCGCAAAGCAAGAAAAATCAAAGAAGGGCGGGCGGACCCAGCGGGGACAACGAATGGGCATACCGCTGCGGGTTTGCCCTGCTTTTTGTTACCGTCATCGTCGCCGGCGTTGGGCTGCTAGCCAGCGCCGTCGCTATCAACAAGCCATGTATGAGGTGGCGTTTTTCGCGGGTCGACGAGGACTTGGAGTGGGGGCTGAAAGGCTGGGCGCGCAACGAACAACTGTACCAATACGACGATCGGTATGTGAGCGTTCTACCCTCAGATTTTTCGTTTACCGGCTCTATAAAGAGGGTGAATACCGAGTACAAAAACGGCTATAAAGAGGTCTCGCTGCCTGCCATGCGGGAAATACAATTCGACGGCAAAGCCCACACCGTTAAATCGCAGGATGGGCAAACCGATTGGCGGGTACTCGCCGGCACCTATGAGGACTCCATCATTGTTATCGGCAAGCAGGTCCGCAACGAACAAATCCTGCTGAATAAACTCGTGGCCGGCCAAATCCGCATCGGCATCGCCGTGCTATTCCTGATCGGGGTGCTGGGCTGTTTTGTGATCCGGCGCACCCTGGGGCCGCTGCGGAAAGTGGAGGAAACCGCCAAGGCCATTGCCAACGGTGACCTGGATCGCCGCGCCCCCGTGCTGCCGGAAAACACCGAGGTGGGTGCCCTTTCTCATTCCATGAACGTGATGCTGGAGCAGCTTCAAGCCTCTATCGTGGAACTGCAATCCAAGGAAACCCAAATGCGGCGCTTCCTGGGCGACGCCTCGCACGAGTTACGCACCCCACTGACCAGCGTCAAAGGGTACGCGGAACTATACCGGTCGGGTGCCACCACCGACGCCACCATGGTGATGAAAAGATAGAGGAAGAGGCCGTCCCGCATGAGCTTACTGGTGGAAGACCCTGCTCAGCCTCACCCGCAGCGAAGAAGCCCGATTCGACGAAGCCCCGGTAGACATGTTGGCCCTGGGATTGTCGGTGGTGGGGTCGCTTCGGGCCGCCTACCCGGAGCGCAGCATCGAGGTGGATGCCCAGGCGACCGATATGCCCATGGTGATGGGGGACACGGCCCGGCTGCACCAGGTGCTCACCAACCTTATTGTCAACAGTCTCAAAACACGGTGGCGAGGAAGCTAAAAGCGCGATTGAGTATCGACACGGATGATAACCACGTCATACTGGAGGTTTCCGACGACGGCGTGGGGTACAGGAAGCCGACTTGCCACACATTTTCAGAACGCTACCGGGCGGACGTCCCGAACCCGGGCGACCGGTGGTTCCGGGTTGGGGCTGGCGATCGTGAAAACTATCGTGGAGGCCCACCAGGGCGCCATTAGCGTCAAAGCACTGTTGGCGAAGGCACCTCGTTCCGCATTGTGCTGCCAAAACTAGCCTCCCTAGACGGTGCCGGTGCCCAGCGGCGCAGGGGTGCAGGCGGTGGGTCAGGTTAGGCGGACTCGGCGGGATTCGTCTTGGCGAGCTCGGCGCGCAGCGCGCTGGCGGCCGCATCCATCTTCGCCGGGATCGGTGTCATTCATACCGATGACCTTCGAGAAGTCATAGTCGCTCATCTTGCTGGTGGGGAACACGTGAATATGGGTGTGAGGCACATCAAACCCGGCGATGATATACCCCGCCCGTGGCGCATCAAAACACCTTGATGATCGCCTGACCGACGCGCTGCGCCACGGCATTGAGCTTCGCCCACACCTCGGGCGGCAGGTCTGTCCACCTATCCACCTCCTGCACGGGCACCACCAGGGTGTGCCCATAAGCCAATGGTTCGATAGTGAAATGCCACAATATCGTCGTCGCGGTACACAAACCGGCCGGGGATCTCACCATGAATGATCTTGCTGAAAATACTAGACATGGTTTCCCAGCTACCGGCACCCGGCGGGCATGCGTCGCACGCATATGCCGATCCATAGCGGCCTGAACAGCATCCTTTACAATAATGAACCATGCGCATTCTAGTACTTGGTTCGGGCGCCCGCGAACACGCCCTAGTGTTAAGCCTGTTTCATGATCCCGCCGTCGATGACATTCACGTTGCCCCCGGTAACGTCGGCATGAAACCACTGGCCACACTCCACGCGAGGTCACCCGCATCGACGATCCGGACACCGTGGTGGCGTTGGCGCGCGACATTGCCGCTGACCTGGTGGTCATTGGCCCGGAAATTCCCCTGGTGGCGGGGGTTGCCGATGCGCTGCGATCCGCAGGGTTTCTGGTGTTCGGGCCCAATAAGGCAGCTGCCCGCATCGAGGGCTCCAAGGCATTCGCCAAGGATGTCATGGCCGCGGCCGGGGTGCGAACCGCCCGCAGCGAACAGCTGACCAGCGAGCTTTCCGACGGTGAGATCAGAATCCGCCCTGGACCGCTTCGGCCCGCACTATGTGGTCAAGGATGATGGGCTGGCCCGGCGGCAAGGGAGTGGTGGTCACCGACGACCGGACCGCGGCTCAGGGCGCACGTGGATGCGGTCTTGGCGGCGGGCAACCCCGTGCTTTTGGAGTCATTCCTGACCGGCCCCGAAGTGTCCCTGTTTTTGTTTCGTAGATGGGAAACTGTGGTTCCCTTAATCCCCGCTCAGGATCACAAACGGGTAGGGGACGGCGACCAAGGCCCCAATACGGGTGGGATGAGGGCGTACTGCCCGCTGCCCTGGCTGCCGGCCGATGGGGTGCGCCGAATTGTGGACGAGGTGTGTGCCGGTGGCGAAAAGAACTTGTGCGGCGGGGTGCGCCTATTCCGGTCTGTTGTATGCCGGGTTGGCTTTAGGGGGCCGGACGGTCCCGCGGTGGTGGAATTCAACTGCCGCTTCGGCGACCCTGAAACCCAGGCGGTCTTGGCGCTGCTCAAAACCCCGCTTGGTGAGGTCCTGCATGCCGTGGCGGCGGGGACGCTGGCCGACCCTGCCGCCACTGGAATGGTACGACGAGTATGCGGTCACCGTGGTGTTGGCCGCCGAAGGCTACCCAGACACCCCCATTTAGGTGAGGTGATTACGGGTGCGTCAGACAAGAGTGCGGTTCGGCATGCCGGAACCGCCTATAACGAGGCGGGGGAGCTGGTTTCTGCCGGCGGCCGGGTGCTCAACGTGATTGGCACGGGGGCAACGCTTGCCGACGCTCGGGACGCGGCGTACTCGGTCTTGTCCGAAATCACCCTTCCCGGTGGTCACTACCGAAGCGACATTGCCCTGCCGGCAGTCCTGGGTAATATTTCAGTCTAAAAACAGCGATTTAAGCCGCCCTGAATTTTCGGGGCGGTTTTCTTATTTTATTTATTTTTTGATGACACGCACAATATTCACGTCCTTTGCGGATTTAGTGTTACGATTTTTCCGGAGGAGAAAGATTTGCAACTATTGTAAAATACAAATAACAAACTAAGAAGGCTATCAGGTTTCAACCCGTACGGGGTGAACCGAAATTGCCCCCGTTGACAGGAAACATAATCTGTTCTTTTTCCGATTTATGCAGGAAGAACGGGTTATATTCGCCTGTAAAAACTTTATGTTAAGCAGCTTAATTGCTAATTAAGAATGCCCAGGTTGTTGTTGACACCAATATGCCTTGTTAGACTTTTTCCGAAGGATTTACTTGGGCGGTAAAACACGTGTTTCCGCTTAAAAACAGGGAAGGAATTGCATATGTACAAACCTGTATCTATGCGGAGGACAGCAACTGCATTGGTAGCTGGTGTTGCGGTCTTCTTTAGTGGTTTGGTAGCTACCCCGGCATACGCACAAAATGCCACCGACAACGCCAATATCACCATCACCGAACTCACGGTCTCGAACGACGCCCAGAATGGCGCCGACGAGACCCTGACCGTATGGGATAACGCCACCTTCAACGCCAAGTGGAAGGCAGAAAACGAGGGTTAAGAACGGTGAGAAGTTCACCGTCAAGTACCCGGCAGAATTCCAGGTCTATGCATCACAAGACTTCAAGTTGGTGGATAAGAACGGCACCGACGGCGGTGACTGCAAGGTTGTTTCGGATGAGCAAACCATCGAATAGTACCTTCAACAAAGGAATTCGAGGGCCGCGACAACGTTGAAGGCACCCTGACCACCAAGCTGCAGGCCAAGCAAAACCCGTGATAGCCGCGACGTCGAGCTGGAGGTCAACCACAAGCAGACCAGCACCGGCGCTAAGCTGCCCGGCAAGGGCGTTGGCATTGGCGAATCTCACAACCGCCTGCCCAAAGACATCACCAAGTTTGGGTGGTACACCATCCAGGGCAACGAGGGCTACTGGGTCATCAACATGCCCGGCAAGGACCTGGCCGAATCCAACAAGGATACCATCCACGTTGAAGATGAACTGACCGGCTATGGCCACCAGTACAAGAACTGCAAGGTCGACTTCAACGAGTATGCTGCTACCGACAGCGGCAACGACTACAGCATCGACAAGCAAATTGCCGACCATGATGACCTGGTGAAGAATCTCAATTGCAGTGGCACCAAGATCAGCTTCGACCTGAAGCGTCCCGATGGCGGCTGGAAGACTGACAGCTACTACCGCGCCTCCTACAAGTCGCAGACCGCCGACGGCAATATCGCCCCGGCCGGGGAGAAGACCATCAACAAGGCCAACGTTTTGGGCAAGGAAGTCACTTCCACCATCCAGCGTGACCAGTACAGCTCCGGCACTATTCAGGGTGTGAAGCGTCAGTCCTTCGAGGTCAAGAAGAACCTGACCGATCAGAGCCCCACCAGCAAGGTGCCGACCGATACCAAGTTCACCATTCAGGCCGCCTATAAGGCCAATGGCAAGGACGAAACCGAAAAGATCGAGGTTGGCCTGGATGGCACCCGGTTTTCGGGTAAGAAGGAACTTCCAGTTGGGACCGAAGTGACCCTCTCCGAAATCGAAATGCCGAACGTGGACGGCGTGACCTGGGGTGAGCCCAAGTTCACCGCCACCGACAACGGTGATGCCGGCAACGTGACCGTTGCCCCGACGGCAAGTCCGCAGTGGTCAAGATCAAGGACGGCGGCAACGTCGGCGTGACCGTGACCAACACCATTTCCTCGGTTACCCCACCTCCGCCCACCAATGGTGGCGGCAACGGCGGCGGTAATGGCGGTGGCAACGGTGGCGGTACCGGTGGCGGCAACAGCAAGGGCAAGTCCGACTCTGGTTCCCTGAAGGACTCCGGTTCCTCCGGCGGCCTGCTCGGCGCCCTCCTGGGCGGATCCTCGCTGCTCAGCGGCTCCTCCTCCGACAAGAGCGGTGAAAACGGCTCCCGCTAACGGTTCCTCGGTGCGCGCAGCATCGAGCGGTGGCGCTGCAGCATCCCAGAGCGCTGGTGCTGGGGCAAGCGGCGGTGCCGCAGCCTCCAAGAGCAAGGACAGCTCCGTAGCTCGGCTCCTCGGCGGTGCTGACAAGAGCAAGGAGAATGGTTCCCTCGGCGGTGCCCTTGGTGGCTCCGACAAGAGCAAGAGCAGCGAAAGCGGCTCCCTCGCAACCGGCTCCGTGTCCTCCCTGCTGAACGGCTCCTCCAACTCCGGCCTGGGCAAGTGGGCCTTCCTCCTGCTGCTCGTGCCCGTGCTGGCCGGTGGCCTCGCCCTGCTGCTCGGCGCAATCCCGGGTATGGCTTCGCCGTTCCAGGCTCTGCAACAGCGCCCGAAGGACAGCAACACCCAAAAACAAGGGTCCGAACAAGGACAATAACACCAAGGGTCAGGGTCCGAAGCAGGACAGCGACACCAAGGGTAAGACTCTAACGACAAAGGCCCTGGATCAGGGTGGCCCGAACCAAGGCAAGAACCTCGGCGAGAAGTAATACTCAATAAGTAATACCTCTTGACGCTGATCTTCCAGCACTAAAAACCCCCGGTGGCTAAAACGCCCCGGGGGTTTTAGCATGGGGTAATGAGTTTTATTAGTGAGCGCAGCGCCACCGTCGCCCCATTCCGCGTCATGAAAATCCTTGGGCTGCCCACAAGCGTGACGATGCGCTTGTGCTCTGCGTCGGCCAGCCCGCCACCAGCGCCCCCACCCCAGTGATCCGCAGCGCCCACCACTGGCTTGATGCCCACACCTGGGCTATACACCGACGCTTGGCATCCCGGAGCTGCGGCAGAAAATCGCCGAATACCACAACGCCAGCGGATAATGTGGTGGTCACCACCGGTTCCTCCGGGGCCTTTGTCGCCCTGTTTCTCGCGGTCCTCGACCCGGGCGACACCATCGTCATGACCCGGCCCGGCTACCCCGCCTACCGCAATACCCTGGCGGCCCTCGGCGCTCACATCATCGACCTGCCCTGTGGGCCAGACACCCGCTTTCAGCCCACCGTCGACAAGCTCGCACACACAGCCCACCCCCAAGGCGGTCATTGTGACCAGCCCCGACAACCCCACCGGCACGATCATCGACCCGGAGGAGCTGCGCCGCATCGCCCGCTGGTGCGAGGAGGTTGGATGCCCTGCTCATTTCCGACGAAATCTACCACGGCATTTCCTACGGTCGGTCCCTGCGCGTCCGCCCGCGACTATTCCCACCGCGCCGTCACCGTTGGCAGCCTTTCGAAATATTTTTCGATGACCGGGTGGCGGCTTTGGTTGGCTCATCGTTCCCGATGATCTGGTTGAACCGCTGGAAAACCTCGAAGCCAATCTTGCGCTCTGCCCACCCGCGATCTCCCAATACGCCGCCCTGGAGGCCTTCACCCCGGAGTCGCGCGTTGAGCTTGACGCCCATGTCGCCGACTATGCGCGGGCCCGTGACGTGCTGTTACAGGAATTACCCAGTATGGGCTTGGGGAACTTTGCCCCACCGGATGGTGGTTTTTACCTCTATATTGACATCTCCCATCTCACCGATGATTCAGAACAATGGTGCGACCAACTACTGCATGACACCGGTGTGGCCATCGCCCCGGGGGTGGACTTCGACCCCATTGATGGTCACAAATACGTTCGAGTCGGTCTTTTGCTGTATCCCTGGAAACTATTCGGGCGGCGTGCGACCGGCTTCGACAATGGCTAGGGTAGCCGCAACCGTAGCGTCGTCAAGCCACGGTGGAATGGGCTGGCCAATATAGCGCCGCACCAGCGAATAGGGGCACCAATAGATGGCCAGAGTCATGCGTTCGACCAGTTCCGGCGACGTGGTGCCGTAAAACTCTTGGGTGAGGTCGCGGCACTTCGCCCACGCCGAATCGTTGATGTGGAGCACCTCGTTCCGTAGCTCCACCGGTGCGGTAGCAATAAGATCCGCATGCCGGAACAGGGTCATGACCTGCGCATCAATGGGATGATTGCGGCAAAATTGGGGAATGTGACGGCTGGTGGCGGCAGTGTCGGCGCACAGCAGCCCCACATGAAACCGCCGGATTGCCCGCAGCCACAATCGGATGAGTAAATGATCGCGGGACGGAAACCCTATGGTAGATCGAACTGGTAGGCGCCCCCACCTCGGTGGAGATCTGCGCGATGGTGACTTTTCCCCATGCTTTTCGACGGCTCGCGCCGCGCTCGTCGAGAATACTATCTTCGGTGAACCGCACTGGTCTTGCCATGGTTCATAAGTGTAGCTACCCTGGAAATTATGAGTTTTAGAAATAGGATTCTATTTCGATGGTTGCCGTGGGCCTGCCTCATTGTTGTGATTCCCTCGGCCCTTTGGCGAATCGCCATGCTGTGCGGTGTAAGCACTGGATTTTGCTGAGACGAACCTATATCGGGGCAGCCTTGGCGGCACCGTCTATGTGCTCACCCCTGAAGTGGTGCAGCTTGCCGCCGCATCCGCCTGCGTGTATCTCGCGTATGCCAATACCATTCGCTATGGTCGGCTGCCACTCATCATTGGAGGATAGGTAACCTGCTGTTGTACTACATAATGGGATATTTCGTGATTATTCTGATCCGCTATTCCCAAGGCGCCGACGTATGGACTCCCATGCGCGGCATGGACGCTCACCCAACGCCTGTGGCTTTACATCGCCCTACGGCCCCTTCCTGACATGGCCGCTGTTGCTCACCGGGGCGCTATTTGGCTACCAGGAGCGTCGAAAAGCGCAAAAGCATGAAATAATGACCATGTGAAGAAACAGATTGCAAATGTGCTCGCCAACCGTTACGCCTCCGCCGAATTAGTCGATCTTTGGAGCGCCGAAACCAAAAATCATTTTAGAGCGGCAACTATGGATCGCCGTGCTCAAGGCGCAGCGCGATCTCGGGCGTTGACGTGCCCGCCGAAGCCATCGCCGCATACGAAAACGTGATCGGCAAGGTGGATCTGGAGTCTATCGCTAATCGGGAGAAAATCACCCGCCACGACGTCAAGGCCCGCATCGAGAATTCAACGCGCTGGCCGGCTACGAGCAGGTGCACAAGGGGATGACCTCCCGCGACCTCACTGAAAACGTGGAACAGCTTCAGGTGTACCGATCCCTAGAGCTCATCCGCACCAAGGCCATCACCGTCGCGTTGCGGATCGCTGAACGCGCCGCCGAATACGACACCCTGGTCGTGGCTGGGCGCTCCCATAACGTGGCGGCCCAGGCTACCACCTTAGGCAAGCGGTTCGCCTCCGCCGCCGAGGAGCTTTTGGTCGCCATCGAACGCATCGAAAACCTGATCGAACGCTACCGCTGCGGGGGCATCAAAAGGGTCCCATGGGTACCGCCCAGGACATGCTCGACCTCATGGGTGGGGATGAGACGAAACTTGCCGAACTGGAATCCCGCATCGCCACCCATCTCGGCTTCGCCCGGGTCTTTGACTCCGTGGGCCAGGGTGTATCCCCGCTCCCTCGACTTCGACGCCCTTTCCGCCCTGGTGCAGCTTGGTGCGGGGCCGTCGTCGCTCGCCCATACCATTCGGCTCATGGCCGGCAATGAGACCGTCACCGAGGGTTTCAAGGAAGGGCAGGTGGGGTCGTCCGCCATGCCGCACAAAATGAATGCCCGCAGCTGCGAGCGCGTGGGTGGGCTGCAGGTGATCCTGCGCGGCTACCTCACCATGGCCGCCGACCTGTCCGGCCAGCAGTGGAACGAAGGCGACGTATTCTGCTCCGTCATCCGCCGAGTGGCCCTGCCCGACGCCTTCTTTGCCCTCGACGGCATGTTTGAAACCTTCCTCACGGTGCTGGCGGAATTCGGGGCGTTCCCCGCCATGATCGACCGGGAGCTGGAACGCTACCTGCCGTTTTTGGCCACCACCCGCATCCTCATGGCGGCGGTGCGGGCCGGCGTGGGGCGGGGAAACCGCCCACGAGGTCATCAAGGAAAAACGCCGTGGCCGTGGCCCTGAACATGCGGGAGAACGGTGGTGAGCAGGACCTCATTGACCGCCTGGCCGTCGACGACCGCCTGCCGCTGACCAAACAGCAGCTTGACGACGCCCTGGCCGACCGGCACGCCTTCATCGGTGCCGCGGAGTCGCAAACCCATCGGGTGATCGACCGGGTGCGCGCATTGGTTGCGCAATACCCACAAGCCGCCGATTACGTTCCTGGCGAAATCCTCTAGATTTGCCATAGCACACTTGGGGTAATCTTCCTGAGAGGAATATTTAGGTGCTACTCGGCGTTTCCCGCCACATTTGGCGGCATCCCCGGAAACTGGGGGTAATACTAAGATTTGGGAAGAAAAACGGCAGAAACTATTCCCCGTTTTACAGCTCACGTTTCCTTAAGGTATGTGAGCTATCTAGCAGCGAACACGTTTGGCTACCGCTGGGAAACGGATAGGTCTACACTCATTCCTTATGCGTCCTGAACTTTCCCAGTACAATCACGTCTCCGCAGGAAAAGTGCGTGAGATTTACGAGATTGACGATGACACGTTGCTGATGGTGGTTTCCGACCGCATTTCGGCATATGACCATATTCTGGACCCCGAAATTCGGACAAAGGCGGGTGCTCACCGCCATGAGCATGTCACTTCTTCGATCACTGATTTTCCGAACCATCTTGCCGGTGATATCGACGATATGCGCATCCCCGAAGAGGTGCTGGGGCGGGCAATCGTGTGTAAGAAACTCAAAATGCTGCCCTTTGAATGTGTGGTACGTGGCTATCTTACCGGCTCCGGTTATAAGGAATACCTAGCTACCGGCAGCGTGTGTGGCATCCCCCTCCCCGAGGGGTTGGTCGAGTCGTCGAAGTTGCCCGAACCGATCTTCACACCCGCGACCAAGGCCGACCTTGGTGACCATGACGAGAATGTTACCTTCGAACAAGTCGTCGAGAAGCTAGGGTGAGCGTCGTGCCACCGAACTGCGTGATGCCAGCATCAATATTTATAAGCAGGCGGCAGAACTCGCTGAGGCCAAAGGGATCATCCTGGCCGACACTAAATTCAATTTGGGGTCGATCGTGACGGCACACTCGTGCTTGCCGACGAGGTACTCACGCCGGATTCCTCCAGGTACTGGCCACTCGAAGGCTACGAACCCGGCAAGGTGCAGCCCAGCTTCGATAAACAATACGTCCGCAACTGGCTTACCAGTTCTAAATGCGATTAGCAGGTAGATTCCAATGCCACCCGCCACCGCTCCCCGGATCCGTGGTCGAAGCCACCCGGGAACGCTACGTGGAGGCATTCGGAACAGTATTACCGGGGAAAAGTTTTTCGCGGTGGATTGGTTGCTGCGTATGAATCCCGTAACCATGTACCATCGGATTCCATGACGTTCACCGAACCAATCGCCCCGGTACACCCCGTTACCCGCACCCACCACAATATTAGTTTTATTGATAATTATGAATGGTTTCGGGATAAGGAATCCGCCGAAACCACCGCCTATTTAGAGGGCCGAAAAACGCTCATCACCGCGCAGGAAACCGCTCAGCTGAAAACCCTGGAGGATAATATTTTTCAGGAAATCAAATCCGCGTGAAGGAAACCGACATGTCGGTGCTCTACCCGCCTGGGCGCTACTGGTACTACGGACGCATGGAGGAGGAAATCGACTGGTATTTTCCGCCCGCGTGCCCGTTATTGAGGATTGGGTGCCGCCGGTGGTGTCCGAAACCGGTTCCCTGCCCGACGAGGAAATCTTGCTCGACGCCAACCAATTGGCCGAAGGCCACGACTTTTCTCCCTGGGCGCCTCCACCCGGTAGATGATACCGGTCGCTACCTGGCCTATTCCACCGACACCGAGGGAATGAACGCTTCACCCTCTACATTAAGGACCTCAGAGACCGGGGAACTCCTCGACGATGTGATCGACAATGTATTCTACGGTGTCACCTGGGCGGGTACCGATTATCTTTTCTACACCCGCGTCGACGACGCCTGGCGGTCTGACTCCGTGTGAGCGTCACAAGGGTCGGCACCCCGCGTCCGAAGACGTTCGGGTGTTCCACGAGGAAGACGAACGCTTCAACGTGGGGTTGGCTCCAGCCGTAGCAAGCGCTTCCTCATTATCGAATCCAGCTCCAAGTCACCTCCGAATCCTGGGTGCTGGAACTCGACAACCCCACCGGGGAATTCCGGGTTATTCGCCCCCGCGAACATAATGTCGAATACTCTGTCTCCCACGCAGTCCTGTCCGGCAAGGACGCCTGGCTGATCGTCCACAACGCCCACGGCCCCACTTTTTGAACTCGGCTGGATGTGGACCACCGATACCCCTGGGCAGCTTCGACGACCTTCGGATGCTGGTGCCGCACCGCGATACCGTCCGCATCGAAGGCGTCGACGCCTACGAACACCAACTCGTGATCGGCTGACCGTCGGAAGCCATCAGCCGCGCCGGCGTAATGAAGCTGGACCAGGAAACCTCACCGAATCGTCGAACTTGAGTTCCCGAAGAGCTCTACACCATTGAGGTTATGGGCAACCCAGAATGGACGCCCCCGTGCTGCGCCTCCGGCCTACTCCTCCCTACGTCACCCCCACCCGCATCTACGACTCACACCGTCGCCACCGGCGAACTGCGGCTACTCAAGGAACAGGAAGTCTTGGGCGGCTATAACCCGGACGACTATGTGGCCAGCCGCGTGTGGGTTACTGCAAGCGATGGGGTCGACATTCCCGTCTCCCTGGTGCATCGCCGTGACGTGGACCTTTCCCACCCCAATCCCACCATCCTCTACGGCTACGGTTCCTACGAAATCTCCCTCGATCCGGGATTCTCGGTTGCCAGCCTCTCTCTCTCATGGACGGGGCATGATCTTCGCGTTCGCTCACGTCCGGGGTGGCGGTGAGCTCGGTCGTCCACTGGTACGACAACGGCAAAAATGCTGCACAAACGCAACACCTTCACCGACTTCATTGCTGTTGCCGACCACCTGCTTGACCACAACCTCACCTCCCGGGATACCCTCGTGGCCCTGGGCGGCTCCGCCGGCGGCCTCCTCATGGGTGCCGTCGCAAACCTGGGCGGCGACCGGTTCAAGGCCATCGAAGCCAACGTTCCTTTCGTCGACCCGCTCACCTCCATGCTCATGCCCGAGCTGCCGCTCACCGTCCCTGAATGGGAGGAATGGGGTAAACCCCTGGCCGACAAAGACGTCTACGACTATATGGCCGGCTATGCCCCTACGAAAACATTGAGGCAAAAACCTCACCCCAATATTCTCGCCCTGACCAGCATCAACGACACCCGGGTGCTCTATGTGGAGCCGGCGAAATGGATCGCCCAACTCCGGGCCACCGCCACCGGTGGCAAATTCCTGCTCAAAAACCGAAATGGCCGCCGGCCACGAGGCGTGTCTGGCGCTACGAAAGCTGGCGGCAAACCGCCTTCAGATACGCCTGGCTCATCAATCAAGCAACCGGAAAGGTCGAATAAAATGAGCGACTTCATGATATTTCTGTCACTCTCGCCGACGGCACCACAACCACCATGGGCGGTTGGGCCGGACATGTGTTGCTGATTGCTAACCCGGCGTCGACAAGCGCCCACGCCGATATCCTCGCCGAACTGTTTACCGACTATCGCCCCCGCGGTTTCGTTTGCCCTCGGCGCCTTGACGCTAACGACGCCGGCGGCGCGGACACCCCGTTCCCCTATCTCACCCACGCCGAAGAATTATTCAGAATACCTGGGCGAGGGCGACACCTTCGTCGTCGACACCAGCGGCAGTGTGATCGGCCGATTCGATGCTGCGTCGAACCCGACGAGCTGGAGATCACCGACCTCATCGAAAGCAACTTGCCTATTTAACGCCAGATCACACCGCACAATTTAGGTCGCAGCACATGCGGGTAAGCTGTTGGCTTGGATAACCCAACCCACATGTGAGGAGCTTCAAACGTGGCCCGTGTTTGTAGTCAGTGTGATGCCTAAAGCGGAGATTTTGGATCCTCAAGGGCAGCCGTGGTTCGAGCCTAGGACGCATCGGCGTCGAAGGCGTCGCCGATGTTCGCCAGAAACGCTTCGAAAATCGAAGTATCCGACGAGGTAACCCGCGAACAAGTCGATGGCCGAAAGTGCTCCTGGCCAACACCGTCATCGAAGACTTCGACGTGATTTTCGAGGGCATAGAGGCGGCCAAAAATCGGAGTAATCCGCATTCCCCCGGCACGCTTGATGATGTCGACGCCGCCCGCGCCGCCCGTCTCGCCGGAGCCGAGTCGTAAGCATGGCACGCCGACGCCGACCTGAAAAACGTCGACGCGGTAGTTGTCCCAGGCGGTTTCTCTATGGCGACTACCTGCGCAGCGGCGCTATTTCCGCCCTGGCACCCGTCATGCGCAATCCGTCATCGACGCCGCCGGCGGGGCATGCCTGTCTCCGGCATTTGCAATGGCTTCCAAATCCTCACCGAAGCCCACCTTTTGCCCGGCGCGTCACTCGCAACCAGGGCCTGCATTTTCACTGCACCGACGCTTACCTGACGGTGGAGAACAACACTACCGCCTGGACCAACACCCTGGAGGTGGGTCAGGAAGATCCTGATCCCATCGAAACACGGTGAGGGTCGCTTCCGAGGCAGCGCCGGAAACCGTGCGTGAGCTAGAGTGCCGAGGGCCGGGTGGTGTTCCGCTACCGACAACTCGACGGTTCCGTGAATGCGATTGCCGGCGTACGAGATGAGACCGGCCGGTGGTTGGGCTCATGCCGCACCCGGAGCACGCTGTGGAACTCACTCACCGGGCCCTCCTGGATGGCCTGCAACTCTTCCTCTCTGCCGTCGGCGAGTATCGTTGCCTAGCCTCGACCGACGGCCCGACCCGGAATGCCCGATCCGTCGGGGCCTGGCCGGGGTCCATCTTGCAGCCCAGCCTGGGGTTTCGCCCGTGAGGTTTCGCCGGTCCCAGGTTCTGCCAGCCCGAGGTCTTACCGCCGGCCCGGCTCGCCCCAGATCCTTCTAGTCCGTCCCGGCCCACTGCCAGGCCCCTGGCCTGATGGGTCGATAAAAATTTCAGCCGCATGGTTTGCGCATGAGAATGCGTAGAAGGCATAACCGCCAAGCAGCTACCTTCAACGACACTCAGGCGGCGGCCCAGGCCAACCGGACCTGAGCAGCCTTACGCCTCCTTAGGGCTCAAGGACGACGAATACGCCCGCATTAAGGAGATCCTTGGTCGTCGCCACCGATGCGGAATTGGCTGATGTATTCCGTCATGTGGTCCGAGCATTGTTCGTACAAATCTTCGAAAGTGCACCTGCAGTGTTTCCGGGGAAACCATGACCGAGGAAATGAGCAGAAAATCCTGGCCGGCATCGGGGAGAACGCCAGCGTGGTGGACGATGGTGGGGGCAATGCGGTCGTTCCGGGTGGAGTCCCATCACCATCCCTCTGTGGAGCCGCACCGGGGTGCTGCCACTGCGTGGGCGGTATAGGCGCGACATCATGGCCATGGGGAGCTCGGCCCATTGCGGTGATGGACCAGCTGCGGTTCGGCCCCGCGGACGCGCTCGGACACGTCCCGGGTGCTGCCGGGGGTGGTTGATGGTATTTCGCATTACGGTAACTGCCTGGGCCTGCCGAATATTGGTGGCGAAACCGTGTTCGACGAATCCTATGCGGGTAACCCACTGGTGAATGCGCTGTGCGTGGGCACGCTCAAGGTGGATGATTTGAAGCTGGCGTTCGCCTCCGGCTTGGGCAATAAGGTGATGCTTTTCGGCTCCCGTACCGGGCTTGACGGGATTGGTGGGGTGTCGGTGCTGGCCTGACACGTTTGAGGAGGGGCGGAGCGGAAACTGCCGGCGGTGCAGGTGGGGACCCGTTTGCAGAAAAGGTGCTCATTGAGTGCTGCCTGGATTTGTACCGCGCCGGGGTGGAGTGGGCATTCAGGATTTGGGGGCGCAGGGCTGGCGTGTGCCACATCGGAGTTGGCCGCCGCCGGCGATGGGGCATGGAGATCAATTTGGATGCGGTGCCGTTGCGGGCCGAGAATATGCTGGCCGCAGAGATTTTGTCGTCCGAGTCGCAGGAGCGCATGTGTGCGATTGTGCGGCCGGAGGATGTCGGCGCAGTTCCAGGAGATTTGTGCGCATTGGGACGTGACGTGCGCGGAGATCGGTGAGGTGACCGATGGTGAACATTTGTTGATTCGGCATCGGGGTAGAGCTGGTGGTGGATGCGCCGGCGCACACGATTGCCCATGAGGGCCCGGTGTATGAGCGGCCGTGGGCGCGCCCGGGAGTCGGCAGGATGAGGTGCAGCAGTTCCAGGGGTGGAGAAGCCGACGGATCCTGGCGCCGTGAAGGCAGCGTTGTTGGCGATGGTGGGGTCACCGGCGCTGTGCTCGCGGGCGTTTATTACGGACCAGTATGACCGTTATGTTCGGGGGAATACGGTGCAGGCGCAGCATGCGAATGCCGGGGTGTTGCGTATTGATGAACAGACGCATCGGGGGTGGCGGTGTCGGCGGATGCGTCGGGCCGTACACGAAGCTAGATCCGAACATGGGTGCGAGGTTAGCGTTGGGCTGAGGCGTACCGGAATGTGGCGGTGACTGGGGCGCGCCCGGTGGCGGTGACGAACTGTCTGAATTTTGGTTCCCCGGAGGATCCGGCGGTGATGTGGCAGTTCCGTGAGGCGGTTCATGGCTTGGCGGATGGCGCGAAGGAGCTGGTCATCCGGTTTCGGCGTAACGTGTCGCCCTATAACCAGACGGGTTCGGAGGCGATTTTGCCGACACCGGTGGTGGCGTGTTGGGGGTTAGTGATGATGTGCGGGAGAGTGTGCGCAATAAGTTGGGCACGGTTTCGGCACGGAGGAACGTATTTGCTCGGCCAAACGTTTGATGAGTTTGGTGGGTCGATTTGGCAGCGGGTGTCTGGCGCCGGTTTGAGCGGGCGCGCCGCAGGTGGATTTGGCCAATGAGGAGAAGCTCAGCGGGTTTTTCCAGCAGCTGTGGTGTCGGCGGCGCATGATGTGTCCGAGGGGTGTGGCGCAGGCAATCGCGGAGCTGGCGATTTACTCGAACAAGATGTGCGCCTTGATGTTTCGGGGTATATGATGACGTGTTCACGGCATTATTCTCCGAATCGGCGTCGCGGGTGGTTGTTGCTGCTACGGATGGCGCTGCTGTGGTGCGGCGGGCGCAGGAGCTGGTATTCCGGGTGGTGAAGAGTGGAAACTATCGACGAGCCAGTGCGGTGCGTGTCGAAGGCCAGTTCGAGGTGCCGGTTGCGGGTTGACCCGGGCGTGGACGGAGACGCTGCCGCGACTGTTCAGCCATGCCGTGAGGGCAAACTCGGTGGTGTAGGGCTTGTCGACGCAATACAGAGTCGCTGAACGCGGTCTTTTTCTTGGTTAGCGCCTAGGCGGCTTGGGTGAGCATTTTGTCGAGGACATCTTGCTCGCCCCGGTACCAGCGGCGAATTTTCAGTTCTTTGGGGCCGTCGAGGATGAGATCGAATCCTACATCGTTGGGGTTGACCTTTCGTCGTCGATGGCGCAATAGGCGGCCCATTCTAGATTGGCCGAGGGCGTCTCTGAGCCAATTGCTTATGAGGCTCGTGGGAACTGATAAGAATGTGTTCATTAAGGGCGTACCTGGTCGATGGCTGCTGGCGGGCGAATTTAGCTGGGCTAATGGCGAGCCGGAAGGGGGCAGTGGACGCCTTCGTATTTATGGGCGTAGAAACCTTCTTGCTTTCTAATTGGGCTTGGTAAAACACCACCCAATCGTCGATAAGCATGGGGGTTGGTACCTGGAACCGCAGAATTCGGACAGCACCTGTGTGAAGGTACTCACGAGGGCAGAATGTGCTTTGCAGAAATGAATGAGTGTCATTTTGTTGCGCTCCTTGAATAAGCGTGCGATATTTTTGGGACATCGGCACCAAGTTTAATGTGTTGTGGGTGCCTATGGTGGGGATCTTAGTCAGGGGTGAAAGTGTGGGGTGTGGTTATTACAGGTGGGAATAAGGCCTTCATTGTCACTACGGCTTTTTAAACAGGGAAAATCCTATGGCTCTGAGAGGCCATTAAGGTAAATCTTGGATGAAAATAAGAGGGTGACCGGGGCTGGTTGTATTACGTCGGACAAAGTGGTAGTTTTCAGCAGTAATATTGCTTAAGTAAAGTTATGTGACTCATCGTGGTTGTTGTGTTTACTGTGTCGCATGATCGTCGTGGGACAAGATTGGAGGTAGGAACCCATGTTGTCAAATTTTTCCCAAACCCACCCGCGTCGTATGTCGCATCCCAGCAACCCCACACAACAACACCATGTGCCCTCGAAGTCTCACGTTAGCGAGAAAATATGGCTGAAATCACTACCGCAATTAAAGGGGTAACCAGCTAACCACCACCAAATTTGCAATGATGCGTATTGGAACCTAGGTTGCAGGACAGCAGAACACCAAAACACCAAAAACTTGATACAAGCACGGCGCATTTTCTTTTGGGGAAGGGAGAAGTGCGCTGTCATTCTTTCCCACCCAGTTGCCTCAACGGCAGGATAACGTCGATAAGCACGACGACACATGCGCAGGCTTGGGGCACGTGCTAAAACAAACCTTATGGCCCCCACCCCGATCCGCACGAGCTCCGCGACGCCCTTCAAGCCATCCATCCCTGGCTTATCGACGTCACCCGAGCAGCCACCCCAGCCCGCCATCGCCCACGCTGTCCGCCTCAGCGTCACCACCTGAGCCATGCGCCCTGGACACGCCGTCGGTACGCGTTCCACCATTGCCGCCACCCAATGTATTGCCGGCCCTCGGACACACCGAGGCACCACCGCAACGTGGTCGAAACCGACCCCGCCACCTGGCTCCGCTCGTGACCGGACTCGACACACCATCACCGACAATCCGGCCGTCACCAGTTCCGGCACTCGCGCCGGAGAAGTCGCAGACTGGTTGCCGCTGGTCCGCTTTAGACGTTATAAAAGAATCACTCGTGATGGTCTAGCATTGTGGTCGTGCACACAACGAGGCACAAAATAATCAGTCATATTAGATGATCTGGGGAGACAACCGCCCCGCGAAGAGTATGGCGTATTCGGTGTGTGGGCACCGGGGAAGAAGTGTCGAGTTAACATGACTTCGGCCTTTTGCGTACAGCACCGGGGACAGGGAGGCTGCTGGCATTGCCGTCGGCGATGGACAGCAGGTCGTGGTGTACAAGGATTTGGGCCTGGTCTCGCAGATCTTTGATGAGCAAACCCTCGACTCGCTTCGCGGCGACGTGGCCATTGGGCATACTCGTTATTCCACGGCCGGCGGTGTTACCTGGAGAACTCCCAACCGATGTTTCGTGGCCCTCAATGGCACCGATGTGGCCTTGGCACATAACGGAAACCTGGTGAATTACCTAGAGCTCTTGGATGAGGCCGACGAGAAACAGTTGGTGCATAAGCAGAATCATCCCTCCGACTCCGACGTGATGACCGCCCTGCTTTCCCACCAGATCGGTGACGGTCATGGGCTGTTGTCGGCCATGCGGGACCTAGTTGCCGCGTGTCAGCGCGCGTTCTGTCTCACTATCACGGACGGCCACCCTGTTTGCCGCCCGCGACCCGGAGAATTACGGCCGCTGTGTCTGGGCCGGTTGGACAAGGGGTGGGTGGTTGCCTCGAAACTTGTGCGTTGGACATCGTGGGGGCGTCCTTCGTGCGGGAGGTCAGCCCGGGGAAATGATTTCCATTGATGAGGCTGGTATCCGTTCGGAGCATTTCGCTGCTACTCGCGCCGGAAAGGCTGCGTGTTCGAATACGTGTGTTGGCCGCGGACTCCACCATTCGGGGCCGTAATGTGAACGAGTCCCGCCTGAGATCGAGCCGCCGCCTGGCGCGGGAATACCCGGCCGACGGGGACCTGGTGATTCCTGTGCCGGAGTCGAGGGTGCCTGCGCCGGTTGGCTACGCCCAGGCGTCTGGGATTCCTTCGGCCAGGGGGCTGGTGAAAAACTCCTATGTGGGGGCACGTTTATTCAACCCTCAGACACGCTTCGCCAGTTGGGTATCCGGCTGAAACTCAACGCGCTGCGGGAGGTGTTGCAGGGGAAACGCCTGGTGGTGGTGGATGATTCCATTGTGCGTGGTAACACCCAGCGGGCGCTGATCCGCATGCTGCGGGAGGCCGGTGCGGCGGCGGTGCATGTGCGCATCGCATCACCGCCAGTGGAAATGGCCCTGCTTCTACGGCATTGACTTTGCCAGCCGGGTGAGCTGATTGCCAACGCCGTGACCAGTGATAACGAGGCGGAAATGGTGCAGAGTGTGTGCACCGCTATTGGTGCCGATTCGCTGGGGTTTGTGTCGACGCAATCAATGGTGGAGGCCACGAAGCGAGTCGCGGGAAGAGCTGTGTTGCGCCTGCTTCGACGGGGTGTATCCGCTGGGTCTTCCGGCGGGGAATCCCAATGCAGAGTTGGTGTCGGCATTGCAGCGAGGTTCCTGCGGTAGCATTGATTAGCTGCCGAAATATTGCCCACTTTGATCGAAGGAAAAGGATAATAATGACCGATTCTGCACAGTCGGATGCCACTGTCTCCTACGCGGCCGCAGGGGTGGACATCGAGGGCGGGGGACCGGGCCGTGAGATTATTGCCCCCTGGCCAAGAAGGCCACCCGGCCTGAGGTTCGGGGCGGTTTTGGGCGGATTCGCCGGGCTGTTTGCCCTGGGTAACTCACCGTCAGCCGTTGTTGGCCGCCGGCTCCGATGGGGTGGGGCACGAGGGTGGCGGTCACAGCAGGCTATGAGCAAGCATGACACCATTGGCATCGACCTGGTGGCCATGTGCGTGGACGACTTGGTGGTGTGCGGGGCGGAGCCGCTGTTTTTGCAGGACTATATCGCCATCGGCAAGGTGGTGCCCGAGCATGTGGCCGATATCGTGTCCGGCATTGCCGAGGGCTGCGTTCAGGCCGGGTGCGCCCTCCTGGGCGGGGAGACCGCGGAGCATCGGGGGTCATGGAGCCGGGAGTACGATGTGTCCGCCACCGCCGTGGGCGTGGTGGAGGCCGACGAGTTGTTGGGCCCGGACCGGGTGCGGAAAGACGACGTGGTCATCGCCATGGCCTCCTCCGGCCTGCATTCGAACGAGTATTCGTTAGCGCGGTATGTGTTGTTGGAAAAGGCCGGGTTGCTTCTCGACGCCTATGTGGAGGACCTGGACCGCACCCTGGGGAGGGCTCTTGGAGCCCACCGCATTTTACAAGACTGCCTGGTTGGCCGACGAGTGTGAGGTGCACACCTTCTGCCACGTCACGGGCGGGGGCCTGGCCGGCAACCTGGCCTGGTCATCCGCAACCGGGCTGGTGGCGGAGCTGTCCCGCAGCACGTGGGTGCCAGACCGATTTTCCGCCTGATTCAAAACGTGGGCAAGGTGCCGCAAGCGAAATGGAGAAAACCTTCAGCATGGGGTGGGCATGGTGGCTGTGGTGGCCCCAGAGGACCGGGATCGGGCCTTGGCATGCTTACCGCCCAGCACATTGATGCGTGGGAGGTTGGGGACCATTCGAGATGCCGATGACTTCGAGGCTCCCGGTGCGGTGGTGCTCACCGGCGACCACCCGGGCTATTAACCAGTAGTTTTGCCGGGCGGGGGCGAGGGCGGGCGTGGCGTGCGTCGGCTCAGCCCGTGTGCCCTGCCGGCGTGAAAAACCACCGACGGACACACTTCTCCTCGGAAAAGTGCCCCATCGGTGGTTTTTACCAACGCTGATAGCGACTGCTGACCTTGGATTCTTGTTCCTTGATCCAGTCGGCGTATTGGGAGTATGCGTCTGCGTACTCGTCGTACTCGTCATCCTGGTGGGATTCGGCTTCGGCGCGTTTCGGGGCTGCTTTGCCCGCAAGTTCGCGCTGGGTGAGTCGATGATCCATGGTTTGAGTGTTGTACTTCAGCTGGCGTGCAGCACCTTGGTCTGCTTTTGCCTTCGCTTGCGACCGCGTCCATGGTTATGACCCCTTGGTACTAAGCGGAGCATCCCTAGGAATGAAAAATGCTCCGTGGGCTTTCAAATCATCACAGTATGTTTTCCTGTACGACACAATAGCCTGAATTACATAATTTTGCCGCAACGAGCTGTTGACCCGAGAAAGTATCCGGCAAAGATCAGCTCGGCTAAAACCGGTCCCCTTATGTAATTGGCGCGAGTGGGGTCGGAATTATGCGGTGTGGTTATGAATAGCGCGATTATTGCTGAGTTTCGCTCCACGCAGTCGGTTAGATTGCGGCTCGGCCGGCTTGGGATTGTTCTTCGCCGGAATGAAATCCGGGTCCACAAGGATCGCGGATTCCCCGGCCGTCAGCGCCATGCGACGTGAGGGCGGCGCGTTTGAGAGCGCCAGCGCGATGGGCCCAGAATTCGTGGTCGTGGATGACGGTTCCGATGCGCCCCACCGTTCGCCTGCCGGCCTGTTGCTGGTCCCATCACGATGGGCACCCGGGGGTGGGCAGGGTAGGGGCGGAGCCATCGAGGTGCACAAGCGTCAGCAGTCAGGGTGCGCCCCAGGTTTTCCACCCGCGCTACGGTCTCCTGCCCGCGATAGCAGCCCTTGTCCAGGTGGACGGCGCAATGCGCTCACCCCGGTTAATGAGCGCCGGCACCTCGTGCGGTATCGACTTATCATCAAGGTCAAGGCTGCGTTCCCGGCGAACCCGCTCGCACTCGTTCGGCGGTGTACGCCATGAGCCCCATCGGTTCGATTCCTGTTCGATTATTCGCTTTGCGGCGTCGACAAGCGCACCCGGGGCATAAACACGTCGTGCCGCACCCAGGCGCCTAAACGGCAGCTGGCGGAAAACTCGCCGCCCACATCCGGCACCTCGGCGCCAATAATGCTCAAGATCCCCCAGATCCGTGACGGTGATCTCCACCTGCGACCAAAACACCATTGCGCAACATAATTCATAACCGAGTCCGCATCCACCGCGCGGAATGTCCAGAGCAAAACGCATCCTTTACCTTGGTCACATCCAGGTAGTGCAGGATCCGGCCCTGACCATCCAAGTTCAGGGCACTGGCGCTGAACCCGTCGGGAACATCGTCGAGGTTTTTGGGAAAGCAAATTATGCAGAAACGTGGCGGCATCCGGGCCCCGATACCCGAATGACCGTGCGATGCGAACGGTCCACCAGCGCGCCGTGGCACAATGCCGTTGCTCGGTGAGCGGATTCCCATAATGCCAAGCCACCCCGCATATGGGTGGGGTGCTGGTCGGTGTCGCCGGGCGGGGTCGCCCCGAGCACTGTTTCCAATAACGGTGAAGAATTATTGGTCGCAGACTCGATCGTAGTGCCTCGCGCACGGCATATCGAACCTATGAGTTCCTCTGGTACGCGAAAAATGTCCCCCATCATTTTCGCCGTGGAACCGTTCGGCGGTTCCGTCCGTGCATCCATAATCCCAACCTTCCCTCGTTTTTCTGGGACGATGCCGCTGTTACCCGTGGCGACGGTGTGTTTCAGGAACCCTCGCTTCTCCGGGATGGGCGCATCTGCAACCTCGACCGCACGTATCGATTTCTCGCATCCGCGAAACTCCTCCCGACCTGCCCGAACCCAGTATCGACGGCTGGCTGAAAGCCACCATCATGGCCGCCGAAAAATGGCGCAGCCACACCACCGACGACGCCTCCTGCGTGTGGATGTACACCCGTGGCCGGGAAACCACCGGCATCCCCAGCGCCTGGCTCACCATCCGCCCCCTATCGCCCACGGCACTGCGCAACGTGCCCACGGCGGCTAACCGTCATGACCAGCCCCGCAGCTATCACATCGACCCCCGGAAGACCACCGAAGCCGTCCCCTGGCTTGTTGTTGGCGCGAAAACCCTCAACTATGCCGCCAACATGGCGGCGCTCCGCTGGGCCCGCCCACGGCCTCGACGATGTGATCTACACCAACGGCGACACCGTACTAGAAAGGTGCCACCTCCACCGTCATCACTGTGCGCGGCAAAAATCCACACCCCCACCGCCGGCGGCGTATCCTCCAGTACCACGCAGGCCGCCTCTTCAGATATGCGACCGAACAAAAATGGCGGTGTAAAGAAAAACAGCTCGTCCTCGACGACCTGTTTCAGGCCGACGGCGTAGTGGCTCGTGAGCTCGGTGCGCATCGCTGCCCGTGTCACCCGCATCAACGACCAGAACTCCAGCCCCCGCCAACGGGCAGAGATCCGGGAGCTCATCGGTGCCGCATTAACCAGTGACCCAGTAACCTAACCAATCACCCGCGATAATTCGGCAGACATGCGTGGGTGGTATTCCCCATCCACCATGCGCTCATCCACCCACCCCAGGTTTATTATTCGGCATCAGGCCAAACGGGCGTTTGCCCGCGCCCAAATTCTTTTGGCCCGGTTGTGGTCACAACGTTGATGCCGACGTGATTTTCCCATGCCCGTTCCTTGATCGGATTCCCATGAAAAATCTCCACCACGCCTTGTCGAGATGCGCCACCACCACTTCGATCTCGTCCTTGCCGGTGATTCGCAGAAACCAGTCTCCCGGTGGTCGAGGGCCTACCTGATTCCCCCGTCGTCAAGCTTCCACACCCGAGACGAATATGTCAGATAATTCTCGCCATCATGGGCGAAAAATAATCTGTTGCCCAAACTGGGTGGGTTTCGCATCCGCATCCGTGTGATCCAACGCCTGGCCGGTGCCCGCCACACCCCACGAGCGGCAACAACATAACCCATCATGCAAACTGGGGCCCTCCCACAGGGTTTGCCGTGTCGTCAGAATCGGTACCCCCAACCGGGAAATATTCCGATGCAGCCGTTTTCTTTCCACTGCTCTAGCGAGCTAAATTCACCGCATCACTACCCCCCAACGAAATCTTTGGGGCGTCAGCTGGCTCCTCATGGGGTTCATTATTTACCACGTCATCACTCACCAACCTCTAACCCTAGCAGCATAGCCACTATGGTTGTGTAGGTGCGACTGCTGCTAATTTCAACCCGAACTCCACCACTCAAAGCCGGAGCTCTTCCGCCACATCATCCCCACCCTCCGGGGTGTGACCGGACTTCACCTCACCACCTACTTCACCCACCTACCCCAGCCACGCCACCGTGTGCCGCAATATCACCAACGCGATTACGACGTGGTGGTTGCTATCGGCGGTGACGGCACCGTCAACGAAGTCATCAATGGACTCTTGGGGCCAGCACCCTCCCCGCACCAACATCCCCACCCTTGCGGTCATCCCCACCGGTTCCGCCAATGTTTTTGTCCGCGCCCTCGGCTTCCCACCCGAACCCATCCACGCCACCCGAAGCACTCGCTCACACCCTCGAACACAACCTCAAACGCACCATAGACCTCGGCATTTGGCAAGACCACTGGTTCGCAGTCAACGCCGGCTTCGGTATCGACGCCGACGTCATCGCCACCATGGACCGGGCCCGCCGCCGCGGCTGCTGCCGCCACACCCCTGCGCTACATTTCGCGTCACCTACCGGGCGTGGTGCCGCGCCCGCAAATACCACCACCATCAACGTGCGGGGCAGAGACCGAAACAGCGCCACCAAAAACCGCCTGCAACCTGCCCTTCTGTATCATAAGCAACACCAACCCCTGGACCTTCCTCGGGCCCTCCCCGTCATCACCAACCCCCGCAACTCTTTCGACGTCGGCCTGGGGTTTTCGGAATTAATAGCGTCGCCGGCCTCGCCGGTATCCTCTGCAGTCCTCCAAATGCTTGGCGCAAACATGATCGCCCTTCATCGCCCAATGGTTGGAAAAACGCACCTTCGTATTCGACGATGCCATGGAAGTCATCTTGGATTGTGCCACCGCGGCAACGCTTCAAGTCGACGGCGAATACGCGGGCGAGCACCAATCGGCCACTCTCACCGTCCTCCCGACGCCATCGGGGTCTACGCCCCAAAGAAAATCCCGCCAAGCCCCTCTCCTGGATAAAACTTGGACTCAGCTTCTTCGACGTCACCTGTAATGCCGCATCAGCTAGCGTCACATCAGCTATGTTGGCTAATCCTCCTGAAACCGGTGCCGTCATCCATGCTCACCACCACATTCCGCTGCTGCGACTCAAAATACACAGTTTCCCCCTCCGCCGACACACTAGCTCGCCTGCTTCGACAATGGCAACGTTGTGGTATCTAATTCCACCGAAATGCCGAAAAATATCATCATCCGATAACTCGTCATTCTGAGTGTCATCCAACGCTGCGATCTGTCACCGTTATCGGGACAACAAATACATTTTCCCCTAACTGCGGTTCCACAACCACCGTCACCGGGCCCAGTAAATCCGGCGGCGTCCCGTCAACTCACCTCTGACGCCGCACTCCCCGCCGGCGAAATATCATACGGATTCAGAATATCCAGATCGGTAATCCCCATCGGGCGACCCAAAGACACCGCATCAAAATTCACCCCCGGGTAATCAACGCCGCCTTCGCCCCCGCAACATCACCGGCCAATAGTCGATCCGCAGACACCTCCACATCAGTAATCGTGGTATGCGTTCGCAACAGCCCAAACGGCTTCACCTTTCACATCCGTCACACTCACATACATTGACGGCACCACACCTGTAATAAAATTCGACACAAACGGCAACCCCCAAAATACGCCTCCGGCGCAAACCCCAAATGTGAATGCTCCGCCACCCGCTGCGACAATAACCGCTCACTCCGTGCCGCTATCGCCGTATCAACCACCCACATCGCCACCAGACGCCCAGCAACACAGCCGTGAGCACCACAACCGTGCGCCGTCGAAGTTTCATCACCCCTCAATAGTGCCACACTCGCTGCGCGAAAAGCATGGAACTCACCGTCACACGCGAACTTCACCCCGACCAGCTTCCGCCATTCACGCCGTCCTCGACGCTGCCACCAGCCACGACGGGATCGCGCCCCTCTCGAACAATTCCTCCGCGGACTCACCAACCCCAACACCACCATTTCCTGCTTTACGACGCACGACCATCGTGGGAATCGCCGCTACGACGGTGAAACCGCCGAACTCGCAGTCACCCCACCGCCCGCCGCCACGGCGCTACCACCTCCTTATCGACCTCATGGGCCATAAACCCCTTTGGGCCCACGGCAATCTCCCAACCCGCCCAGCACTTCGCCCGCCATCTCGGCTGCTACTCCCAGCCGGGAACTCCGCGTCATGGCCATCGACGGTGATCCCTCACCGCCGCCACCGCCTACCAGTTTCCCGACGGTGTAGAACTTCTCGATCTCCCCACCGCCTACGACCACTACGGTAGTGAAATTGTCGACCAACTCTGGCTGGAAGCCAATACCAAGCCTTCTCCTGGCACCGGAACAAGGCGGCTGGGATGGATCGCCTCCAGCAGGCCCGCGATACCGACTGGTATCGCCCAGACGGCTGATGCTCACTTTGTGGGAAAACAGCAAACTCTTAGGTTTCATTGGGTGAAACGCCACGGCGATCTGCGCGCCGGGGCCAAGGGGGAAGTATATGTGGTGGGTCTGGGTGATGCCGGTCGGGGCCGAGGATTGGGTGGCCCTTTGGTAAACGCTGGAATAAATCGCCTGGTAGCCGAGGGGGCAAGTCTAGTGTTCCTCTACGTGGAGGCGGATAACGAGCCGCCCTGCGGGCCTACCAGGATGTGGGTTTTTGTTGTTATTTGGGACATCATGTTTTGTGCACACACGGAGCTGAGATGGACTTAAATCGGGGGTACTCAGACCAGCCATTATTTAAGTAAAATTTAGCTTATATATGTAGTTAGGACACCTCTAATCTTACTGATAGGGGTAAAGTCGCTGCGCACAGCGTTATGCCGCTACTAATGCTGGCGCCCCTGTCTGATAATCTTCTTATTTAACGATGTGAGCAAGCTTCGTTTTGCCGTGTCTTTTCTTTATTTTCGTTAAAGGAGATGGGTTACTCGTAAGCGAGACAAATGTTAAGAAGATAAGGAGGAATGCAGTGGGTAAAAACCGTAAGTTTTTAAAATTTACGCGTTTATAGTCCCGTGCTGCTGGTATTGACCGCGGGAATGATGAACGTCCTACGGCTCATGCTGATGAAGAGAAGACGGTTGATATTGATAACATCACTATCGACCAGACCACCCCCGCTGAAGGTGTGGGAGACATTTGGTGTTCAGTGGGACTGGGCGCCAAGAATGGTGTGAAGGCTGGTGAGGAATTCACTATTCAATTCCCCAAGGAAACTCTGGGTCCAAGGCACTGAAAAATCCAGCTGGTGGATGCCTGATGGCACCGTAGGCGGTAACTGTGTTGCGACCGGTGGTAGCACCAATAATGTTGTTTGCACCTTCAACGACAAATTTGAGCATAAAGATAATGTGCACGGCATGGTGAAGGTCCAGGCTCAGGCCATCTAAAAACCACCGAGAACAGCAACGAACCCACCCTACCGTTCCGAGTGAACGGCGAGGTCGTCAATGTGAAGCTTCCCGGGCGCATGGCGGCATCGGTCCCGCTGACGCGAACGTTCCCGAAAAAGACCAACAAGGATGGTTGGTTTTACCTCCAATGATGGTTCCAAGATTGAGTGGCGTATCGTCATGCTTTGCAAGGACCTGGCCAATATGTCCGGTGACGTGGTCGACTAACGACTCGATCAGCCTGAAAAACGGTGCAGTGGGCCTAGGGTTCATCACCGCCAGCCTGCTCGCCGTGGAATACACTTCCGACCCGGCACCAGCTCGCGAGCCGTCGGCCAGGGGCGTAGCTGCGTCACTCAGGATATCGCTGCCGATGGTCTCGAGCCAAAGCTACGCTGACGAAAGCCGGCTGACGGTTGTGAAAGTAGACCGGTTCTATAATGTACTACAGTGCAAGCTATTGATGGCAACGAATCTGCCGTGGGTACCATCGTGAGCAATAATGCCAAGATTGATGTTCCCCGCTCAGAACCTGGTTCGGGATATCACCCGCAAGCAAACCGGTAGCGGTACCATCACTGGCATCAGCCGTGGCACCTTCGAGGTGAAGAAGGTTCTACGATGCGGCAACCCAGCCCGCCGAGCTACAAATGGCACGAAGTTCACCGTCAACGTTGACATCCAGTCGCCGCAGCCCTCGTTCAACAAGAACTACGACATTCAGGTTCGCGCTGAGACGGTGACATTGTTAAGGTGACGTATCGCTGCCCCAAGGACACCAAGGTGACCCTGACGGAGAAGCTGCCCACCAACGATGCCAGTTCACCTATGGTGACCCGAAGTTCGCTGCTACCACCGCCACCGACGGCAACGTGGAAATCAAGGACACGGTAAGACCGCCGTCATCACCATCGGCGACCAGCGCAACGTGGGCGTGACCCTGACCAATAAGGTCACCGCCAAGCCGCAGGTTGGTACCGTGAAAGCTGGCCAAGCTGGTGTGGAAGAACGAGCGGCAACGCCTTCACCGAGGCTAATGCCACCGCGCAAAACTTCAAGGTGAACTATGTGTGCACCGACGCATGAGGACGTGAAGTCCGGTGAAGCCTCGAGGGTGACGGCACCGGGACCGCTATCGCCGACGTTCCGTTGGTGCCTGCTCCTTCACTCGAGTGGCCCCAGCTGCACTGCCCGGCTTCAACTGGGAAGGCAACCTCTTCCAGACCGCTTCCGGTGAAGTTTCCAAAGACAAGCCGTTGGTTGTGGCCGTCACCAACCCGCTGGTGACCCTGACCAACAAGTACGCCACCGCCGTGGGCACCTTCGAGGTCGTCAAGACACTGAAAGCCACTGGCATCACCGTACCGAGCACCGAAGTTCTCCTTCAACTACACCTGCACCAGGACGGTGCGGCCTCGCCGAGCACACCAACAAGAAGCTGGAAGTGACCGGCGCTGGTGAGGTCGTGTCCCCGAACATCCCGGTTGGCGCATCTTGTACCGTGACCGAGGATCGGGAATCCGCCAAGATTGACGGCGCTACCCTGACCGTTGTTGAGGGCGCTGCCGTGACCATCACCCGCAGGCACGGTTCCGTCCGCGACCATCGCCACACCTACGTCAAGGATGAGGCGACTTCACCATCACCAGCGGCTGGTTGACCCCGATAGGGTTGCTGCTGGCAAGACCTTCGACTTCGCTTACGTGCACCGCCGCCGGCAGCAGACATCAAGGGCGAACTGAAGGGCATTCCGGCTGGCGAGTCGAAGACCAGCGAAAGAATTCCGGCCGGCTACTGCAAGATCACCGAAACCGGTGCTAAGCGTTGCCAATGCCGATCTGAAGACCACTGGCCTTGACGATGTGACCATCGTCACGAACTAGCACTCAGACCGTTGAGGCAACCAACACGTACTCCCAGTGAAGTGGCGTCGTCAAGCTCAGCAAGTCGCTGACCGGCACTGCAGGAACTCTGCGAACAAGGGATTCAGGTTGGCTAGCAAGTGCGTCAGGGCGACAAGGCGACCAGGAAGGCGAAGCTGACCGTGAGGCGGCACCTGTGGTCGAGGTCAGGACGTTCCGGTTGGTTCCCGTGCTATCACCGAAGACAAGGCACAGAGCAACTGTGAGGGCGCAAGTCTGAATGAGCTCGACTCCACTACCGTGGCAACCGCAACCGTGGCCGACAAGGACGCAGCTGTTGCCGCATAAAACCTGGTGAACCCTACCACGGGTTGGGCGCGGTAGCTGTCACCCAGGCCGTGCAGGGTACCGCCGCTGGTTCCTCTGATTCCCGAAGGAATACACCATTGTTGCGCGAATGGCAGCTACGGCAAAGTGAGCCGAAACCAGGAATTCAAGGTTGCGCTGGCGAAACCTGCACCGATCTGCCGAAGCTGCCGGGTGGGCACCCAGAATCACCCTGAAGGAAAAGCCGCCTGAGGGCATGTTCAGCACCGCAAACCCCTGGCTACACCTCTGACACCAAGGATGCCGTGAAGGACAACGGTGACGGTACCGCAATCGTGACCGTGCAGGCTGGCACCGGCGCCAAGGCCACCCTGGTCAAGGTGACCAACACCACGAACATTCCGTGGTACTGGTTGCTGGTTCCGCTGATCCGCTGGCTGGCGCTATCTCGGGCGCCTCGGCACCGCAGGCGGCAAACCGCAGGTAACGCTCACCAGACCCCGGGTGCACAGGCTCAGGCTCCTTCGGGCGCACAGAAGCCTGGTGCAAACCCGGCCCAGAACGTGCAGTCCCAGCAGCCCAATGGCCAAAAGCAGCAGGTCCAAGGCCAGAAAGCCCAGAATAAGGGTCTCGCTAACACCGGTGCTTCGGTACTGTGGGTTATCGCGGGTGCGCTTGTTCTCGCAGTGGTTGGTGCGGTGAGTTCGTTCGCAGCCGGCGCTGCAATAACAACGACTAATAGTAACAAGAAAACCAGCTCCCATTCGTGCGCTGGTTTTCTTTAACGCCGCACGCGGCTAGGTGGCAGCCAGCGACGAATCGGGAACCGTCGCTGGGGCTGAGAGCAAATTCAGCCACATGGACCGCGCATGGGCATGTACACATTCCGGTCGAGCGCACTAGATGAGACTGAAGGCCAACCCCATGGCCGAGTAATATACGTTAAACCATTCGGCGGTAGGTAAACCCATGCATGTGGATGAGGCCGAATAGAGACCAGAGATGGCGATCGCTGCCCACTAGGGGATGTAGCGTTCAAGAATCCAATGAGGAACTGCCGGAACACGAGCTCTTCCACAATGAAGGGCACGCCCACGTCAAAATCAGGAGGAACGGCGCCGCATTGCTGTAAACTAGCTCGTGATACTGGTTTCGTTCTGGGAGGGATCGCCGAGTGAATCCGAAGATTTCAGGATGAAAACCGATGATGGTCGAGAATATTTAGGCTCTAGGAGAACCGGCACTCACGACAACGACGGAGTGCACCTTCGCCTCCACACCTGCTCTGGCGGCGGTAATGAGCACCAGCCGGTATGCTGCTATCCCATCAAGGCAAGCACTCACATAGATAATCAGTCGAATATCGTGAAAAATAGTAGCCACATGTAAGGGGATAAGTAACACATGGGTGACGAGGAAGAACCCTTGAGGAAGGTTTCCTCCGAGGTATCTTTGGTGGGTTTGTGAATGATGGACTATATTATCGGTCGTGATAAAACGGTACCCACATGTCGTTATAACTGATGAATAAACCCCATAATGAAAGATACACCATTGTCGAACTGCTGAAATAATAATCCCACGGGTCCCCATGTGTCAGTCGCATGAGCATCCTTCGATAAATATTGTCGCCACCGATGTGTGTGGTGGGTGGATCACACGCCTATGGCGTCGACAAATGAAAAACCGCGGTACGCTAAAAGAAAACCATCTTTGATATGTAACAATGGGAGGCATACTCATGGGCAGTCCTCGATATGGGTTGGCGTTTTAGAGATTGATTCTGGCGACCGTAGCATCGACGGTGCGGAGCTGCAACATGTGCTCTCCATGCTGGTGCTCACCTATCTTGATTCATCCAACTGCATTAATATTCGCCCCTAGTTTCGGCGGCGGGCTGGTTGCCACCATGCACCTGCCCGCGGTGATTATCGACATCATCAACACCAATATTGATTGTATTGCGGCGAACGCGCGACTCACCAGCGGTTTCAGCCTGGAACAATTGGATCTGCGCATGGTCGCGCTTTTCGGTGGTCCGTACACTGCGACATAAATTCAATACCACGCTCTACCCGGCGCAGCCACTCGACCAGCATTATTGTGACTGCGTGGATCGGGCGCGGGCCACCCTGGTCATGAAGACCATTGGGTGCTCCAGGGGGAGCTGTATTCTATCTTGGTCGTGACCATGTGATGGCCCGTGCTGGAGCTTGCCAATCGGGATGTCATCGAAATCGACTATGACCCCTATGTGTTTCCCCATTTTCCGTGGCGATCGAGGGCATTGTGAACCTGCACTGGCATTATCTCAAACCCACCCGGATGGCGGCCAGGCCCATGCGCATTAAGCTCCGTAGATTTAATTTGGTGCAATAGTTTTTCTGCTGTCGACGCCTGACGACGCCGCAAGCGCCGCGATCCGTCCGTGGGGAGTTTGCGTCCGGGCATGTTGATAGACTGCGGCTATGTCTTATGATTTTTTATCATATGAGCCGGAGCGGACTCCCGATGGTGGCCTGGTTGTTCACCCGCGTTCAATGGTTGAGTATGATTTCCTGGATGATCGCTGGAGCAGTAAGGAGACTGTTTCTTCCCCCAACCTGGAGGCGGCCCAGGCTGAGCTCTGTTCCGATGATGCGCTTACATTCGAATATCTTGATGTTGTGATCGAGGGGGATCGGTGCCTGTGGGTTCCGGTTGCGCATCAGTGGGCGGAGAAGGCGTGGCAAAGGCTGGAGCGATTGGCGGTCCGCCACCATTTGGGACTGGCGGATATCAGCAGCTCGTTTGTTGTCTGCTATGGGGATGAGGATCCCGCCTATGCGGTTCGTGCCAATCGGTGGGAGAATGTCGCATTTTCCCGCGCAGCCTGCTCGCCCAGCCTGGAGTATCTGCGCGACGATGGTACTGGATGCCGATTCTATATTCTTTTTGATAGTAGTCGTGATGAATACTATATCCAGACGATAATGATGGCTAATTTATCTTATGAGGTGCCGGAATTCGCGTCGAAGGCGCAGTGGTGGGTGGAATATCGAGAAGGCGACGGCGACCACCACTATGGGCGCCCTGCAGCCAGCATGGTGGATGTGGTGCGCATGTTTGACCAGTGGTTGGCCAAGTCCGAGGAGTTTTCTTCGCATCCGTGGACCAAAATGGATTTTTAGCCGCTGGGGTGCTGTCTGGTCAGCCGCCTGAGTGCATGATGTCCGCGCCTTCGGGAACGGTTTCGTCTTCGGGGTCGTCAAGCCAGCCTTCCGGCAGAATAACTTTTGCGAGCCCTGCCGACCCCGAACCCCGTCCGCGTCGGTGGCCAGCGCCAGGGATTCCCGCCAGGGTTCCAGCGCCGCCCGCAGATCCGCTCAGGTTTTAATTGCGGACAATTGTGCCCGGAGGGATCCGCCTACCGAGGAAGCCACGCAGATACCAGCCCCATGTGTTTACGCAGGTCCTGGCAGGCCTGTCCTCCCCATCATGAGTGGGTGAGCAGTTCCGCGTGGCGGAGAATGATCAGTGACCCTCGCCAGCGTGGGTTCTGGGAGATGTCAACGCCCCGTAATGCGGCGGATAGTTCGGCGAAGAGCCATGGCCGGCCCAGGCAGCCGCGCCCGACCACCCCGTCGCAGCCGGTTTCGGTCATCATTTTTGGGCGTCGGTCGCCTGGAAAATGTCTCCGTTTCCAACACCGGGATGCCGGTGTCCGCCAGGTGTTCCTTGAGTGCCGTGATTTGGGACCAGTCGGCGGTGCCGGAGTATCGTTGGGCGGCGGTGCGGGCGTGCAGAGCCACCGCCGCTGCGCCCTCGGCCGCGGCGATTCGGCCGGCGTCGAGGTGGGTGTGGTGGTCGTCGTCAATGCCGATGCGGAATTTCACCGTGATGGGAATGTTGGTGCCACGGCCTTTACCGCCGCGGCCACAATATTGCCGAAGGGCGGCGTTTATAGGAGGCGGAGCCGCCGCCACGGCGGGTGACCTGGGGACTGGGCGGCCGAAGTTCATGTCGATGTGGTCGGCCAGGTTATTGTCGGCCACCATGCGGGCCGCCTTATACGTATATTCCGGGTCGGTTGTGTAAAACTGGAGGGAGCGTGGGTGTTCGTCGGGGCCGAAGGTTGTCATGTGACGCGTTTTCTCGTTGCCTTCGACAAGAGCCCGGGCGGTAATCATTTCGCATACGGCATGGCCCGATACCGTTCCGGTTTTCGCTAGCTCCTGTTCGCGGCAGAGAGTGCGGAATGCCACGTTGGTGACGCCAGCCATGGGGGCCCAGAATCACGGGGAAGCTAACTTGATGGAACCGATTGTTAAACTCACGGTTGTCATTGTCCCCGATGCCGGCCGGGGCGGAAAATTTCCAACGCCGACTCATTGTCGAATACCAGAGAAAAGGGGTGTAGCGGGTAGCTTGTGGGTTGGTGCGTTGGGTGATTTTGGGCCATTGTTGCGGTGTTTTGAGAATGTACGGAAATCTCACATTGACCCACCGTTTTTACGTTAATGTGGTCTCCGTAACTAAAAAGATTTCTGCTTTAGGGGTACTCACAACCCTGTGAGGCGGAGTTTCATAGGAGGAATTTCATATCGGAACGCACATTATGACATGCCAAGCTTGCGGGCAAAAGTCATGTCGGCTGATGACGCCGCCCAGTTCGTGAATCATGGCGATAAAGTTGGCATTTCAGCTCACCGGTGCTGGTTACCCTGAAGGTGCTTCCTGCCGCTATTGCGCAGCGCCAGAAGCCCATGCCCGTGGCGATGAGTTTATGATTGACCTGTTCACCGGTGCTTCGACTGCTCCGACTGCGATGGGGTGTTGGCTGAGGCGGATGCGGTTCGGTTCCGCACCCCTACCAGTCGGATCCGATGATGCGCAGCAAGATCAACGATGGCACCACGCTGTATGCGGATTATCACCTGTCCGAGTCGGGCATGTATGTGGAAGAGGGTTTCTTCGGCACGATGAACGTCGCCATTGTGGAGGCGGTTCGGATCACTGAGGATGGTGCGCTCGTCCCGTCGTCGTCTGTGGGCAATAATGTGGAGTATCTGGATGCGGCTGAGAAGATCATTATCGAGGTGAATTCGTGGCAGTCCCTGGAGTTGGAGGGCATGGCCGATGTTACCAGTAGTACGCCGCTGCCGAACCGTCAGCCGATTCCGATTACGAGCCCCGGCCAGCGCATTGGCACTACCCTATATTGATATTGACGTGGATAAGGTGGTTGCGGTTGTCGAGACCGAGTTGCCGGACCGCAATGCGCCGTTTAAGCCTGTCGACGAGCAGTCGAAGCAGATTGCCGGCCACTTCCTGGATTTCTTGGAGGGTGAGGTTGCGCAGGTCGGCTGACCCTATGATGGTTACCGCATGCGGTCTGGCGTGGGGGAATGGCGCAAACCGCCGTGATGAGCGGCCTGCTCGATTCCAAGTTTGAGAATATTCAGGCCTACACCGAGGTGATTCAGGACGGCATGGTTGATCTCATCGATGCCGGCAAGATGACGGTTGCCTCGGCCACGTCGTTCTCGCTGTCGCCGGAGTATGCGGAGCGGATGAATAATGAGGCATCCCGGTATTCCAAGCAGATTATTCTGCGCCCGCAGCAGATTTCTTTGAACCACCCGGAGGTGATTCGCCGGTTGGGGCTCATCTGTAGCAATGGCCTGATTGAGGCGGATATTTACGGCACGTGAATTCCACCAATGTGATTGGTTCCGGATGATGAATGGTGTGGGTGGTTCGGGTGACTTTACTCGTGCCGGCTGCATTTCGTCGTTCATCACCCCGTCGTTCGCCAAGGGCGGCGACATTTCGGCCATTATGCCGTTCGTGTCGCACGTGGATCACACGGAGCAGGACGTCAAGGTGGTCGTTACCGAATACGGCTATGCGCTGACCCTGCGTGGTTTTGGCGCCACGGCAGCGGGTGCCGAAGATGATTGCGCTGGCTCACCCGGATTACCGCCTTTTTGGAAGAGTATTATGAGCGGGCCTCCGAAGCTGGCCACGGATCGGAAGATGCTGCAAACCCCGCACGATCTGGCCACGGCCTTCGTTCCATCAGCGGTTTGCTGAGACCGGTTCTGATGAAGAAACAGTAAATTGCGGCGGGGGTGTGAGCGACATGCGATTGCATGCGAGAAAATTCGTGGCACCCCCAAAAAGTACTGCAATTATGCTATACACATAGGTTTTCTGTGATTACCCTGACTTTTACCCCAAGATAATTACAGTCAATCTAAAAATTGTGCAAAAATTGATTAAAAATCGCAAAAGTGTGACTGGCTCTCATGAGTAACAGCTAGGCTGTGGGGCGTTGAAAACAATGGTGTTCTTGCCCCGAGGAGCTGGTACTTATGCGACCGCAGTCACGCTGGATTATGCGACGAATGGTGGCTGGTCTGTGCGTTAGCATGCTGTTTGTCACGACGCGAAATACCTGCTGCTCAGGCCGTGGATTTGCCGGATACTAGCAGCGGGTCAAGCTTCCTCATTGCTGAGTAAGTTTTTCAGTAATAACAAAACAGAGGAACCCTGAGCACGCTTCTGAAGAAAATACCGAGCTGACCGAACGGAAACTTACTGGTAAAACCCCGAAAGCGGAGAAGATAGAGGAAAGCTTCGATACTGCTGTTGTGGGGAGTATTTCGGCGGCGCAGGCCCTGAATACTGCCAAGCAAAACGTGGTGGTGACGGACGGATATGCAATGTGCGGTTCGTCCGCGACGTCGACAAGCAAAAGGCGCCGATGCCACGGTGACCATTGCCGGAGTGACGTATGGGGCCAAATTCGACGAGGTTGTGCTGCTGCTTCGCGCTCGGCGCGGGCGGCGTGATAACACCCGTGAACTGCAAAAGCCGTGGATCTGGCGGCGCGAGCGGGTTAGGTGACGTTGAGCCCGGCCCAAAAATAGTGGTGACGGATCAGATCACCCTGCCGCGGGCTGCAATATTTCGACGCCAAAGGGTGCGCAGATCACCGCGAACATGCGGGGCCAGGCGGACGCGCGCGAAGTCCGTGTTTGCTACCACCCGCGACACTGTGGGCTGCAAAGATCACCGACATGACACTCAACCCTGGCGAGCGCCCCTCCACGCGGGGGTGTCGCGATTGACGGTGGGGAAAATATCGAGGTCAGCAAGATTGTTTTTAACCATTTGACGTATCGGGCGGTGGAAATGTCCGCCACCGACTCGCCCTGGTGAAGAACATCACTGTCGCCGATAATTTCATCAATAACACTGAGGGGAGCGGGCCCAGGTGGGGCATTTTCGCTGTCGATCGTCCACTCGCCACCGGGGACGAGTCCGATAACCCGGTGAAGGGAGCCGCAGCCCGGTGTGGAACGGTATGCGACTAATGGCACGGTCAGCCGGCCGATCGCGGGTTTTACCGGGCTGACCATTATCACGCAACCGCATTAGGGGCGGCTATTATGGCATTAGTTTCTCCGGGTGAGCGACAGCGTGATCCGCGGCAATGATGTGACGGCCAACACCCGCAATATTTCCATCAAAAACAGCAGCAATAATAATCTGGTGGAGCAGAATCAGCTCACCAATAGCATTTCCTCCGGCATATTGCCTACGATTCGGATAATAGTGGTGCGCGACAATACGATTTCTTCGGATGTGTCCGTGGGTCAGGGCTTATTGCAGGCATACCAGGGGTGCGACAACACGACGTTTGAGCATAATTCCGTGACGGTAAAGGGGGACGCTAAGTCCAGCCCGAGCTGGATCTTGCTGGTGGGCACGGATTCGCATAACACCAAGTTTGTGGGGAATAGGATAGACGGGTGGGCGAAGCGGGCCATGGTGGATGTGGAATCTATCTGGGATGGCCGGTCGTCGGAGACGAATCTGCGCAAACCGGGCCCCAATGAGCATTCCTATATTCCCGATAAGAATGGTGCGCCCAGTCCGGTGGATAATCCTAAGGAACCCTACCATGGTGGGGGAGACTTAAACAGCACTGTGATTTCGGGAAATGAATTCACGCGGAATAAAAACGCTCCTGTGATTTATGTTGGTGCCGAGGTTTCCCCCGGTAGGAGCGGCAAGGAACGGTTGATTGGTAACATTAATGACGCGGTGATCGCCGACAATGTGATTGTGGGCAATCAGTTTTCGGAAATTGTTAACCACGCACACAGGTAAACTCCCAGGCATTGGGAGGCCAAGATTCATTTCAAAGAAAATAGTAGCGTGGTCGCCGCCAATCTGGCCCCATTAGAGATATTCGCGTAGCCAGCGGATGGCGGGAAATATAATCTCGGGAAGAATCACCCACATGGGCCAGAAATAGTAGATCTTTCCAACGGTGAGGCATACGCCCAACCATACGGCCAGGTTTATGGCGACGGCGATGAACCACAGGACGAAGAGGGATTTCATGGCCAGATCCAGCGCGCTCTTTCTTACCGTCGGTGCTGGTGGCGCCACCAGTTAGTCACCGGGACCATGGAGGTTCCCGCCGACCGCCTGGCGAGCTCCGCGTGTGCTACCCGCGAGGTTGCGGGATATTGCCGAGCGCCAGGTCGGCGAGTCGATCGTATTCCGCAAGACTGATTTCGCCGCCCCACCGATTCTTGCAACTTAGTGAGGTATTCCTGCGCCAGTCGTTCGTCTTCGGTCATGCGATAAATCCTGTGGTTGGTAGTGGTTTCATGTTTACATAGCTTATCGACGCCCTTTCGGCCCTTCCGCATCATCCCTAGAGAATGTGCGATTTGTCACGATTTCCTGACGAATAAGGGGTAACCAAAACAAAAACGGGCGCAAATGACACAGAACAGGAAAAATGTGATGCATATCATACCCTAAAATGGGTAGTGCCTGTTTAGGCCGCCGGTTTGAGATGTGATATAGACCCCACTCACGACTGGAAAAACCGGCCAAAATGGCAGGACCGGGATGCGGATTATAGCCTTGAATGCGGGGAAATATTCGGCAATAAGGAAAAGCCAGCGAGAGAGTTTATAACTGAACGTTGGACACACATACTGGCAGATAGTTGGCAGCACCTCAGCCTAGTGGTGCAATGCCTCATCCTGGCCACCATCATTGCGTGGTGGTGTGCCGCGCTCAGCTATCAGCACCCGCGCCTGCCGCGCTGGCCAATAACGTGTCCACGGTGGGACTTACGATCCCTCCTTCGCCCTCGTGGGCATCCTCATCATTCCCTTCGATTTGGTGTGCTGCGGCGGTAATCGTCGTCACGTTCTTTGCGACGTTGCCTATTTTGCGGAATGCGGTCGATGGGCCCTATCCGAGGGTGGACTCCAACATTGTCAGCCGCTGCCCGCGGCATCGGCAGCGAGCCGCCTCGACACGTTTTCTTTCCCGGGTGGAACTGCCGCTGGCCTGCCGGTGATCCTGGCCGGCATGCGCGTGTCCGCCCAAATGACCAGGGCATTGCTGCCGTCGCCGCCCATGCGCCGGGGCCTGGCGTCGGCGGTTATATGTTTTTCTGGCCTGTCCCGACTTGGGGCGCCAACTCTTTTCGAATCCGGCAAACCGGCGTGATTGCCGTTGTCATTCTCTGCACTTCCCGTTAGACCGCACCTCATCCTGCTGGGACGTTTCACTATTTCAAGGGGCATCCGTGTCTAATCAACTCACCGACCAGATCTGAATCTGCCGACCTGACCAGCGACTCCGGCGTGGCGCTGCCATCCTATTGGAAAACGTGACCAAACGTTACGGCAATAATAAACCCGCCGTCGACCAGCTCACCTTGGAAATTCCGGCCGGCAAGTAGTCATGTTCGTCGGCAAGTCCGGCTGTGGTAAACCACCACCCCTCAAACTCATCAACCGACTCATCGAACCCACCGAGGGGCGGATCTTCATAGGCGGCGAAGATGCCAGCAGTATGAACGGCGATAAACTCCGCCGCAATATCGGCTATGTGATCCAATCCGGGGGCCTCTCACCGCACCTCACGGTGGGCGCCAACATTGCCATCGTGCCGAAAAATGCTGAAGTGGGACAAGGCCCGCATTGCTAAGCGGGTAGATGAACTTCTCACCATGGTTTCCCTGGACCCGGAAACCTATAGGGACCGCTACCCGAAGGAACCTCGGCGGTCAACAGCAACGCATCGGCGTGGCCCGCGCCCTGGCTGCCGACCCGCCGGTGCTTCTCATGGACGAACCCTTCGGCGCCGTCGACCCGATCACCCGCCAACGCCTCCAGGACGAGCTCATCAATATCAATCCGAGCTCGGCAAAACCATTGTGTGCGTCACCCACGACTTTGACGACGCCAAGCTGGGCTGACTGGATTGCCGTCTTCGACGAAGGCGCCCGCATCGTGCAATACGACACCCCGGAACGCATCCTGGGGAGCCCGCCGACGATTTCGTGGCCGACTCATCGGCGCCGGCGCCGGCTTGAAACAACTCAACCTGGCCCGCGTCGGCGACGCCGACCTCATCACCCGGCCTTCGGGCAGCCCGGGGACGATGCTGCCGTCATCCTGAAAGAGGGTGGAGCGCCTAGGGCACGACCATGCGGTTATCCTCGACAATCATCAACCGGGTGCTCTCCTGTCGAGTCGGAAACAACTGCGCCGCATGACCACCATTACCAACTATCGGAGGATGATCTGCCCGTGGTGGGGCTCAAATCCTCCCTCAACGATGCCCTGGACACCATGCTGGTCGCCAACTCCGGCGCCGCCCTGGTCGAAGGCCCCCGCCGGAAATTCCTCGGCATCGTCAATGTGGAAACCGTCATGAACGCCATCACGGAGTTGCGGCGCCACCTCGACGAAGACACCCTGGGCAATAACGAGGGCGACATCCCCGAAGAGGTGGTGGCCCGCTGGGTGCATCAGATACCAGGACACGCCGGCCACACCTGAGGACTAGGGAGGACAGGCCCATGCAAAACCACAAAAATCGAACTGGTGGCAAGGGCTCACGGTGCAGCCCATTGTCATTCTTGCCATTCTCATCGCCCTCATAATTTGGTTTGAGTACGGCACAATTCACCAATACCGAATTGGCTACCCTCACGCTGTCGAACCTGCTCAACCTCACGGTGCAGCACCTGGAACTCACCACGGTCTCTATCGTGGTGGTGCTCATTATTGCCATCCCCTTGGGGATTCTGCTCACCAGAAACCACTGCGGTGGCTCACCACCCCGTCATGTCCCCTGGCCAACCTGGGGCAGGCCGCCCCGCCATTGGTCTGGTGGTGCTCATCGCCTTCGGCTCGGGTTCGGCTTCACCACCGCGGCGGTTGCCCTCATCCTTACGCCTTCCTGCCAGTGCTGAAAAACACCATGGTCGGCCTGGACGCGGTTGACCCTCAAACTGGTGGAGGCCGGCCGGGGCATGGGCATGAGCGCCGTCCAGGTGCTGTTCCAGATCGAACTCCCCTGGCGGGTGCCGATCATGCTGGCCGGCATCCGCACCGCCCTGGTGCTCCTGGTGGAACCGCAACGCTCGCCACCTTCGTCGACGGCGTACTCGGGCATCCTCATCACCACCGGCGTTAACCTGGCGCTCAATCGGGTGCTCATCACCGGGTCGCTGCTCGTGGCCCTCCTCGCCCTGGCGGTGGACTGGATCGCCCGAGTACTCGAACACACGCTGCGGCCGAAAGGACTACAACCATGAGCTCACGAAAGATACTCAGCATCCTGGTCATCGGCTGCACCCTCGCCCTCTCGCGGGGCTGCGGGCTCCGGCCCTCCGCCTCGGTCATCCTCAACCTGCACCCCGCCGCCATCCAACCCGTTCCCGGCGCGGAAGGCAAAGCGGTGGTCATCACGTCGAAAGCTTCACCGAACAGCTCATCATGGGCAAAATAGCGGTCTACATTGCGGACGCAGCGGGATTCCTGAGCCACGGACATGACGGGGTTCCGGGGTCGCAGCCGGCGCGGAGACTCCTGGAGTCGGGCCAGGCGCAAATCCTCTACGAATACACAGGGACGGCATGGCTCACGTATTTGGGCCACGAAACCGGCATTCCCGACCAGAAGAAACAATGGCAGGCGGTGTACGAGGCGGATTTAGCCAACGGGCTCACCTGGTCGAATCCGACACCACTCAATAATACGTATGCGTTTGCGGTGCGGCGCGAGTACGCGGAGCAGCATCATCTCACGGCTGAGCGATATTGCAAGCTTGCCGGTGTCGGAGCGCACCATGTGCGTGGATGCGGAGTTTAATTCCCGTTTGGATGGGCTCAACCCCATGCTGGAAAAATACGGTATTCCGCGAGGCACGCCGGAGGGGATTCCCGAAAAGAATATTTCGCTCATGGACACGGGCACGATCTACCAGGCGACGGACACGGGTGCGTGCAACCTGGGTGAGGTGTTTACCACGGATGGCCGGATCCAGTCGCTGGATTTGAGTGGTGTATAGCGGACGACCGGCAATATTTCCCGGCCTATAATGCGGCGCCGGTGTTTAATTCGGAGTTTTTGGCACAGTACCCCGAGATTGCGGACCGGTTTGCGCAGGTCACCAGGCGCTGACGACGACACCATGCGGTCGTTGAACCTGAAGGTGGACGTGGATGGTGCGGATCCCGGCACGGTCGCCTTGGATTGGCTGGTCGAACAGGGGTTTGTGTCGAGGTAGCGGCTACATGATGCCCAAAAATAGGTGTATACGCCTTGGGCCACCAGGATGCCGGGGACGAACGTGAGGCTGATGAGCACGTCAATGGTGGAAATGATCTTTGACAGGCGGGCCTCCTGCAATTCGTCGAGGCTGAGGGTTATTGACCGATATGAACAGCAGGGCAATGACGATGAGCGTGCTGGCGAACACCACCCAGACGAGATAGTTGTCGGCTGCCACCAGGGGCGGTGGTTTGGCCCAGTGGTGCTTTGCCGAAGTGGGTGAGGGCGGCGGCGGTGAGGGCTGTGCCCGCCCCGCCGGTGATGAGCAGGGGCGATGATGCGGGCGTCGGCGAAGCCGTGGCTGCGAGCATGAGGATGAGGGCGAGGAGGGCAGGCGGGGATAGCCTGCTGCCAGTAGGGGGCTGCCCGTCAGGGTGATGATGTCCAGGGTGCCAGTGCGGTGGCGGCCCACACGAGCCCCCGGCTGAAGGCTTCGCTGCGGCGGGCGGTGGTGTGAATCTTGGTGCGTTCGACCGGGTCGCCGGTGTCGTTGCGGCGCAGCGTGGTGGGTAGCCGCGGTGGCGTTGAGGGCGACGGTGGGGGCGATGAGTAGCAGGAGTATGGGTGCCCAGGCGCCCCAGGCGGCGACGGCGAGGGGTCGGACGGGGGAACAGGAAGGCGACGCCAAGGCCGGTGAGGACAATGGTGAGGATGGTGAATGCGACCACCCGGCAGTGTCGTTGCGGCTATCGGGCGCCTTGGCCTTGTTGGTTGGGGCGGCGTCTGCCGCGAGGAAGGCAACGATGATGCCGCAGGCTGGCGGCGCCAGGGGTCCAGGTGATGCGCGCCGGGGTGGTGGCGTTGGGTATGAGGGTGGTGGCGGGCCGGGTGGCGGCAGGCCGCGGCTATGGGGGTGGTGATGCCGGCCCACCGCAGCCAGGGTGGGGCTTAGAGGCGGCGATGATGATGCTGGCGAGGGTGATGATGCCGATGGGGCGAACACCCACAGGCTGGTCTGACTGGTGGGGGTGAGGGTGCGGGGAGCAGGATGAGGAAGAGTAACCCTAAAAGGGTGAGCCCGCAACAACATAATCCATTCGGAACGTATGGCCGATGACCTAGCGCCATTGGTTGCCGTCGATGAGTGGTGCGGATCTCGCTTAAAATATCGTCAACGAACGGGGCCTGGGCGGCGTCCGAAGCCCGCGTCAAATATAGGCGTTGACCATCAACTAATGCCGGTTCCGACAGGGAAATGTCGGGTTGATCCGCCCATTAATGGGGGAGGACAGGGCCCAGGTGAACACGTCGGTGACGGATTCCCCCGGCTTAGCGTGGGATTCATCGACCGGGTGGAACAGTTGGATGATTTCGTCGATAAAATCCACCACCGGCCGCTGGGCCGGTAGACTAACATCTAGCTACTGACGTTCTCCCAAATATATCCTCAGACGAACAAATACTGAACTCATTTTCGCATTAAGATTTCCACTATCAGGGCCCGACAATCTGACTAGTAGTAAGGATATATGAGCACTCGCACTAGTACACCGGCCCGCGGCTGCATCATTAAAGCAGATAAACCTATCGAAATCGCCGCGGTGCCCACCCATCTCGTGGGGTGGCGGTGGCGGCGTGCTCATGGCACTCATGCCCATCGTTGGCGGGGTCGGCATGGTCGCATGATGATGATCGTCCGAGTAACCCCATCCGCATGGGCCATCGGCTCGGTCACGATCGTCGTGGTCCTCTTCACCGCCGTCGGCGCGTTCGCCCGCAACCGCACCGGCAAACGCAAACAGGCCGAAGACGACCGGGTGCGGTTTATCGAACACCTGGGCCAGGTGGAGGAGGAAATCCGGGAACGCGCCCAAACGCAACGCTCGGAAGCCCTCATGCGCAACCCGGCGCCGGAAATGCTGGCGGACGTGGTGCGCGACCCCTACCGGATTTGGGAACGCCGCCGCGGCGACGAAGACTTCCTCATCACCCGCATTGGCAGCGGCATCGGTGAGCTCGCCACCCACGTGTTGTGAAACCCACCAACGACCCCATGGCGATCTCCGAGCCGATCGCCCAGGCGCATCTCGACCGCATGCTGCGCCGCACCCGCACCATCGAGGGCCTGCCCATGTCCATCCCGGCGCGCGGCGTGATCTCCCTGGTAGGCCGCTTAGAGCAAACAACCGCCGCACGCGCTCCATCGTGCTCCAAGCGGCCGTGTTCCATGCCCCGACGACCTGCGCATCCACGTCGCCCAACCGTACGACGGCGACTGGCTCTCTGGCTGCCGCACATCCTGTCCCCGAGCTTTGACGGCCTATCGTGAAACGCGAAGTCTCCCACGATGAGAATCCGCCACCGAACTCGTGGAGGAAACCTCTCCCGTGTGGAAGAACTCGCCGAAAAATCAAAATACCGGGAGGCCACCCTCGACCGGCCGTTCTTCATGGTGATCGTCGACATGGACACCCCGCACGGCAAGTGGGTGGCCGGCCAGCTTTCCGCGCTGCTGAGCGTGGCTCAACCGCTGATGGTGCTCGCCATGTCCTCCTCCCCAATACCTGGAGCCCTCACATCGTGGACGTCCGCGTCCTCCTCGAAGACGACAACACGTTCGAAGTGCAGCTCCTATCCCGCGGCGAAATCCAAGAACCCGCCGAGGGAGAAGAAGGCTATGTCGAACGCATGCTCTACGGTGGTAGGAAAGGCACCCTGGACATCATCTCCCCATCAGCCTGGCAGAAGCCATCACCCGCCAACCTCCCACTGCGCCTCGTGGAAGACGCCACCCCTGACGCCCTGGAGCAAACCATAGCCTGGACGCCATGCTGGGCATCCAAGACTTCGCCACCTACAGCATCGAAGACGCCTGGAAACGGTCCACCGAGGACTTCCTCAACGTGCCCTACGGCATCGACTCGAGCGAGAACCCATCAAGCTCGATATCACAGAATCCGCCAAAAACGGCATGGGTCCCCACGGCCTGTGCGTCGGCGCCACCGGCTCCGGCAAGTCGGAGGTGCCCGCACCCGGTGCTCTCCCAAGCGATCTGCCACCCGCCGGACCAGCTTTCCTTGTGCTTGTCGACTTCAGGGTGGCGCCACCTCATGCCTGCGGAAACCCTTACTCCCACACCGCGGCATATCGTTGACAACCTGGAGGACGCACGCCGGCCTCGTCATCGACCGGCTCCACGACTCCATCCTGGTGAAATCCAGCGCCGTCAACGTGTCCTCCAGGCTGCCGGCAATCTTGCCAACGTGGGGAATACAACGAGCTACGCAACCAAGGCAAGGTCACCGACCCCTGCCGGTGCTCTTCGTTGTCATCGACGAGTTCGGCGAACTCCTGGCGACAAACCCGAATTCGTCGACCGTTCGTCCAAATCGAGCCGCATTGGCCGGTCCATCGGTAATGCACCTGCTGCTCGCATCCCAACGGCTTGAAGAGGTCGCCCCAAGGCCTGGAATCCTACCTGTCCTACCGTATCGGCCTGCGCACCTTCTCCGCGCAGAATCCCGATCCGCCATCGGATCCACCGCCGCTCACGAACTACTGCCCATCCCCGGCTCCGGCTACCTCAAGGTTGACCCGGAAATCTTGAGACGGTTCAAGGCCGCCTACGTGTCCGGCCCCTATGAGGCTGCGGCGGTGGCCACCATCCGAACTCCGCCGGTGCCCATGCCCCTGAGAGCTCGCCAACACCACCGAGGCGTGGCTCAGCCGCAAGAAGAACTCCATCGCACACAATTAGAAATGTCGGCTGTGGCACCAAAACCGACAAACCACCCCTCGACCTCGTGGTGTCCCGGCTCACCACCGCTGCCGAAAAACCCGCCAAATCTGACTCCCACCCCTGCCCTGAACACCTCTCCTCGACAGCGTGTCACCAACATTGACGTCCACCCCGACACCGGCCTCGGCGCCGACCGGGAAGGCTACTGCGCGTCCCCCATGGGCATCAAGGACAAACCCTCACCCAATGGCAGGGCCCCATGGTGCTCGATCTCGCGGGCGCCGGCGGCACGTCGCCATCCTCGGCGCCCCTCAAACCGGCAAAACCACCGCCCTCCGCTCCCTCATCCTCGGCGCCGCCCTCACCCACACGCCCCACGAAGTCAACTTCTATCGTCGTCGACATGAGCGGCTCCCGCCTTCAGCTACCTCGCCCAACCGCCCCACGTCGGCGACGTGGTTGCCCGCTTCGACGAGGACACAAACCCGACGCACCATCGCCGAAATGGAAGCCTTCCTCCACGAACGCGAAACCTTGTTTCAGAACGCCACCAAATCTCGTCGGTGCAACAAATGCGCGACATGCACGTCCAAGGCCGCCTCCCCGAACTCTTCGCCGCCGATGTTTTTCCTGGTCATCGACGGGTGGGGCACCATGCTGAAAGACTACGACGACCTGGCGGAAACCGTCGAAAAGCTCGCACAACGCGGCCTCGGCTACGGCATCCACACATCATTCGGCACTGGCTGCTGGCCCGACTTTCGGCTCCCCGTCCAAGCCGTCATCGGCACCAAAGTCGAATTCCGGCTCAACGACCCTCGACTCCTGCGTCGCCAAACGTGTCAACGAAAAACTCGCCAACGAAACCACCGGCCGGTGCATCACCAGCGACGAACTCATCAGCCAAGTCGCACTCCCCATCATGGACAACCCCAGCCTCGTCCACGAAGCCACACCGGAAGCCCTGGTCAGCGCCATCAACCAGGCCTGGGAGGGTCGTAGTGCCCCCGCCGTGCGTATGCTGCCCGAACTCATCACCTACCGCGACCTCATTCACCAACACCAGGGTCACGAACCCGCCCTCGTCGGTATCGCCGAATCCAACCCTCAGCCCCGTCCACTTCAACCTCAACCGATCAACGCCACCTCATTGTCATCGAGCGACTCCCAAACCGGCAAAACCTCATTCCTTAAAAACATCATCGCCGAGGTGTGCCGTGGTAAAAATCCCGCTTGCAGTCTTCGGCATCGTCGACCTGCGCCGCCCCTGGATTCCTCACCGACGACGACCCCGCTCGGCAGCTATGCCGGCATGCGCGCCGGGTGACCCCCGCTGGTTGAGGGCATTAAAGGGATTTTGGACGAGCCGCCCTGCCGCCCGACAACGTTACTGTGGAGCAGCTCAGAACCGCTCCTGGTGATCGGGCCCAGAAACCTACCTGGTGATTGATGATTTCGACATGATTGAGGGCAGCGGTAACCGCTGAAACCGTTGGTTCCCTACCTGCCGCAGTCCGAGGATCTGGGCCTGCATCATGTGTGGCCCGCCGCAGCGCCGGCGTGTCGCGCAGCTCGTAGTGATCGAGCCGTACGGGAGGCTGCGGAGGCCGTGAACGGGATCCTGCTATCCGGTGACCGTCAGGAGGGTTCCGTGTGGCTGAAAGTGCTGAAGAAGCTTCCCCCGGGCCGGGCCCACTGGGTGACACGGTCCGGCAAGCTCAAATGGTGCAGCTGGCCTTTTACGATCAGGAGGGTCTCGATGGACTTTAATCGACACGGCGTTCCCGGCTGCTCTATCAACGACACGTACGAACATTCATCGACACATGGCGGGATGTGACCCTCACTGATAGTTCCTTCACCAGCATATGACCTTAAAAGGCACCGTCACCCTGAACGGCAACGACTATTATGCTGTGGCGGACCTGGACCCGGTGACGGGGAAGTCATGCTACTGGACCTTAATTTCCCTGAGCATCGGAACGACGAGTGGGACACCATCGAAGGCATTGAGTTGCAGACCTGTTCGGCCCGGCTGCTCGCCGCCCGCCTGTCCCTCCTCGACCCCAGCCCGCCTATTTCAACCCGCCATGCGTGGGGGCCGAAGGCGCACATGGCATTCTTCGTTTTTCAAGACGTTCCCCGCACCATTTGCTGGTACAAAAGCTTGACGACGCCCTAACTCCCACGGTTGTATGACCCCATTGGGAAGACGACCGTGGGGCTTTTTATGGGCACTCATACTAGGAAGTCTGACCACCTTTTTATAGCTAAGGTTTTAGGGGCGAAAAATCCGTATGTAAATGCCGAATTCATCATACTATCATACCCCAGTAGATGCCTGATGACCTCGATAACCAAGCATTGAGCATGGGTATCAAAATTACTGGGGGAAAGTAGGAAATCTAAATGCCTTCGAAAAAGTCAATAATAAATTCGAGACCGTATCCCAAAAATATTGATAGGGTACATTGTAGTGATAGCGCAAAGAGATAAACGATTCTTTGAGGGAGGACGTCGGTGGCCGAACAGGTTCTCAGAAAAGGCTATAGAACTCAACGCGAATGTACCCAGACCAAACTCTGTGGTACATCAGCCTGCCACTGGCGCCCTGGAAATTCTCGACACCATCCCGCCCATGCTGACACGTGATTGATCGGTTATCGGAGATTTTGTTCCCGGCATGCGGGTTGCGTGCCGGGGATACGGGAAGGTCGTTCGGCGTAGGTTGGGGGAGGTTGCTGCCGCTGCGCGGGAGGCTGGGGTGCTGGGGCTGGTGCCTGGGGTGTTGGGTCGGGGAGGTGTCGTCTGCTGCGGCGCATTGCGGTGGCATAGTGCGCGCCGGAGCGCCATGCGTGGATCCGGTGATGTCAGAGAGTTTTTCTCGCGATGATCCTCAGATCGAGATCCCTCGACGGGGGTGGCGAGTTTGTGATAGTGGAGCGAGAATCCATGTGCAGGTTCTGTGACGGATCGTCGCAAGGTGTTCCACGTGGAGGGTTTTGTAGCCAGTTGTGGGTTCGTCGTGGTTTTTGGTGATAAAGCGCGTCGGTTCCCGAGGTGGGGATGGTGGTGAGTGCGGGCTGTGGTGGAGCGGATGATCCAATCGCTCGGGTCATAGCCAGACATAACCGACCAGCCACTGACCCAAGAATTCGGCCATGAGGCCGGGGACGCGTATTTCACACCAGACGGTGCAGTTTAGTAAGCGAAGCGAGTTTAATTGTGAGCGATCATATCCAGTCCCCTTGCGACGCATCTGCACGAGATAGCCGCAAATTTGCGTCGATGAAAACAGAATTGGATGGCACCGAGCAGAGCGCCACGGAACTCCACGGGGTGGACGCCAACGACGGCCACCCGTTGCCACCGCTCGTCACCGACTTTCTGTCCGAATGGAAGCAATCCCGGAAAACCCTCAACGAGAACATCGGCATCCTCGGCGAGGTTTCCGGCAAGATCGCTCGACCTGATGATCGGGTTCGACACGGATGTGTCAAAGTCTATCGGCGATGCCGCATCAAAGATGAGGAGAACCAGTAATGGCTCAAGACTATTTGCATTTCGGGACTCGACGGCGGATTCGGCTGGCTCCGATATTTTTACGACGATGAACGAAATCAAGCAGACGTTGGCCACCAACCAGACAGCAATCAACAATCTAAACCCGAGTGGGTATCTGTCGAGGCCGACGCATATTACGACGCATTACCAATGGAACGAGGGGCCGATGGGACTTGCGACGTCCTCGACAATGTGAAGCAAACCCTCGGGGTGAAAGACGGCACGGGGACGTCAAAAATCCATCGGGAAATCCTCGATGCAACTAAATAACCCAGAAACCCCTAAGCGAAAAGGAAATAATCATGGCAGGGTCAAGAATCTTTGTCAGTGGAGCATGGTGCGGTCGAGCTCCACGTGGCCTCACCCAAGCTCACCACAGCACCTTGCAGGGCCAATCCAGCAAGTTCCTCTCCGGCCATCGAGCCGCTCAAGGGCTCCTGGAAAGGCGATTCCGCCAACGCCTGGGATCAAACGACCTGAGCTTGGAATGAGAACATGACGAAAGGTCACCCAGGCGCTCGACCAATTGACCGGTCGCGTCGACGAGGCCAGCAGGCCCAGCACCCAGGGTGAACAAGACCAAACCTCCGCCTTGCAGCAGCGGTTCGCTGGCATGCAATTTGACGAGGGCAACATTCTGTAGGAAAAGGATAAAACTCATGAGTATTTTTCTTATAACAATTCGGATGCGGAAAACGCAAGCGGTGACATCAAGAACGTCATCAGCGAAATCGAAGGCACCCTGACCGGATATGGACGGGGACGCATGAACAAGCTGGGCGCCGCCTGGGAAGGCAGCGAGCAAGAAGAATACCAGCAGATTCACGGCAAATGGTCGTCCTCGGCCCAGAACATGCGGGGGCATCCTGGAACAGATCAGGGGAGCGCTGGACGAAAAACTCCTCCAACGTTTCCGAAATGCGCGGCCGGGCCCAACGCCATCAGTGGCCAGTAACGAACACAGGGTAATCAATAACTCTAGCAGCAAAGGTGACGCATCGTGCCGGTTCTCCCACTCAAGCCCCTTCCTGGCATACAAAGAAAGCGAATTCAAGATCGGCGGGAACACCGCTGAAGTGTTTGATTTCGCCCGACGGTGGAAAAACCTTTGCCGATAATGCGCTCACCTGTCGCTAGCAACCTGCGTTCCATGAACGACGGTGGCTTCCTCGGCAGCGAAGGCGACAGGTATAAGCAGCTGATTAACAGCGACTTTCCGTCACACTTGACGACGACCGGGGAAGCCCACAACGGCGTGAGTACCGCCGTGCACATGCACGCCGAAGCCCCCACCACGGCGCAAACCAGATGAATACGCTGATCACGACTGCCTCGGTGAACCACGCCAGCAGTGCAGACCGCGGTCGCCAACTACAACGCGTGCGAAATCAACCTGGCTCGCGCCGTGGTGACCGCCCAGGCTGCCACCACAACAGCGGCCGCCACCGCGGTGGTTCCCGGCGTGAACGTGGCCACCGCCAGTGCCGCAGCCACGGCGCAAACCGACTTGACCGCAGCCCAAACCGCTTTTGAAGCCGCCAAGACCGAGCACACCCGGCCACCACCACCTTCAACGCCGATGTGACTACGGCCCAACCATTAAATCCACCCTGAGCACCGCCGCGAATTCGGCAGTGACCTCTATCCGTGCGCAGGCCAAGAAACGTTTTGAAGAAAATCCCCGGCTGGTTAGAGGAAAAATGGAACGACTTTCAAAGACTGTGAGCGAACACGCCGACGTTCTGGAGCATGATTCTGATGCAGTACAGCTTATCGGTGGCTGCTCATGATGATCCCATTCCCATCTTTACCGCTATTGGTGCTGTTCTTCTTGGCGTGGGTGTGGGCTTAAAGGCAATCATTGGCACTGACCGGTAATGCTCGTAAGTGAGTTTGCCTCGACTGGTGACAACATGTATTCCGGAGTGAAAGCGCTTCGCTGCAAAGCGGGAGGACTGCCTCAAAGGGCTAGCCAGCAAAAGTACGGCGTCGAACGGCACTGTGGCATCGAGCAGCGCAAAGGCGTCGAAAGCAGCAAATGCGGCTCAAGGGAGATCGGCAGCACGTCAAACTTGCCCGGGGTAATTAAAATGCCAAAAATTTCCTGGCTGTGGAGCTGTGGATGGCAACCGGTGAGATGATTAACTTGTCACCGATGTGCATATTGATGGCATGTTGCCAATGGTGGTGGATCGGAATAATAGTTCTGATCTCGATGCGAGTAGGTGCATTCGGCCCAGGGTGGAACACGTCATGGATACGCTTCGATGAGATCTGCCCCGATAAAAGATTCTGATGATGTCTCCCGATGGGGCCATCTTAGAATTCCCGCTGGCAGCCCGGCAGATGGTTCTGAGGTGGTGGCGAATGGTCGCCCGTGGCGGTTGTCAGTTTGTGGACGGTGCGTACCGGGTACGCAATATCCAAGAGGGCATTACCTGGGTGTTGCCGTTACGGGAGTGAGTTTGGGGGATCGACCTGATGCCCCCAGCCAAGACTTCACCGTCACCGGCGATGCTGCCAAAGAACGTTGTCCACCAGGTAGAAGACACCGAAGTATCCAACTCGTTTGTGAATGTGTTGTCACCGGGTTCGGTGGCGGATCACGTTGGCACTGCGTGGAGATTCGTCTTTCCTCGATTGTTCATCATTCTGGTGACGTGGATCGAATCGACGTAGGCAAACCACAGGGTCACCTGGTATCCAGATGCGCCGTAGTGATGGCACTACTCTGAATTCAAAGTGGCATAACGGATCCGCCTGCTATCCATTTGGGTGAAAAACGAGAAATTCATCCCCGGGTGAGGAGCCGATGTGGCTCGCATCCTACAACTATGATGGCAGGGTCGACTGTTGTAGGTGATTAATTCTGCCGCTGGTGCATTGCGCTATTACTATGATGACGAGAAATCGTCCTTGCCAGTGGATCGATCGGAATGGTTACTCTTACCATTATCGGTTCGATGACTAGGGCCGGGTGGTGTCCCAGGTGGGGTCCGCGGCATGTTCCCAATGCTGTCAGTGTGGTTGCCGGATACGGGGATGATGCGCCAGAAGAGACGCTGTGTGCGTCATGTTGAGTACGCAGGTGAATTTCCACGGAGATCCACGCGGAGATCGGTGACTCGTGCATTAATGGATACTCGACCGGTTAGAAATCTCCTTAGCCAACCCTCCTGCGGGAAAGGGCCTGAGTTGGTGCTGGTTTGACTGGCGGGCCGGACCGGTGTGCGGATGATGAGTCGTGGACTATTCCTGATGAGTGCTTTGCACGACGAGTTTCCTGGGAGTCATTCGTCCCACGGTGTACCGGTCGACGCCTGCGCGATGTGTGGCGGATGGTCACCGCGGAAGGTGGCATAGTGACGGTTGGGATCTCGACGATTACATCACCAGGTCGAGTCGTGAAATGCAACACCGGTGTGGTTGTCTGCGCTTGGATCGTGATTGAGTACGGACCACTACCCCGGGTCGGATTTTCGGTGATGGGACGACAGACTGTGACGCCTGGTGCGTGTGAAACCTGTGAGGGGTCACCGGTCCGGGATGGGCATCACCGACTGGTGAGGTTGATCCTGCTGGGTTTAGTGACGGCAGTGACGGATCCCTGCTGGTGTTCGGTTGGAGTACGAGTACGAGTGGCGGGCAACAGGATCAGTGCGTGGCGGTGAGTTGATCCTCAGGGGTTGCGCAGGTCACGGAGTGCGATAACGCTGTCACGACCGTAGTCGTGCTGGATCTGCGGGCAGGCGCTCTTCCGTGATTCGGGATGTTCGCGGCTTTATCGTACTGAGAGCCGGTGACCCTGTCGGTGATGACTGACCAGAGTGGAATGACGAGATGGGCCGACCAAAGGTCGTAAACGAGACGAGGTGAACGAGGTCTGCTTCCTATGACGTGAAGGCAACCAGATTGCCGCGCTGCTAACGAAGCAGTGCGCGACGACCACGGCAAAAATATACGTACAGTGTTCGATGAGGTCGAGCGAGATTGTCGCGCTGATGGTGGGGTGACTCGGTACACGCACAACACGGTGATGGGCGGGTTGCGGTTAGCGAATGCGGACGCATGCATGGCGGTTTGAGTTACGATCTGGGACGAGGTCAATCAAAGAGACCGACTATAACGGTCTAGTGACTGAGACCCGCAGGTCGCGGGACGTCTGCGTGCATTGACGGTATGTCCATGGGGAAGGAATCGTTGCAACTGCTCATTATGATGCCTCGAGCGGTTTGACCGAAGTGCACGAGATTGATGATGTGGTGCGGTTTTACCCGAGACAAGTTGGGGAGATCGCCAGGTGTCGAACAGAGTGGTCAACCGTTGATTATCAGCATGATGAGTATGGGCGGACTCATTTCAGAGACAACAACCCCTATATTCCGGGGAACAGACGACGAGTTAACCTGTCCCATAATCCGAATGGCGTCAGTGATTCGGTAACTTCGCATGTGCTGCCTGACGAGCAGGTAATTTCGAGAAAAGCCGGTTCAGTGAGGGGAGATGCATCTAGAATCCAGCATATTCTCTCGATGGTAAAGAGGTAGCGGTTGCCGGATTAGGCGTTGATGCTCTTTGGCCGCAGGTCGTGGTAGCGTATGAGTTCAACAGTTCCGCAAGCTCACAGTTTGATCAGCGAAGCCGGGTTGTCTCGGACACCATGGTGTTGAAAGCTCGCGGGAATGCCGCGACAAGCATCGTTGATCGGGCGTTTTCGCTGGCGTGTGGATGATGATGTTGGAGCGGGTAAAAGATCGCGGTTCGGGGAGTGACCACGAACAGATTATGCGCGGATTCTCGGGCCGGGTCACCGGTGTGACGCATGTGGATGCTGCGGCGGGATCAGAAGCCGTCGGAAGTCGTATGAGCTTTAGTCGGCTGGCAGTGGCGACGAAACTTCATCCCGATACCACCGCGTTAAGTGGGCTGATGATGTGGATCTGTATGGTGGTGTCAGTCTGCCGCAAATCGGTCGGACTTCTTGCTTACGTATGATAAGGCTGGCCGTGTTGTCCAGACGGTGACGAAGCGGTTGTCAGTAGCCAGCTACGTGGTGGAAAGCATTTCTATTATGGTTCCGGCACCCAGCCAGTGAGTTGAAGATTCGGATCACCCTGGTGTTGGTTGGCGGTATTTGTATGATGGCCTGGGCCGTCGGGTTGGTAAAGGAACAGATTGATACCGTTACGGGTGACGTGCTGAGCCGTACGGTGTCGGACGCATCAGAGACTGGCGGTCGGCGAGCAACGCACGGTGAATGCGCATGAACGCGTTTGGTGGGCTCAGGCAAGTTGTGGCCTGTTGACTCATGGACTGGGATGTAATGGGCCAGATTGAGATTGCGCTTCCAGTGGCCTCTGATGGTTGGTCGCAGGATCAGGTGGATGCGGTGTTTTACGCGATGATCGCGATTTTTGCTGGTGCGCCGAGGGAGCTTGTCGACGTTACTACTGGTGGGATTGTTGGTTATAGTGCCAGTCGCTGTTTCGGGAAACGCTACTTGGTTTTGGTGAAGTCTCACCATTGTTGTTTGCTGGCCAGTATGAGGATGCTGAGTCAGTGGGTATAACCGGTTCCGGTACTATAATGCCGTTTGGCATGTATAACGCGCAGGATCCGTGGGTGTTGGGCCGAATTTGGCTAGCGCGCAAGCATATGTGGATAATCCTGCCACCTGGGTCGATGTTTATGGTTTAAGCCAGCTGCAACCGAGTACGCAACAACTTGCGCAGAACTGGGCGCAAGGGAGAAAGCTGAGGCTGATGTTCTGCGAAAGTCATGTGCACGGGAGCAACCTGAGGCAGCCAATAAAGCGGATCCAGCTGGTGCCGGAAAGCGAGGTATTGGCGAGACAAGTTGCGCTGAAGACATCAGATGGGCGAAGCCCCTACTGCTAGAGATTCCTGACACGCATAACGGCAGAAGATCAATATAAGGTGTTTGAGGTAAGGTGCGAGCGCTGGAGTCTGATGGTCAAACAGCTATGCAGCGGGATCCCAGTAGCGGTAAGCCTGCGAGGTCCGTGCTACCTCCCGCAGTGAAGCGTATTGGTCTCTCTCCCAGAGATAAGTTCACAGGTACGTAGCGTGGTGACAGGCCCGGTCGCTGCGCTTAGCAACCTGCGCCAAACATTACAGCAGCTCGGAGCCCACCCGCCAAATAGTAAGGTTTGTGTTATGGCGAAGGTATATGCGCAGGTTGATCCGTGGTTTATCCAGCGTGGGTATAAGCGTACTGGTGTTCCCGGGTTGTCCGTTACGCCATAAAGACAGAACGAGTCTGCTTTTTGAGCTGCTATTTCGGCGACCCCCATGCCGGACGATCCCGACCACCACGGTTCCATCGTGTTCTGATAGCGCCAGCTGATTCCGGCATTGAAGCTTCATACCGCGCTGTTACAACACAGTAGTGTGGAGCGGCACCCCGGTGGGGAACCATAAAGGAAATTCGCACATCTTCGGGTGATTCGCCCTGGCTCAATCGCTTTCTCTACCCAGAGAAAACCACCATTGGTGATAATTGGCAGCAACTCTTGGGCCAATTTGAGCATGACCTACCCATCATTTGGTCCGAGTTGGCCGACGCCCCAGATCTGTATGCGGCGTAGACGTCGATAACATTGGACCTGGTTTTAAAAACAACGGGTAAAACTCCTCGTCTTGCTGTATCAACAGCGGTGGGATGAGGCGTTAGCGCAGGTGCGTTCCTGGGCTGTTGCGGACGTGAATCCCTCAGGATTTGCCGCCCGAGCCAGGCAAATGGACCGCCCAGGAGGAGCTCGATAACGCCGTCGAGGGTTGAAACATGGAGTACGTCGATAAGCATCGGTGAAAACGCTTATCGACGCCGGAACGAAAAACGACCAGCTCAATTTTCGGTGAGCTTCAATGACCTCTTATCATCTCACAGATGATTAGAGTGAAACCCATTCGTAAATAGTAATCTGATCATTGTGTAACATCAGTTGAAAGAGCATAATAGCTCTCACTAGGCAATTTATGTATGATGTCGGAGATCTGATAACAAAATAAACGCTTTTAAACCACGCTGAAAATCAAATAATAATTTTAAAGGCTTCCCACGATCCAAAATCGCTCGGTATATGTGCGGTAATAGCACTACTGATGAACGATTGTGAGGAGGTCATTCGTGACCAATCAGGTCGTAGAACGGTGTTTGTGGGATTGCCACCAGATGCGCGGCCGAGCTTTTTATGGAACATCTATTTGCCCTGCTGATGTGGCGTTATATTGACCTTCACCCTCTCATTGTGATGCGTGTATTGATCGGTTATCGGGGAGTTTTGTTCCTGGCATGCGGTTGCGTGCTGGGATCGGAGGTTGTTCGGCGTAGGTTGGGGAGGTTATTGCTGCGGCTCGGAGGCTGGGGTGCTGGGAGTTGGTGTTGCTCTGGGGGTGTTGGAGTCGGGGAGAGTGTCGTCTGCTGTGGTGTTGTTGCGGTGGCATAGTGTGTGGCCGGAGCGCGCATGCGTGGATCCGGTGGTTCTCGAAGTTTTCCGTGATAATCCTCAGGTGGCGACCCCTCGGACGGGGTGGAGTTTGCGGATGGTGGATGCGAATCCTGTCAGGTTCTGTGACAGATCGCGCGGTGCCGTTTCATGTGGAGGGTTTGTGCCGGTTTGGGTTCGTCGGCTTTTGGTGATAAGTGCGTCGGTTCCTGAGGTGGGGATGGTTGGTGATGTGCGGCTGTGGTGGAGCGGATGATTCGTTCCTTAGGGTATACCCGGACATTACTGGTCAACCTCGACCCAAGCGATCCACGGCGAAGACAGCAATCCCGTGATTCCCTACTTTCCTGCGGAAAATGCCGTAGATCGGTGGATAAGCGAGTTTTAATTGTGAGGATAATATTCGTTCCTATTGAACAGCTACGCGAGATAAACCAAATTTAGAAGACAATGAAGTAGAGCTGGATGGTACAGAGAAGTGCCACTGAGCTGCACGGCGTCGACGATAACGATGGCTACCGGGTTTGCAAGGCATTGACGCTCTCGACGATGGCACTCGCGTCGATAGTGTCAATCGGAACATTGGCGCCTTAGGTGAACTCTCCGGCAACTGCCAACGTCACAGCCAAATTTGATTCCAGTCGCGGTCCCTCCATAAGGCGGGCCGGAAAAGATGAGGAGTCGCGGCTGAGGTATTCGCATACCGTGATTCCGTATCGGTCGAGGCAGAGGCTGACATTCGGCGAATAATGCGCCGAATCAAGAAAACGCTGGCCGCCAACCGCAAAGCAATCAGCAGTTTTAAAACCCCGGGACTGCGGTCGAGGCCGACGGATACGCAAGCTCATCACGAAGTGGAACAAAGGTGCCGACGGGCTTCAGACGTTAACGACGTCCAAAAGGCCCTGGCCGGAGTGCGGAAAGGCACCGGAGAACTGGAAAGAAGCCATCGGGGAAGCCCTCGATTCCGTCGAATAATCAACCATCTGAAAGGAAAAACATCATGACAGACACAAGCATGTCAGTGAGCATGGCGCGGTCAGCTCCCCACGTTAGCCAGATTGCAATCTCACCATAATGCCTTGAGCACCAAATCCAACGAATTTATGTCGGCCATCGAGCCGCTCAAGCGCTCCTGGAAGGGTGATTCTGTTACCGCCTGGAATCAAATGACCGAGGCGTGGGACGAGAATATGACCTCACCGAGGCACTAAACGAGTGACCGGTCGCGTCGATGAGGCAGGAAAAACATACAAAGATAGCGAATCAAACCAGTTAGCGGCATTGCGGCGGCGATTTGCTGGCATGCACTTCGACCAAACCACCATGCTCCAGGAAGGATAACGCTCATGCCATACGCCTATGATTCCGCTCATGCAGAGGAAACAATTTCGATCTTAACCGATTATGAGCAGTATTGAGGGACTTTGAGCCGAAATGAGTGGGGGACATGAGAGTCTGAAAGCTTCATGGGAAGGCGGCGAACAGGAAGAATACGAGCAGGTCCACCACAAATGGTCATCCTCAGCCCAGAACATCCGACGTATTTTAGGGCCAGATGAGGAAGCGCTGGCTGGAGACACGCATGATGTTGCCGAAAATGCGCAATCGGGTCGTGAGCAATCAGCGGCCGGTAATCAACCCAGGTAACCAGTAACTTCTAGCAAAAGGTGACGCATCATGCCGGTTTCCTCTTCCAGTCTTTTCTCACCTATGAAATGTCGGATTTCACATCGGCGGCAACACCGCCGAAGCGTTTGATTTTGCCCGGCGGTGGAAAATATTTGCCGAAAATGCGCTCACCTGTGCTGCAGCAACCTGCGTTCCAGTAGCGACGGCGGGTTCCTCGGCAGTGAAGGCGGACCGCTATCGGGAGATAATCAACGATACCCTCCCACCTGACCATAACCGGCAACGCCCACAACGGGGTGAGCGCGGTCACGAAATATGCCGAGTCTTTAACGTCGGCGCAAACCCGCATGAAAGCACTGGTTTCCGTCACCAGTGTCAACCATGCTGCGGTGCAGGCTGCGGTAACTTCGCTACAACGCCTGCGAGATAAACGTAATCCGGGCCGCAGCCACCGCTAAAACCTGACGACGACGGCCTTTTCGCAACCGCTGCCGTTCCCGGCGTGAACGTGGCCACCGCCAGTGCCGCTCATGGCCCAGGCGGATCTGGCGTCAGCCAAAGTTGCGTACGAGCCGCCAAAGCCGAATACACCCGGGCCCAGGCGCATCTAAGGCAGATTTGGTCAAAGGAAAGCAGATCAAAACCGCCCTCAGCACCGAAGCGGATTCCGCGGTGTTTTCCATCCGGTCGCAGGCCAAGAAACGCTTCCGAAGAAAAACCCCGCTGGTTCAGGGAACAGTGGGAAAAGATTTAAAGACTGGGTGGGTAAACACGCCGATATCATCGGCATGATCGCTGATGCGCTGCAACTCATCGGTGGGCTACTTGCCATGATCCCTCCCTGTTTTCACCGCCATTGGCGCCACACTCATGGGCATTGGCGTCGGACTCAAAAGTCACCCTTGCCGCAAACGACACGGTTCGTGGACCAGTTGTGCTGACGCGGCGACGACATTCGTTCCGGGTGGAAAACCGCCGAAAAGCCGGCAAGAATGCGCCTGAGGCTACGAAGACCATGAAGACGTTGTCGAAGGCGTCGAAAGCCGCCAAAGGCAAATTCAAAAAGATGGCGTCAAAGGTGAGCTCCGGGGCAATAAATGCAAAACGCCCGGGTTTAGAGCCGGTGGATATGGCAGACCGGTGAGATGATCAACTTGTCACCGATGTGCATATTGATGGCATGTTGTCGATGGTGGTGGATCGAAATAATAGCTCTGATCTGGACGTGAGCATGGTGTTCGGCCCAGGATGGAGCACCACCCTGGACTGCCGGATCGAAGTGTTATCAGACAAAATCTAATGATGTCCCCGACGGCGCCTTTTACTGGAGTTTCCACCAGCACCGGTGGATGGTTCTGAGGTGGTGGCGAATGGTCGCCCGTGGCGGTTGTCGTTTGTGGATGGTGCGTATCGGGTGCGGAATATCCAGAGTGGTATTACCTGGGTGTTTGCCGTTACGGAGTAGCGAGTTTGGAGATCGGCGCCTGATGCCCCTGATCTCAGGATTTCACCGGACCGGAGATACAAAGAACTATGTGCACCTGGTGGATGGAGAGACCGGGAAGTCACCACGACCATAGAAGACGCGGATGTCACCAATGGTGGCGAGCATGTGCGTGCGGTCTCGAATTCGTTTGTGGATGTGTTGTCGCCGGGTTCGGTGGCTGACACGTTTGGCCTGGGTGTGGAGATTCGCCTTCTACGACTATCCATCATTCTGGTGCGTGGATTGAATATGACTACGAGCGAAACCACAGGTCAGTTTCGGTATCCATGCGTCGTAGCTGGCAGTACTCTGCCTGAATTCAAGCATAACCGGATTGATCGTTTGCTCTCCATTTGGGTGAAAGAAACGAGGAACCCATCTCTGGTGAGGAGCCCGATGCGGCTCGCCTCCTATAATTACGATGGCAAGGGCGGTTGTTGAAGGTGATTAATTCCGCTGCTGTGCATTGCGCTATTACTATGATGACAAAAATCGTCCTTGTCGGTGGACAGACCGGAATGGCCACTCTTACTATTATCGGTTCGATGAGCAGGGCGGGTGATTTCCCAGGTAGGGTCCGGTGGGATGTTCCCCCAACGTGGCAGTGTGGTTGCCGGATACGGGGGATGACGCGGAGGATGGTGAGTGGTGTGTGTTGCCTTAGATGCGTGGGTGAATTCCACTGGGAATCCTACGAGATCGGTGACTCAGCATCAAATGAGTACTGGACCGGTTGGATAAACTCCCGCTGTAATTTGCTGCGGAAAAAGGCTCTGGTTGGTGCTGGTTTGACGGTCGAGGCCGGACGGTGCACGGGATGATGAGTCTGGACTATTCCTGATGAGCTTTGCATGATGAGTTTTTGGGGGATATTCGTCACGGTGTACCGGTCGACGCCTGAAGGAGATGTATGGCGGATTATTGATGCCGAGGGCTCAGTGATCGATCGGGAATACAACCAATACCATCAAAATCAGTCGTGATGATGTTTCAAAACGACCGGAGTAGTGACCAGTATTGACCGAGATGAATACGGGACTATCACCCAGATTGATTACGGTGATGGGACAGCAGAAACCATCGCTCCGGGTGTATGGGGTGAACCCGTCGAAAGGTTATTGGTCGAGACGGTTGACCACCGACATGAACTGGATCCCAGCGGGTTGGTACAGCGACCACGTATTCTACCGCACGAATAGAGTATGAATACGAGTGGCGGGCATCCGGGACTGAGTGCCAGTTGGCGGTGATTGATCCTCAGTTGGTGCAGGTCACGGAGTGTGATAACGCCAGGCGGCCGTTCGCGTCGGTGGATCCCGCGGGCGAGGCGCTCTTCTGTGATTCGAGGATGCTCGGGGGCTGGTGACTGGAAAATCATCGATCCGATTGGCAACGTGACCAAGGTGTATTCCCCGAGGGTGGGTGACCTTCAAGGTGATTAACCCGGACGAGGGAGCAGACAATGGTTTACGATGGGGAAGGCGGCAGATAGGAGACTCGATTGATGAAGTGGGCACTCGTGCCGTCAGTAAAGTCGACACAGTGTTTGACAAAGTCTCGTGGAAGTTCTTGTACTGCCAATGGGGAACTAACCCGTGCACGTACTGACACGCAGATGGAGCTCAATTAGATTAAGCGAACGCTGACGGGCACACGTGGCGGTTTGAATATGATTTGGTCGGAACATTGTCAAAGAGATTGATTACGCTACCGTGACCGAGGACCCGCAGGTCACTCGGATGGGCTGCGACTAGACGCATTGATGGTGAGAGGGTGCCGTCACTACCATTTGACGACGCAGTGGGGCGGGTTGCCGGAGACTTCATGAAGTCGATGGCGTGGTAAAGTTCACGAGGACCAATACGGTGAAGTGACACACAGATTACGAAATAAGTGGTCCACGGCCGACTCACCGTACCCGCTGATGAATATGGGCGGTTAACGTCCGGAGACAACAACACTGTATTCGGGTGAGCAATCCGCACCGAAGTACCACCGCATAGTGCCGCCGGGGCTATGAATGCTGTGACCCATGTCTTGCCCGATGAGCGGAAGTCACGGAAACCCCAACCTCATGATGAGCACGGCCAGCTGGAAACCGCGAAATGACGCCATGGTGCTGCTGGCCAAGAACCGGCATCAACGCATCATTTGCGTGGATGATGCTGGTCGGCAGTCATGGTTGAGCGTGGGTCGATGGTTCGCCAATTCAAGTTTTGATCAGCGGGATCGTATTATCTCTGACACCGTGATGCAGGCTTGGTGGGAAGCGTCAGCGACGACGAAATATCGTTGACCGGGTATTTTCGTGGCGTGCGGATAACACACATTGACGCAAGTGACGAATATCAACGTCTACAATTCGGTCGACAGATTAGACGCCGTTGACGTAAGCTTAACCATGCGTCACCGGTGTGACACATGTGGATGCTGTGCAGGATCGAATCATCGGAGTCGTATGGGTTTGGTCGGGCTGGTATGTTAACGCAGGTTACATCCTGATGTTTCTGCTAAGTGGGCGGATGATGTGGGACCTCTATGGTGGTAATACGATGCCGCGGCAAATCGGTCCGGACTACGTTTACTTATGATAAGGCTGGCCGTGTTATCGAGACGGTGACGAAGCGGTTGTCAGAAGAAAGACCCTCAGAAGCGCGTTTTTATTATGGTTCCGGTACTCCAGCCTGTGGGTTTTTGAGGATTCGGATCATCCTGGTGTTGGCTGGCGGTATTTGTAAGGATGGCTTGGATCGTCGGGTTGGTAAGGAACGAATTGACTGATACTGTTACGGGTGACGTGCTGAGCCGTAATACGGTGTTTATGCATCAGAACCGGCTTTTCGGCGAGCAACGCACGCTAGAATGCGCATGAACCGCGTTTGGTGGGCTTACAGGCAAGTTGTGGCCTGCTGACTCATGGACTGGTGTGATGTAATGGGCCCGAATTGAGATTGCTGCTTCGAGTGGCCCTGTTGAGCGGTTGGTACCTGCAGGATCAGGTGGATGCGGTGTTTTACGCGATGATCAGTGATTTTGCCTGGTGCGCCGAGGGAGCTTGTCGACGTTACTACTGGTGGGATTGTTGGCTGCCGTAAGCAAATCACTGTTCGTGGAAACGCACGGTTTGGTGAGAAGTCTTCGCCATTGTTGTTTGCTGGCCGGTATGAGGATGCTGAGTCAGGGTGGGTGTATAGCGGTTCCGGTACTATAACGCTACGCATTTCGCGCATGTACAACGCGCAGGATCCGTTGGGTGTGGGGCCGGGTCGGCCAGCGCGCAGGCGTACGTGGATAACCCCACCACCTGGGTAGATGCGATGGGCTGGCAGCGCATAGCAAAAGCGGTACGCCGCCCTTTTGTCCTACGCGCACATAACAAAGGCGTTAAGTTGGAGAACACGCAGTGGACAACATCATTAAACGTAGTGGTGGTAGGGGAATCGGTGAGCGCGTGACCTATGTTGATGCAAATGCGACGTATTGTTCTGATGGTTCTGTTGGTAAGAACTTGGTAGAAGTTAAAAATGCAAAGAGCCAGAACATTCATCCCGATCATGCTGCGGTTTGAAAAGTCTGTCCGAACGAGGCGCAGTGTGTTAGATCTCTACGTGGCGCGAGGAACAAAGGTTTTCTCCAACTTCATTCGAATCACCCGAATATCAATCTTCATCGAATTTACACGAAGGGATATTGTTCAAGCGTCGAGAGGTGTCATCACCCACGAAGACAGATTTTGTACATTATTAATCTGGATTTTGGAAGAAACATCCATGACAACTATCCCTGACTCTGATCGCCCTCTGGCGGCCCTAGAGGCAAAGGGCTGCCTTACCCATTGCCTGACCGGTGGAAGACCCCGACCCGGAGATGATACGTGCCTACATTCATGCCTGCTGACATCGCCGCAACGGCTCCAGGCATGGATTTGGAGCTCATCACCGATCGGCGGCGATTCTGGAGCACATAACAACGAAGCTGAGTAATCGTGACTGTTGATGACATGGTGGCCGCGTATTTTGCGGCGCCAGCAGGGATTGAGCGTAGCCGTTTGCTTTTTGCGTTAATGCGAGGCAGCAGGGTCTCAGCGCGAAGCATGTTGCGCGTGTTTCTTGATGTGGTATTAAGCTGAAGACCCGGCTCTGATCTGGTTTCTTGCCGTGGCTATTTGTGCCTGCGGATCGCAAGAACAGTGGATTTGTTGGCACCAAATCTGACGGAATCCCGTGTTATCAAGACGCATTGCATCCGCCCGCGTAACCGTTCCCGCATTGAAAAAGAAAGGTGTGACGCCATGGATTCTCGGTGTTGAGCTATCAACTAGATGTTGTGGCTTGTCCAGTGAAGGAGGATGATAGTGGTGGATTTACCGAGGTCGATTCCTGGGTTTTCGGTGACCGATTCGTTTGCTGATGTGAAGCAGCCGTCTGGATCTGTGCGTGCTGGTAATGGTTTCGGTTTTGAGTCTGTGAGGGTTATCTTGAGCTGGGTGGGAATCGTTATCTTGCTGGTATTGATCAGAATCCAGTGACGCATGGTGGGCTGAATGTGTTGAGCTGCGGGAGTTATTCATGATACATTTGAGGGTATCGCGTTGGGGAGATGTCAGCTCAGGAAATTTGCTGGTGAACTGTGAAGATCGGTTCCGTCTATCATGGAGAGTCGAGATGGTTTGCGGCCCGGAGCGCGTGTGTCCTTTTTCTTGTATGAGGGATGTACCTGAGTGCGATTGGTTGGTGGGCAAAGATCTCACGAATGACGAGGTTGAAGGCTATTTTTGCTGGGCGGATAGAAGATTTGGGTCCTAATGTGTATTACTTTTACAAGCCATGCGCCTTGGATCAGTCCTTCTTCACGTATAAATCTGAGCCTCCCCGCCAAATAGTAAGGTTTGTGTTATGGCGAAGGTGTATGCGCAGGTTGGATCCGTGGTTTTATTCAGCGTGGGTATATAGTGTACTGGTGTTTGGGATTGTCGCTATGCCAGCAAGACAGAATGATCTGCTTTTTGAGCTGCATTATTTCCGCCACATGGCGGTGTGATGAGGAACTCAGCTACTTGGATGGATCCGCTAGGTCTTCATCCGAAAAGGAAAACCGCCGGATAAAGCGCCCTATTCGAAGCCAGACGCTTGGACAGACTCGCTTTTGTGCCGGAAAATACAAAGATTTAGGCTGAGCAGGCCATAACTCTACACCCTGATTCAATTGTGTCATTGGAGCGCCATCACATTGTTAGCCAAGATACTTTGACAGGACAAAACCCTATTGATGCTCTTTGCTATCCAGATGACTCCAGCCATCATCAACGAGACGATGACTTATGGATCAAAGCAAACAGGCTAAAAGCTCACCGTGAGAAGTTGGAGCATCAAAGAGATAGAGAGAGCATGGAGCCCGATGTCAAAGTCTTAGGATCGAGCGTACGTGCTATTGGAAGCCATGGGGTGATAAATGTGGGCACCAGTGCCTATGAGGCCCCTTTAGAGTTGCTATATTAAGAATGGCCTTCATCAGCCATAAGCAAGTGAGGTGTGATCATGATGATGGTTTACGAGTGTCTGGGATCCTGGGTTTTCGGTGACGGATTCGTTTGCTGATGTGAAGCAGCGTTTGCGATGATGTGGGCATAATAATTTCGGTTTCGAGTCTGTGAGATACCGCGAGGCTAGAGGGTGAAAGCGTTATTTTATGGGTAAGGATCAAAATGAGGTAACGCATGGTATTGATATGTTGAGGTGCGGGGGTTGTCGAGAGTGTATTATCACGCTCGAGAGGTATCGCGTTGGGTGGATGCTGGCCCAGGAGTTTTGCTGGTGAAACTAGCGAAGGTTGGTTCCTCTCCCATCATGGAGGACTATACAATTTCGGTGGCCTGATGAACGTGTGTCCTTTTATGTGTGATGAGGATGCCCAGTACGATGATTTGCTGGTGGGTAATGATCTTACAGACTGACGAGGTGAAATGTTATTTTCTCTGGCAAGATGGGAGATCTGAGACCCTAATCAGTATCACCCTTTATAGCCCTGAATAAGCCTTCATAATGTTGGTGTGTTCCGGAGGTTGAGTGATGTTTGTGGGGTATAGGGTTTGAGCAGGATTTTGCAGATGAAAGGCTTGTACTCTGGAACATGTGATATCTCAAGTGGGTGCAGGCATGGGAGTGTATGTGTTTTGCAGTTGTCTGAGGTTTCGGAAATTTGCAGAGATAGCGCAGCAATATAAAAGGTCATGTGGTGGGTTGAGGATGTTGCATCTGGCCCATTGGGTTTTAGTAGATAATCCGGTTGTTGGTCTTATCGAAATTTCGTGGTTCCGTGCCAGATTCTGACCCCTCGGGGCATTTTCCTCGATAGATTTTCCGCATGGTGGTGTGGTGATGGTTTCGGCTGTGGCGGATTTTCCTGCGAGGGTTCAGCCGGTTTTGGTTGAGAATGTCGTCCGGTGGATGGTGTTGGTGGAATCCGGTGATGTGGTTGCTAGGTTGATGCAGGCTGGTGCGTTTTTGGTGTATCGTCTGGATTTTTGCGGGTGCGGCTGGGTTTCTTAAGAGAAGTGTTCATTGACCACGATCATCTGGGTTAGTATCCGGGCTTTTATGAGCCATCCATGCGGTATTCCTGGTTATACACTGGCGATTCAATGGTTCTGATAAACCGTAAGTGAGGATTGTGATTATGGATTTTACTAAATCTGGGATTCCTGGGTTTCGGTGACTGATTCGTTTTGCTGATGTGAAGCAGCGTTTTGGATATGTGCATGTGGTACTGGTTTCGGTTTTGAGTCTGTGATGGGTTACCTTCCGCTAGACGGTAGCGTTATCTTATGAGTGCGACTCAAAATCCAGTGACGTATGATATTGATAGCGTTGAGCTGCGGGAACTATTCAAAGGGACACGTTCAGAAGGTATCGCGTTGGGGGAGATGACTGCGCAGAGTTTGCTGGGTGAGCTTGTAAAGATTGGTTCTGTTCCCATCATGGAGATACTGGGAATCTGGTGGGTTGATGAGCGTGTGTGTTTTATGTGTGAGGATGTGCCTAGCACGAGTTGCTGGTGGGGTAAAGACCTCGTAGATGATGAGATAAAGACCATTTTCTCAGCAAGATAAAGTTTACGACCCCAGCGTATATCACCTGTATAAGGCAGAAGAATAAACTCCCACTGACCCATGCCCCAGGTAGCTACGCTGAACCTCAAAGCGCCAATGAGGTAGATTGTTGCATCACCCACCAAAGTCCGGTGGTTCACTGAAGCGAGCATAAAATAAGCCTTGTTGCCAGTCTTTCCGGCCTGCACCCCACCATTGGGCGGTAAACTAGGGCCTCATATTGCAACCAACCAATAGCGATCGGAAGAGCTCGAAACCCCAATGTTTGTGCTTAATTATCTTGCCGTCCCCGCCACCGAATTCGACCGGTTAGCCGCGGACGATGACCAAGTGGATACCGTGCATGAGCTGCTGGAATCAGCGGAATACCCCACCACCGATATTGACAAGGCGTGGGGTCCGCTCAGCATGGTGGTGGGGGAATCCCCAATAATGGGCGCGATAGCCGGAACCCAAGAATGGATGAAGAAGTCACCGCCAACCCGCCGGCCCTGGTGGCGGGCAGGCCGCGGCATTAGCAGCGCGGACGCAGCCCAGCTGGCCGCCGCACTAACGAGCTTGATTCCCGAGCACCCCACCCGATACGTGCCGACGCGGTGGCGGGCTCGCCCGGTTCTACCAGGCTGCTGCCGACCGGGGTGACGCCATTATCATTGTCGTCAACTAGATTTTCCGCCGGCGTGAGGCGTCGTCAAGCGTGCGGTAAAACTGTAGGGATGACGACTCATCGAATCGACGCCGGATGTGGCGCGGGGCGTCATGCTGCTGGCTATTGCGGTCGCCAACTCCGTGACCGTGGGGCAACCAACATTGACAACCTGACGTGAACCCCACGGTGGCATAGTGATGAACGATTCCTGTGGACAAAAATCGCCATCATGGTCGGCGCCATGTTCATCCATGTTCGGGGCCTGCCCATGTTCGCTACCCTGCTGGGGGTATGGCATGGCATGATCCTGGTGCGGGAATACCACAGAAAGAACCCTACAAGCGGATCTTTGGCGCCGCTTACGCGGCACTGGCCCATGGGGCTGATCCATCTCGTGTTTGCTGTTCTTCGGGGACATCATGTTCATGTGCGGCATTCTCGCCCCTGCACGTCACTATGATCGCCAACCGCAGCCGATCGGGTCCTCGACGACCGTGGCCCGGTGTGCTGTGGATTTGCCGGCGGTGGGGTCACGGCGCCCCTCGCCCTGCTGTGTGTGGACCGGCTTTCGAAAGCGCCTATGGGCTGGGCTATGCTGTTGAAGACCAATTGGTCGCGGCGCGAAACCTTCCTCGCGACGTTCCCGTCAACCATGTATCGATCCGCCACTATCATGCCCGCCATCCTGGTGGGTTCAATCGTCTCGCGCCGCGGCATGTGGAAACCCCGTTACCGTACCTGCGGATTATGCGCTGGTGGGCAATCATCGCCGTGAGCCGTGTTAGCTCATCGTTGGTATCTGGGGTTGGCCAGCATGTGGGGGTGATCAGTGAGAACTTTGTCTGGTCTGCAATCAATCGGGTTTGCTGGACTTGCTGACCGGTCAGGTTTGAGTGATGTACTGTTCTATCTGGCCGCCGCGGTGGTTTGCAGCAGCACCGCGCATAAGCAGCACGTATTGCCGGTGCGCATGCTGGTTGCGCTGGGAGCGCTGTGTCCATGACCGGCTGTGTTCTGCAATCCCGATTTCTGTTTACCGCACAGGCTGCCGTAGCTGGGTTTGGGCTCCGGCAGCACGGTGCCGCACCAGTCCTGTGCAATGTACTGATGGGGGTTGCGGTGTGGTTTCTGACCCTCATTGTCGTTTTACGCCTGACAGTGCGCTGACGGGGCGTCCGAAGGCCCTCGAAAAGCCATACATCGACAGCTTGAGGCATACCCGCCCAGCGACCGCTTTACGACGGTATAGCCGGGAGGTCGCGAGCGGTGATGCGTATGCTTGACATCATCGCTGGTGTGTCACTGAGGAATGACACTCCCTCGCCTTGCTATCCACTGGGAGTACATCAGCAGAACATTTTCTACCATCGCTATGGTGATGACCTGCCCTATCACATGGACAGCTACCACACCATCACCTACCGGCTGAGCGGCTTCGCGGTAGAACTTCACGTTCACGCGCGCGGGTCTCATATATAGCTCCACGCACTTGATTACTGCGGTAGAAATTTCACGATGCTGCGTCGCGCACAGTGCATTCGGGAGGCCAGATATGGAGTTGAGGCACGACGATACCGAATCCGGTTTTCCGGTTTCGACCATCCGGGATCGCTTCTTGACCCGACCTCCCCACCCGTGGCCCTCAGCGTTTCCCACACCTTAACGACAGTGATGTCATGCCAGTTTTAGCGAACGCTATCGAAAAGGCGCAGCAGCCTCACCCGTCGCTAGGAGGAAATATCCTCCCAAGGTGTGCCGTCGTCAAGCTGCATGTGCCCAACACTGAAGGGCATGACTAATAACGAATTACTCACCCCGAGACCTGGCGCGCGGTTCGGCGCTGCTGGGCATCGCGGTGCATAACGCGGTGACCGTGTGGACAACAAATATCAACCACATCCTGCGGGCCACGGTGGAATCATTGCTCGCGGTTCTGCACAGCCAGGACAAATCGCCATCATGAGTTGGCGCCATCTTCCGTTCACGTCCGTGGCCTGCCCATGTTCGCTACTCTCCTGGAGGCTATGGCGTTCGGCATGATCCTAGTGCCGTTTCTACGCAACGGAAGCGGTACAAGCGAGTCCTCACCCGTGGGTACGCCACATTGGCGCTCATCGGCGTGCTCCACATCGATTTTTCTTGTTTACGGTGACATCGTAACCGCCTACCTACGCGCTCATGGCGCTCACGATCGATGCCGCTGGCCAAATTCCAAAAGACAAAACCCTCATCATCGTAACGTGCGATGCTCTACCTCGCCAGCACCCGCGTTTTCGATTCACTCCATCTTGTCAGCGGGAGAAGACCGAGCCCAGCCGGCGCGCGGGCTGGTTATGCTTGTGGACCAGCTGACGCGGCACCTTCCTGGTGCGAAAGCAGCATCATGCATCTCCACCGATACTCATCTCGTGCGTGCACCGTGAGTGCTGGTCCGGATTCATCGCCGGCCGCCGCGGCGTTCCTGGAAAACCCCGAACCGTACCCGGCGGCTCATAGCGCTGGTGCGCGGGCGCTGGCCGTGGTGGTCAGCCTCGGCCTGGGCATTCACTCGGGTTTGGCCCAGCATCCGGCGTGATTGCTCGGTGGTGAACCCGCCGCGGTTTGCCTCAACCAACTGGTCCGGTCGACTCGTGGGTTTGAGCGCGGTGATCGCCTGGGTATTTTTATATCGCGCAATGGTTTACCCGCGCCAGGGTTGGGACCACCGCTGCTGCCGGTGCGCATGTTGTCGTTGCGTTGGCCGCATGTCCCATGACCGGATATGTGCTGCAATCCGTGCTGTTCATTGCCCTATGGTGGTTGCCGTGGGATTCACTCGGCCTGGGCTCCGGCAGCGGGCAGCGCCATAGCTGTCCGTCGCCGGCGTGTGGCTGCTCACCTGATCTTCGCCTACGGCGGTCACGCGTCCAGCAAGCGCGGTCCCCTGGAGAGCCTGCACCGACGCATCGGGTAGCAGCAAAAACATCGGGCGGCGTCCTCCCCGCGGCGGGCGAGATCCTCCCACGGAGAATGTGCGATTCCTCACCGGTGCATTGTCATAACAATCGCGAGTTCGGTGGCGCTACACTGCTCACGCAGCCATCGCTTGTCCACCCTCATGTTCGGTTTGCTGCCCACGTCGCTCTCCTGTTTGGTGTGGAGATGATTGATTGTCATCGTGGCCGTGGCCGGCTGGTTTGTGGCAAAACACCTGACCATGGGCATCATCATAGCGATCGGTTGCCTGGGGAATCATGCAGATTCTCTTCCTGTGGCGACTCCCGAACAGCGTTCTCCCCGGCATTTCTGCTCGCACCGCGGTGATCCTCTACCAGTGGGCGCGGGACAAACGTCTGGACCACGACAGCCCACAGGAGCTTGCCCTGCTTCTCGTGGCGGCATCGCTCGTCTCGCATGATGTGGCGGGTCCACCAGTGCGATTTTCCGGCTATACGGTACCATCCGGAGTCCACGGCATTGATCTCGCGGTCACAATGTAGTGGCGCACTGGGCGATCGTCGGCGCGGCCAGCCACCTGTGGGGCAGGTCGAGCCGCACCACAGGAAATCACCCGGAACGCGAGGGCGGTGCGTGAGGCGCGCGCTGCTGGGAACGCAACCCGCATCGCCGCGGAGTCCACGATGCCCTGGCGCACCCTCGCCCTGGTCGCATGCAGGCATCGCCACGGCCTGTGCACGCCCGGAACAGGCACCGGACGTATTGCAGCATCCAAGAAATATCCGGGCCGGCATCACCAGTGCCGCGAGCGTCGTGGCGGCGCTGACGGCGACGATATCCCCGACACCATGGACGCAGACGATGTGATCCGCCGGTTTCCACGAGCGGTGTATCGCCATTTCATCACCGCGAACCGACCCGCATCACGGACCTGCCGATCCGCCTGCGGCTGGCCATCCACCGGATCGTGACCGAAACCCTGGTGAACGTCATCGTCAAGCGTCAGAAAACCCGCAGGCCAACCGTGGATATTGCGGTGGGGGTGCGTGACGATTACTGTGGTCGTGGACCCACCGTCAGTGACGGGCACCGGCGTGCGTTGCCCAATGACCTTGACGAGCGGGCGCGGGCGGTCGGTGGCACGTTCGAGTTCGCCTATGCGACGGGCACACCGCCACAACAATTGCGCAACTCAGGAAACACCATGACCGTTAAAATCCTCATTGCAGACGATCAAGTTCTCCTCAGCCGCGCCTTGGCGACGGTCCTGGGGTCCCCAGCCTGACCTGGAGGTCGTCGCCACTGTTCCCGCCCGGCCGAAGCCGCGGGTCGACACCGTGGCACACCCTACGTCGACCTCGTGCTTTATGGATGCGCGTGCCAAAAACTCGACGGCGTGGCCGCCCTAGAAGAAAATCGAGGCCAAACCCAACGCCCGCAAAATAGTCATGCTCGCACCTTCAACGCGCCCGACACCGTGAAAGCGTCCCTCTACCGCCGGGGCAGACGGGTTCCCTGCTCAGGAGCTGCCGACGCAGAGCCCTCATCGAATCGGTACGAACCGATACGCCGCCGCCAAACCGTGCTCGCCGCCGACGTCGTTGGCCACATTCTTCACCCGGCGCGCTCGCGGTCGCCGCAGACGCCCTGCCCAGCCACGTCCAGCAGGGATTATCGCGCTGCTCACCCCAGGGAAATGGAGGTGCTGCACGCGCCATCGGGGAGGGCGAAAACAAACGCGGGAAAATCGCCGCCGCGGAACTGGTGATTTCCGCAACCACGGTAAAACCACGTATAAAGGTAACCTGCTGCTGGCCGGGGTTCATGCCCGGGACCGGGTGGCGCTCGCAATCATCGCCCGGAGGGTGAGGGCTCCTGCGCCCGGACGGGTGCTAACTGTCAGCCTGCGTGACCTGTGGTTGAGCGCGTATTCAATCCCGTACTCGTTGGAATGATCAATATAATCCTCATCGTAGATGGTGATACACCCAACATGAGCTTAGGGGAATCCTCTGCAGCGAGTCAGGTCGGGTTCGGAATAAAATGCCGGGGGTGCCTGGGATGTAGAAGCCGGATTCCACGTCGTCGAATTTTTATGTCAATGTTTAAATCGTGGATTTGGTAAATGGGCATGCGCCACGCTGATGGACTTTTTGAACTTGCCACCATAGCCGAAGAGTGCCACCGGTTTATAGATGAGCGGTGAGAATATGCACGCGAAGTTCAATGGCATGATTCACCGAGGGTATATACCTGCCGTGTGATACCCATCGAGCGGTGCAGTGGGGTGACCGTCGGAACGGTGGTTGTGCTACTGTCGAGGAAACATCCCAATACGTGGTGACATGATCCGGCAGCTTCACTCCGCCGGAGACGATGTACGCCGGCGATGATCTCGGCATCTGAATCGAAACGCCATATCTGCCTACCTCGGCCTATCTAGCTATTACAACTTATTGTTCTCCCTAATTGTACCTTTTGTCACCAGAACGGAATGTGTGCTGGTGCGGCTAGATGGATTATTATTGAGCCGGGTTTTTCGTTCGGGTAGAGGCGCGATAAGAGTCGGTGGTACATGCTCCAGTGCTTCCGGAAGTCTTCGTGTTCCTCGGGCGGTGGTTCGGTGTCGACTGAGCAGGGCCACGGCGCCGGCCTCAAAACCTGTTTACTCGTTGCCCCTACCAATATGGGGATAACCGCCCCACTGTGCCCGGTATTACCGGCGCGTGATCCCATGTTTTAGCCAACTGAAATCAGTTGGTGTGCTTGTCGGCAAACGTACCCGCATGGTTTACTCCAT